>Ga0209373_10001615_pt1 | contig 25631 bp, 20 predicted proteins | sample Higcelweek5metaG_FD_187173 | JGI IMG/M metagenome (GOLD analysis project Ga0209373, IMG submission 187173) | Freshwater pond sediment microbial communities from the University of Edinburgh, under environmental carbon perturbations - High... | ecosystem: Environmental > Aquatic > Freshwater >... | reverse complement strand
TTGGTGCCGTTCTGTGCGTGACCGGGCGGGCCGCGTGCTGGCCACGGGTGGCACGCCGCTGCTGCTGGGCGGCGACCATGCCATGGCCTTGGGCTCGGTTGCGGCCAGTGCCGCCCATGCCACCCGGCTCGGCCGCCCGCTGCACCTGCTGTGGATCGACGCGCATGCGGATTTCAACACGCCGGAAACCTCCCCCTCCGGCAATACCCATGGGCTGCCGGCGGCCAGCATCTGCGGCTTGGGGCCGGCGGTATTGCTGAATGTCGGTGCCTTCACGCCACTGGTGCCGCCCAGCCGTCTGACCCAGATCGGGGTGCGCGACATTGATCCGGGGGAGGCGCTGAATCTGGCCCGTGCCGGTGTGCAGCCCTATGGCATGGCAACGGTTCGCCAACGTGGCATCCTTCCCCTGCTGACGGACCTGTTGCAGCGGGTGCGGGCGGACAATGGCCTGCTGCATGTCAGTTTCGATCTGGATGTGCTGGACCCCAGCCTTGCCCCCGGCGTAGGCTGCCCGGTGCCCGATGGGCTGGATACAGACAGCGCCCAGGCCGCATTGCGCCTGTTGGGCGACAGCGGGCTGGTCACGGCACTCGATCTGATGGAACTGGCCCCCCGGCATGACCGGGATGGCCAGACGCTGGACCTGTCCATCGGGCTGCTGGTCGCCTTTCTGAAGGGGGAACAGCGGGATGCCGCCATGCCCGGCGTGGCGGCATGAAAGGCTGGGGGCTGCGATATCGCCCCCACCCCTGGTATGATTGGGCCTTCATCACCCAAGGCTGTCCTTCATGAGCCCTTTCCGACGCCGCCTGGACCAGATCGATCAGCGTATTCTGATGGCGCTGCAGCAAGATGGCCGCATCACCAACCAGGCCTTATCGGAACAGGTGGGCCTGTCCCCCCGGCCCTGCCTGGAACGGGTGCGCCGGCTGGAACGCGAAGGGCTGATCCGCCGGTATCAGGCGGTGCTGGATGTGCGGCGCCTGCAATCCTGCATCACCGTGCTGGCCCAGATCGCCATGGAACGGCACGGGCGGGAAAGCCGGCAGCTGTTCGAGCGCCGGCTGGCCAATACGCCCGAAGTGGTGGAGTGTTTTGAGGTCAGCGGCGCCTTTGATTATGTGGCCAAGCTGATCTGCCCGGATATCGATGCCTATCAGGAACTGACCCAGGGCTGGATCGATGACAGCGAACTGGGTGTGGTGCGGGTGACCAGCAATATCGTGCTGCGCCCGGTGCGCGATATGGCACCGGTTCCCCTGTTCGGACAGGAAGATTGACTGGCCCATTTCGCCGAGATCGCCGGCATTTATCTGGGCGCACGGGTCTATCCGAATATTCCGGTTCCCAGCCTCGCCCCGCTGTTGCCGATGATCGTGGAGGTACGGGGATATTTCCCCACCTTGCATTGTTCAGGCGAAAACAGCTCTAATACCAATCTCCCTTGATCGTGACCGATCAAGGGAGATTTCGCGTCCCCTCAATCGCCGGGCGGCGGCATACGCCGCCTTGGCTCACGCCGCACGAGCGGCGGGCCGGCAGTCGCCGACCTCCAAACTGCCTAAAGCTCAACCTTTAGGCAGTTTGGTATAAGGCACAGATTTCCCCTGTTGCCGGCGGTGGCGGGCACCTTCCGCGATGATCGCCGCCAGATGTTCGTAATCACCATCGAAATGGTGTCCACCATCGGTGGTGATCGTCTCCACCCCCATTTTTTGCAGCGTGGGGCAAAGGCTTTCCTCATCCTCCCGCCCGTTGAAACATTGGATCAGGCCGATGGGAATGCGCTTCAGTTCCGGCAAGGTGGCTTCCGCCTTGTCGCCTTCGTTGCTCAGGAACTCATCCAGCGAAATTTCGAAATTGGCCTTGCCGGACAAAGCCAGCAGGGAGAGTTGCACCACCGCCGCCTTATCCTCTGCCGGCAGTAGATTATAGAGGGCGGGCAGCACATCGGCGCCGAAGGAATAGCCCGCCAACACCACCTGCGTATCCGGCCATTGGCTGCGATAATGGCGGATCATGCGTGACAGGTCACGTGCGGCATCGGCGGGTGCCCGATAGGCCCAGAAATAACGCAGCATATCCACCCCGATGGTGGGAATGCCTTCGCTCTGCAGCCGTTCGGCGACATCCTTGTCCAGATCGCGCCAGCCGCCATCACCGGAATAGACGAAGGCGATCACCCCGTGCAGGGGCTGGGTGGGCAGTTCCACCAGGGGCAGGCTGTCCAGCGAGTTGTCATCCGCCGGCACCACGGTGGCCATGCGGGCAACCAGCGCGTCGGCCAGGGCATCGGTCGGGCTGGCGCTGCTGGTGGTTGGTGCCGGTGCCCGCATCCGTTCCGCTTCTACCGTCGCGCGTTGGATATCGCCGTTACCGGTCACGATAATATTGGTGAAAAGGGGTGGGCCGCTGGCAACCGCATCCGATGGTGGGCAGAGCGGCCTTGCAGGCTCTCCCCCCGGCGCCGGGTCGATGGCCACGACACCGCCGATGGTGGCGGGGGAGGTCTGGGCCCCGATGCGCAGGGCAAGCGTCGCTCCTGGCCCGGTACCGGCCAGAATCGGCAGATGATAGGCCCCGCCGCCTAGATATTTCTGGGTTTTGCGGCTGATATCCTCCACCACCCATTTCGGTTCCAGGCAATCCACCTTTTCCTGGGCCATCAGGGCCAGGGTCTTGTGCAGGCTGACCCCGATGACCAGGGCACCCTGGCCGGAGAGGCGCCGGGCCAGCGCCTCGCTTTCATCGTCCCAGCCCTTGGGCCCGGAAAACAGCAGCACGGTTCCGGCATTCTGGTGTTCCGGCTGGAACAGATGCACCTTGCCCAGTAATCCTGCATGCCATGTCGGGGGCAGATATCCCGGATGCGGCACATCCCGCCAAGTGCGCCAGCCGGCAAAGGCCAGCAATGACAAGGTTATGCCCCAGATCAGGCCCAGCTTTGCTTTCTTGTTCATTTACCCACCACACCCCGCAGCCCGCCGCTGATCAGCACGGTCACATCGGCCAGGGCCAGCATCGGGTTGATGCCGCCGGAAACCGCCATGTACCGCGCCTCCCACCGGGGCTGAAACTTCGATTTGAAGGCCCGCAGGCCGCTGAAATTATAGAAACGATCGCCATGATCATAGACGGCGCGGCCCACCCGGTGCCACATGCTGGCCGCGTTGCTGTCTGACAGGCCGGACAGCGGGGCCATGCCCAGGTTGAAGCGCTGGTAGCCCTGTTCCTTGCACAGCAGCATCAGCCGCAGCAGCAGATATTCCATGGCCCCCGCTGGCGCGGCGCGGGAGAAGCGCATCAGATCGATGCTGACCTCCTCCTTCAAATCCGTGCTCATCAGGCTGGCAAAGGCGATGATGGCGCCATCCTGGCGCAGCACGGCCACCGGGCGCAGGGCGATGTATGAAGGTTCGAACGCGCCCAGGGAGAAGCGCTTTTCGCGCACCTCATGCGCTTCCAGCCAATCATCGGAAACAGCATTCAGCTCCGCCATTGCCGCTGGCACGGACTCGACCGGGATGATGTCGAACACCAGCCCTTCCCGCTCACCCCGGTTCAGGGCGTTGCGCTGGTTGGCGCGTTTGGAGCCCTTCAGGTCGAACTGGGGCAATTCGACAAAGGCATCCTCCCCCAACTTGAAGCCGGCCAGCCCGGCATCGGCGTAAAGCGCCAGATTTTCCGGCGATACCTCATAGAAGACGGCGCGCCCGCCGGCGGCGCGTGCCATTTCGACAAAGCGCCAGACCAGTTGCGGCCAGGCATCGCGCGGACCCACCGGGTCGAAAAGGGCGATCCAGGAACGACCCTGGCAGCCATACATGATGAAAGCCCGCCCATCCTCGGAAAACAGCAGGCTCTTGTCCCCCAGCAGGGCCAGCAGGGCGCCGGTGCGCGGCTGGGTATCAACGATGGTGCTGGCGCGTGCCAGTTCGTCGGGTCCGGCGGGGCCGCTGCGTATCCGGCTGTGTCCCAGCAGGGAGAACGTGGCGGCAACGCCGGCCAGCAAACCAACCCCCAGCAGCGCGCGCAGGGATCGCGGCGCTTCCTCGGAAAATTCGAACTGCCACCACAGTCCATGGGCATATTCCACGTCCTTATAGACGAAGAACAGGATGGCCAGGGCTGTCAGCAGCAGCACCCCCACCGCCAGCAGCCAGCGCAGCGTCAGCGTCTGGTGCAGCAGGGAACTGCGCCGGTCGAACCGTCGGCGACTGAAAAGCAGCAGCAGCAGCAGGCTGCCCAGCAGGCTGGTTTCCGTGATGGCCAACCCCTTGGCCAGTGACAGAACCATGGCGGCGGGGATGATCAGCATGGCGGCCCACCAGGCCCCATCCAGCCGGTAAACCAACCCGCGCGCCGCGATGAACAGCATCAGCCCCAGCACGGAGGACAGGAAATGCGCCCCTTCCAGCAACGGCAGGGGCAACAGGTTTGCCAACAGTTCCAGATTATGATCCGCCGCCGGGGTGACGCCGGAAAAGACCAGCATGGCCGACAGCACCAGGGCCAGCGTGCCCAGCACGGGCGGGGCCATGCGCCCGCCAACCCGTCCCAGGCGTGACCCGGCCACGGCCAGGGCGGCACGGCGGGTTTCCAGCACACTGACCACCAGCCCCGCCAGCAGCAGTGGCGCCACATGATAGATCACGCGGTACAGCAGCAGGGCACCCAACACCTGTTCGGTATCCACCCGGTTGCCCAATGCGGCCAGCATCACCGTTTCAAACACGCCCAGGCCGGCGGGCACATGGCTCAACACCCCCAGCCCCACGGCCACGGCATAAATGGCAATGAAACCCGCCCAGCCGATATCCAGGCCGGGCAGCAGCAGCCACAGCACACTGCCTGCCGCTGCGATATCGGCGACAGCGGCCAGGATCTGGCCCAGCATCAGGCGGGGTTGCGGCAGGGCCAGCGTGGTTTTGCCAAGTTTCAGGCTGCGCCCGTGCCCGGACAGCCAGAACAGCACGGCCATCCCCACCAGGATCGCGGCACCCAGCAGGCGCGGCGCGCTGGAGGGCAGGCCCAGGCCCGCCACATCGCCCGCCACCAGCAGGCCCAGCCCGGTGGTGGCGGCCAGCCCCAGCCCGAAGGTGGCGGTGACAAAGGCGATGATGCGCGCCACTTCCTCCGGTTCCAGCCCGTGGGGCGTGTAGAAACGGTAACGGATGGCGCCCGCCGTCAGCGGGCCGAAACCCGCCGTATTGCCCACGGCATAGGCGCAAAAAGAGGCCAGCATGATGGTGGGCGATGGCAGGGGTCGCCCGATCCAGGCCAGCGCCGCCCGATCATAGAATGTCAGGGCCAGAAAACTGGCCGCCGTCATGGCCAGCGCGCCGGCAATGGCCCAGCCCGGCGTGGCGCGCAGCGCCTCCATCACCTCGGCATAGGAGATTTCATCGGCAAGCTTGGTCGCGGCGAACCAGCCAGCCGCAGCCACAGCCAGCACGGCCAGGGCCGTCAGGACATTGCGCAAATGGGGGCGCCTGATGGCAGGCTCGGCGCCAAGCTCGCTATCGTCACGCATTCAGTCGGAATTCCGCAGGCCTTTATGGGCGGCGATCATGCCGCAAGCCCTCTTATGGGGCCAAGCCCGCAGCAAAGCATAGGGGGAGCGGCACTTTGACGTGGGAATGATGAAAATTTCCCTGTACGGCACCCTTGCCGACCCGTGCCGGGAAAGGCCATTCTGGAATTAGAAATATTGTACCACGGCGGAGAATACCCGTGCCCGACCAGCAGCCGCGCCCCAACAACCTGGATGCTTTCTGGATGCCGTTTACGGCCAACCGGCAGTTCAAGCAGGCGCCGCGCCTGCTGGTTTCCGCCAGCGGCATGTATTATCGCAGCGATGATGGACGGCAGATTCTGGACGGTACCGCCGGCCTGTGGTGTGTGAATGCCGGCCATTGCCGGGCGGAAATCACCGCCGCCATCCAGAAGCAGGCGGCGGAGATGGATTTCGCCCCCACCTTCCAGATGGGCCATCCGATCGCGTTTGAATTCGCTTCCCAACTGGTGCAGCAATTGCCGCCGGGGCTGGACCATGTGTTCTTCACCAATTCCGGTTCCGAATCGGTGGATACGGCGTTGAAGGTGGCGCTGGCCTATCACCGGTCACGCGGGGAGGGGCAGCGCACCCGCTTCATCGGGCGGGAACGCGGTTATCACGGCGTCGGCTTCGGCGGCATTTCCGTCGGTGGCATCGTCACCAATCGCAAGGCGTTCGGGGCCATGCTGCCGGGGGTGGACCATCTGCCCCACACCTATGACCGCACGCATCAGGCGTTCAGCCGCGGGCAGCCGGAATGGGGTGCCCATCTGGCCGATGAGCTGGAACGTATCGTCGCCCTGCATGATGCCAGCACCATCGCCGCCGTGATCGTGGAACCGGTGGCCTGTTCCACCGGGGTGCTGGTGCCGCCCAAGGGCTATTTGGAAAAGCTGCGCGCCATTTGTGACAAGCACGGTTTGCTGCTGATTTTCGATGAGGTGATCACCGGTTTCGGTCGCCTGGGCACGTCCTTTGCCACCGATTATTTCGGCGTGATGCCGGATATCATCACTTCGGCCAAGGGCTTGACCAATGCCACCGTGCCGATGGGGGCCGTCTTCTTCCAGAAGAAGATCTATGATGCCTTCATGACCGGGCCGGAAAACGCCATCGAGCTGTTTCACGGCTACACCTATTCCGGCCACCCGCTGGCCGCCGCCGCTGGCTTGGCGACGCTGAATGTCTATCGCAGCGAGGGCTTGTTGACCCGGGTGGCCGAATTGGCTGGTTACTGGGAAGTGGCGATGCATTCGCTCCGCGATGCGGCGCATGTGGTGGATATCCGCAATCTGGGCCTGATCGGCGCCATTGAGCTGGAGCCCATCGCCGGCCAGCCGACCAAGCGGGCCTTCAGCGCCTTCCTGAAATGTTTTGAGAAGGGGCTGCTGATCCGCACCACCGGCGACACCATCGCCCTGTCCCCGCCGCTGATCGTGGAGAAGGGGCAGATCGACCAGATCGTCGATACGATCCGAACGGTGCTGGACGAGGTGGAATGAAGGATTGTGCCGGAACCGGTTACGGTTCCGGCGCTGATTTCGTCACGTCACCGCCTCCACCTGTTGAAACCGGGCGTCTTGCCAGCGCCCGGTTTCCATGATCTCCGCCAGCAGGGTCACCGCATCCCACACATCCGTATAGCGCAGATAGAGCGGGGAGAAGCCGAAGCGCAGCGTATCCGGCGCCCGGAAATCGCCGATCACACCCGCCTCGATCAGCGCTTTCATGATCGGATAGCCCTTGGGGTGGGTCAGGGCGACATGGCCGCCGCGTTCCACTGCCAGACGCGGGCTTTCCAGCTTGAAACCGTGCCCGGTCACGCGGCTTTCCAGCAACTGGATGAACAGATCACCCAGGGCGCTGGATTTGGTACGGGTCTGGGCCGCATCCGCCCTGCAGGCCAGATCGATCCCGGCTTCCGCACCGGCCAGCGACAGGATGGGCTGGGTACCGGTCAGCATGCGGGCGATGCCGTCGGCGGGCTGGAAATCCCGGTCGAAGGCAAACGGGGCCGTGTGGCTCCACCAACCGGACAGGGGCTGGCGCATGGCCGCATGGTGGCGGCGGGCGGCGAAGATGAAGGCGGGGCTGCCGGGCCCGCCATTGAGATATTTATAGGTGCAGCCGATGGCGAAATCCGCCCCCGCCTTGTTCAGATCCACCGGCACCGCTCCGGCGCTGTGGCACAGATCCCAAACCGTCAGCGCCCCCGCCGCATGGGCGGCGGCGGTAATGCCCTTCATATCCAGCAGATGCGCGGTTTTATAATGGGCATGCGTCAGCGCCACCACGGCGACATCGGGGCCGATGGCATCCAGAATGCCAGCCTTTTCGACAAAGCGAATCTCGTGGCCCCGGTCCAGGAACCGGACCAGCCCCTGGACGATGTAATTATTGGTGGGGAAATTGCTCCCCTCCATCACGATGACCTTGCGGTCCGGTCGCAGGTCCAGCGCCGCCGCAACCGCTTTGAACAGGTTCAGGCCGGTGGCATCGGTCACCAGCATTTCCCCCGGTTCCGCCCCCAGCAAGCCGGCGAGATTGTCGCCCAGCCGGCGCGGGGCCATGTACCAGCCGGCGCTGTTCCAGCTTCTGATCAGCCCTTCGCCCCATTCCCGTGCGACGGCTTCCGCCACCCGTGCGGCGGCGCGGGCGGGCAGGGGCCCCAACGAATTGCCGTTCAGATAGATCACCCCGTCGGGCAGGCTGAATTCCTGGCGGAAAGCGGCCAGCGGGTCGGCCCGGTCCAGTGCCTCGGCCTGTTCACGCATCATCATCGGGTCTGCCCCTGTTTTGTCCGTACCCCTGGCACATCATGAAGGGCGGGGCCGCGTCAAGCGGCTTGGTTCCCGCACCGCGCCTGTGCTTATCTGCGCCTGATGCTTTCCCCTCAAGCCGGGACCACCATGATGAGCCATTTTGCCTTCGATCCACCGCCGATTGCTGCCTTGCCGGTGCTGGGCAGTGACAGCTTGTTTCCCGTGGGCCGCATCTTCTGCGTGGGGCGGAATTACGATTCCCACGCGCGGGAAATGGGGCAGGTCAACCGGGAACCGCCCTTTTTCTTCACCAAGCAGCCCAATGCCCTGGTGGCCGGCGGCGGTGCGGTGCCCTATCCGCCGCTGACCGCCGACCTGCATCATGAGGTGGAACTGGTGGTGGCCATCGGTCCCGGCGGTTCCATCTTCGGCTATGGCGTGGGGGTGGATTTCACCCGCCGCGACCTGCAGGCGGAAATGAAGAAGGGCGGCAAGCCCTGGGACATGGCCAAGGGTTTCGATGCCGCCGCCCCGGTTTCCGCCCTGCGCCCGGCAGCAGAGGTGCCGCAGGTGGCCACGGGCCGCATCGCCCTGACGGTCAACGGCCTGCCCCGGCAGGAAGGCGACCTGTCGGAAATGATCTGGACCGTGCCGGAAATCATCGCTGAACTGGTGCGATACCAGCCGCTGGCCGCCGGCGACCTGATCTTCACCGGCACCCCGGCGGGTGTGGGGGCGGTGCTGCCCGGCGACCGGCTGGAAGGCAGTGTGGAGGGTGTGGGTTCCCTGGTGGTGGAAATCACCGTTGCCGGCTGATCTGGCTTGATTGATCGCATTGTATGGATGGATTGGGGTGAATAGTCGCAGCGCATGCGCGGGCCACTCCCCGGTGACCGGAAACTGTTAAAGGAATGTAGGATCAAAATACCTACATTCCTTTAACAGAATATCCATACAGTGAGGTTGACCATGGAACCGCGCCGCCTGTCCGATTTTGCCGGCACCCCGATGGGGCTGGGCGTGCGGGGCCTTTGCCCGGCTTGCGGCAAGGGGCACATCTTCAAGGGCTATCTGTCGCTGGCCAAGCAGTGCGATGTCTGCGGGCTGGATTACAGCTTCGCTGATCCGGCGGATGGCCCGGCCTTTTTCACCATGTCCATCGTCAGTTTTCCGCTGGTGGGTTTCGCCGTCTGGCTGGAACTGGCGTTTCAGGCACCCTATTGGGTGCATCTGGTGACGACGCTGCCGCTGGCCGTGCTCTCCTGTCTGGCCTTGTTGCGCCCGTTGAAGGGGTGGCTGGTCTGCTCGCAATATATGAACAAGGCAGCCCAGGCCCGGCTGGAAGAGGATGAGGGCTGAGATGAACGGCCATCCATCGCACCGGACAATCCAGACAATTCCAATCGCCACCCCCTGGAATCCGGCGGGGCGCCTTGGCAGCGGGCCGCTTTACCGCGCCATTGCCGATGTGATTGCCAGCGATATTGCCAATGGCCAGTTGCGGGCGGGCGACCGGTTGCCCACCCACCGCGCCCTGGCGGGGGCGCTGGGGATCGACCTGACCACCGTCACCCGCGCCTATGGGGAGGCCCGCGCGCGCGGGCTGGTGGATACGGCGGTGGGGCGCGGCACCTTTGTGCGGGAACGGGTGGTGATTCCCCCGGCGGTGCGGGCGGTGGAACTGGACCTGTCGATGAATATCCCGCCGCGACCGCTGGGTATTGACCTGCAGGCAGCGCTTTCGCGCACCATGGCGGCGGTGACGCGGCGCGCCGATCTGCTGCGCCTGCTTTCCTACCAGCCGGCGGGCGGGGCGCTGGCCGACCGGGCGGCAGGGGCGGCATGGCTGGCCCCGGTTCTGCCGGGCCTGGCGGCGGAACGGGTGCTGATCACCGGCGGGGCGCAGGCGGCCCTTGCCGCCTTGCTGACCGCCCTGGTGCGGCCGGGGCGGGTGGTGCTGTCAGGGGTTTACACCTATCCAGGCTTCCGTGCCGCCGCTGCAGCGCTGGGGCTGGTGGTGCGCCATGTGGCGATGGATGCGGATGGGCTGTGTCCCGATGCGCTGGCGGCGGCCTCAGCGGCGGGCGATGTGGATGCGCTTTATCTGACGCCGACATTGCACAACCCCACCACCGCCACCCTGCCAATGGAACGGCGGCAAGCCATTGTCGATATCGCCCGCCATCGCGGGTTCTGCATTATCGAAGATGATGCCTATGGAAGGCTGCCCGGCAACCCGCTGCCGCCATTGGCGGCGCTGGGGCCGGATCTGGTGTGGCATGTGGCGACGCTGGCCAAGGTGCTGACGCCCGGCCTGCGGCTGGCCTATGTGGTGGTGCCAGATGTGGCGCGGGCGAGCCAGGGAAGGGCGGCGTTACGCGCCATCGCCCAGATGCCGCCACCGCTTTCCGTCGCCACGGCGTCCGCCTGGATCGGCGATGGCATGGCAGAGGCCATTCTGCAGGGCGTGCGGGCGGAGGCGATGGCCCGTCAGCAACTGGCCGCACGCCTGCTGCCCCCCGCGCTGGTTTCCGCAAAGATGGAGGGGCATCACCTCTGGCTCACCCTGCCGCCAGGTTGGACGGAGGCGGATTTCGTGGCTGCCGCCCGCCGGGCCGGTGCCGCCCTGGTGCCGGGCAACGCCTTCGCGGTGGGGGAGGCCGGTGGCAGGCATGTGCGGGTCGCGCTGGGGGCGGCCCCCGACCATACCGGTCTGTCCCTGGCGTTGGAGAATATTGCCGAGATTTTGACCGATAGACCGCCACAATCCCAGGAAATCGTGTGACCGGTTACGATTTTTGCATGGACTTGAAGCGGCTGGTGATGGCCATCATCACCAGTACCCCGATGGCCATGGCGGCCCAGGCAAAGGTCAGGTCGGCAAACCGGTCACGCAGCCAGCCGGCCAGCAGCGGCATCAGACTGGCGATCAGGTAGCCGCCCCCCTGCACGATGGACAGCAGGGCCCCGGCATCGGCGGGGTTGTCCGACTGGTCCATGGCCAGGATCATCGATAAGGGAAACAGTGCCCCGATGCCCAGCCCCAGCAGGATGCAGGCCGGCAAAGCCAGCACCACCGGGGCCAGCATCAGGCAGACCAGCCCGCCGATCAGCAGGCTCAACACCAGAAATATCGGCCCCCGCCGGTCGGGGAAACGGCCGATCACGGCGGAAACCGTCAGCCCGGCCACCACCTCCGTCAGGGTGACGCCGGCCATCAGATATCCCGCCGCCGCGCGGTCCCAGCCCAGTTGGGTGTAGAAGGGCGGTAGCCAGGCCAGCACCAGGGTGAAGGCGCCCGTACCAAGGCCGAAAAAGGCCAACAGCAACCAGGTGCGCGACCGGCCCCACCAATTGACGGGGGTGGCGGCGCTGGCCGCCACCCGCCCGGTGGCACCGGGCACATCGCCGCTGCTGACCAGCCACAGTGCCAGGGCAAGGGCCGCCGGCACCGCCCAGAAGGACAAGGCCCCGTTCCAGCCCAACCGCTCCGACAGGCCGGCGGCAGAAGCGGCGGCCAGGGCGGCGCCCCCCATGATGGAGGTGGTGTAAAGCCCCATCATCCGCCCCACCTGATCGGGGTGGCGGCGCTTGATGGTGGCGGGCAACAGGGCCTGTACCAGCGCGATGCCGATACCGGCCAGCAGCGCCGTGCCCAGCATCGCCGCCCCCCCAAGGGGAAGGGCGCGCAACAGGCAGGCCAGCGCCACCAGCGCCACGCCCAGGGTGATGCCCCCGCGTTCCCCCAGCAACCGGCGCAAACCCCCGCCCGCCATGGAAAAAACCCCCATGGCCACGATGGGCAGTACGGTCAGCAGGCTGGCGCCGGTGCTGGATAATCCGGTGGCGGGCTGGATCAGGTCCAGCAGCGGGCCGATGGCGGCCAGGGCCGGGCGCAGGTTCAGGCCCAGCAGCAACAGGCCGGCAATGGCCAAGGCGGTGCCGGCCCGCCGGGGTGCGTCGGCACCCGTGGTGCAAATCGTCATGGTGACTCTATCCCTCTGGCTTTGTTGCGATCCACCGGGTTCACCCCGGTTGCCGCACCGCCTTTGCCTGCTGTATTATCTTATCGGGAAATATCTTACTGCTAAGATATATTGGGGGCAGCCATGCGGGATCGGGCGGGGGAAGCGGCGGCGCAATGGGCGCGCGAACGGCCGGACCTGGATGCGCTGCCCATGGTGGTGATCGGCCGGTTGCTGGAAGCCGCCCAATTGATCCAGCGCGACGGTCTGGCCCCGTTCCTGGCCGTCCATGGCCTGCAGCATGGCGAATTCGATGTGCTGATGACCTTGCGCCGGGCCGGCACGCCGCACCGGTTGACGCCGACGGCGCTGTACGAGGCGGCGATGATCTCCTCCGGCGGGATGACGGGCCGCCTGGACCGGCTGGAAAAGGCGGGTCTGGTGGCGCGCCATGCCAACCCCGCCGACCGACGTGGCCTGCTGGTGGGGCTGACCGAGCAGGGACTGGCATTGATCGATGGCATCCTGGGCCCCCATATCGCCAACGAGGATGCCCTGCTGGCCGGGCTGGAACAGGCGGAAAGGCAGGCGCTGGATAGGCTGCTGGCCAAGCTGCTGGCTGGCCTGCCTCCACCGGCTGTGTAATGCCAAGGCCATGGGAGGGGACCGGTGGTGTGTGACGGGCTTTCCTGCTAAAGCAGCGCTTTCACGCCCGCCGGACTGTTCCATCATGACCGATACCCCCGATTTCCGCGAAGATCAGGCCGCGCAACTGCTGGCGGGGGGGCGCTACCGGGCGGCGCGTCGCCTGTTGCTGGAAGGTCAGGGTCCGCAGGGGGCGGGGGAACTGGCGCTGCTAGGCCGTGCCCTGATCGGGCTGCACGAACATAGGGCCGCCAGGGCAGCCCTGGAACAGGCGCTGGCGTTGGCACCGGATGCACCGGTCATCCGTTTTGATCTGGCCCGCGCGCTGAACGGGCTGGGCCTGATGCATCTGGCCGTACCGATCCTGGAAAAGTTGCACGCAGCCCGCCCGGATGACCCGGCCCTGGCCGACGCACTGGCCACGGCCCTGCGCCGCGATGCGCGGTACGAAGATACCATTATCCTCGCCGATCAGATGGAAAAGACCGGACTGGTCACGGAAGAACTGCTCTATCAGCGCGCCCTGGCGGCGCATGCCCTGGGCGATGCGGCAGGCGCGCTGGCCGGGTTCAACCGCCTGCTGGCCCACCGCCCCGGCCATGCCGCTGGTCTGTTTGCCTCGCACGCCTGCATCCTGGCAACCGACGGGCTGCCGGCGGCACTGGCCCGGCTGGAACAGGCGGCGGTCTGCCCCGGTGCCAACCGCAAATATCGTGCCTTCCTTGATGGCTATAGGGTTCTGATGGGCGAACCGGTCACGGATCATGGCGCTGGTGGTGGCAATCAGGCCATTCTGGAAGGGGCGCTGGCGCTATCCCCGCATCTGGCCCCCGATTGCCGGCTGTTCGGCCTGTCCGCCGATATGCTGCGTTATGGGCTGGATCAGGCGCATGTGCCGGGTTTGGTGCTGGAATTCGGGGTTCGGCGGGGTACATCACTGCGCCATATCGCTGCGGCGGTGGCGGGCCAGAAGGTGCATGGGTTTGACAGTTTCGAAGGGCTGCCGGAAAGCTGGGGGAACGAGCCGGCGGGCACCTTCAGCACCGGCACCGACCTGCCCGCCATGCCGGATAATGTTACCCTGCATGCCGGCTGGTTCGATCATACCCTGCCGGCTTTCCTGGAGGCCCATCGGGGTCCGGTGCGCTTTGCCAATGTCGATTGCGATATCTACAGCTCCACCGTTACCGTGTTGACCGCACTGGCCCCCCGGCTGGTGCCTGGGTCGGTGCTGGTGTTCGATGAATTCATCGGAAACCGCAGCTGGGCGGAGCATGAATTCAAGGCGTTCCATGAATATGTGGCGACTTGTGGCGTGCACTTTCATTACATCGCCATCAGCCCCTTCACGGGGCAGGTGGCCGTGCGTCTGCTGGAAAGGCGCTGAGGATCAAACCCGCAGCGCTTCCTCTACGGCCTGGCGCAGGCTTTCCGGGGTGAAAGGCTTGGCGATAAAGCCGTCCATGCCGGCGGCGACCAGATCGGGCCAGACACGTTCCTTCTCCTGCGCGGTTACGGCAATGATGCGCACATGCCCCGCAGGTCCGTCCAGCGCCCTTATGCGGCGGGTCGCTTCCATCCCGTCCATGCCGGGCATCTGCACATCCATCAATACCGCGTCGAAGGGCGCGCCGGTCACGGCTTCCAGGGCCATTTCACCGGAACTGGCGGTGGTGACGCGATAACCCTCACGGCGCAACAGGCTGGCCAGCAGGACAAGGTTCAGTTCGCTGTCATCGACCACCAGCAGATGCGTGGGTTCTGCGGCCACGGCAGGCATCGGCCCGGCCGCGACAGGTGGGGACAGGACCGGCGGTTCGATCCAGGTCTGCAAAGTCTCCTGCAATGCAGCCAGACGCTCCACGATTTCCGCCGTGATCAAGGCCCAGATGGCGCGTCCATCGCGGCGGGCTTCCCCGGCCTCCGCTGCGCGTTGGCCGATCTCCGCGGCGCCGATGCTGGCGGCGGTGCCGGCCAGCATGTGCAGGAGAGGTCCTGCGGCGGCGGCATCACCTTGATTCAGCGCGTCTCGCAGACCTGGCAGAATCGTTTCCAGCTGGCGGGTGAAACTGATGATGAGGCTGGTCAGCAGGCTGGGATCGTCCAGGGCCCGCGACAAGGCATCATCGATATCCAGGGTTCCACGCAAGGCGTCCAGCCGCCGGTATTCGGCCTGTTGACCCGCTGCGGGGGCTGGCAGTATTTCGATACCATCCGTAGCCCGTTTGGGCAGCCAGCGGCGCAGGGCGGCAGCCAGATCCTCCAGGATCACCGGCTTGGTCACGTGGTCGTTCATGCCGGCATCGCGGCAGCGCTGGCGATCGCTGTCCAGCGCGTGGGCTGTCATGGCGATGATCGGCAGTTGTGCGTTGTTGGGATTGGTGCGGATGGCGCGGGTGGCGGCGTAACCATCCATGCCCGGCATCTGCACATCCATCAGCACCAGATCGAACCGATGGCGTGCCACCATGGCCACTGCCTGGGCACCATCCTCCGCCAGGGACACCTTCATGTTCCAGCGGGCCAGCAGGTCCATCGCCACCTGCTGGTTCAACGGGTTATCCTCCACCAGCAGGATGTCGGCCCCGCTCACCTCCACCAGATGGTCGCCGGGGTCTGCAACCTCCGGCATCTTCATCGTTGGGGCAAATGCCTGGTTCAGGGCCTCGCGCATGTCGGTCGGCGTCACCGGTTTGGCCAGCACACGGCAGATCGGCAGCGGGCTCAACTGGGCCGACAACTCATCCACATCATAGGCGGTGACCATAAGAATAGGCTCCACCTCCCCACCGGGCAGTTCGCTGATCCGCCGGCATAGGGTCAAGCCGTCCATGCCGGGCATACGCCAGTCGATCAACACCAGATCGAAGGGCTGCCCCTCCTGCCGGGCCCTTTCCAGCAACGACAGCGCCTCCTCCCCCGATCGCACGCCTGTGACCTGGATACCGTGCTGCTCCAGCATGTCGGCCAGCACCTCCACTGACACCGCACTGTCGTCCACGATCAGCGCGCGGCGACCGAACAGGTCGACCATGCCGCGCGCCGTGTCGCCCGGCTTCACCGGTCGCCAGCGCAAGGGAAGCAGCAACCGGAACAGCGACCCCTCGCCCGGCTTGCTGCGCACCTCCACCTTGCCGCCCATCAGGTCCAGCAACTGGCGGCTGATGGCCAGCCCCAGGCCGGTACCGCCATATTTGCGGGTGGTGGAGGTGTCGGCCTGGCTGAAGCTGATGAACAGTCGATCGATCTGTTCGTCCGTCATGCCGATACCGCTATCCGACACCTCGATCACCAGTGTCAGATATTCACCTTCCACCGCTTCGGTATGGGTATTCACACTGACATGGCCGGTGGTGGTAAACTTGATGGCGTTGGCCACCAGATTGTTGATCACCTGGGTCAGGCGCAGCGGGTCACCGATCAGCATGCGGGGCTGTTCGGGCGCGGCGCGGAGTTGGAAGCGCAGGCCCTTGCGCCGTGCATCCTCCGCATGGATGGCGGCAATACCGTCCAGTACCTCTTCCAGCGGGAATTCCACCTGTTCGATGGTCACCTTTCCGGCTTCGATCTTCGACAGGTCCAGCACGCTGTTGATGATGCCCAGCAGCGCCTTGCCCGACGCCTCGATCTTACGCAGATAGTCCCGCGCCTTGGGCGGCAGGTCGGTGCGCAGTGCCAGATAGCTCATGCCGATGACGGCATTCATCGGCGTGCGGATCTCATGGCTCATATTGGCCAGGAATTCGGATTTGGCGCGGCTGGCGGCTTCTGCCGCCATCTTGGCGTCCGTCAGGGCCTGGGCGAGCCTTGTCAGTTCCGCTTCGCGCTGGCGTGACGCGGTGACATCGGCATAGGTGGTCACAAAACCGCCCCCCGGCATCGGGTTGCCATGCACCTCCAGCACCCTGCCATTGGGGCGGGTGCGTTCAAACCGGTGCGGCTCGCCGGGCTTGATGCGACCGATGCGCTGGGCCACCAGCGCATCCACATCCGCCACGGCGCCGTATTCCCCGTTCATCGCATGCCAGCGGATCATGTTGGCCATCGGTATGCCGACCCGGCACAGGCCGGGGGGCATGCCCAGAATGCCTTCCAGGCTGCGGTTGAACGCCAGTACCTTCAGGTCGCTGTCCACGGCGATGATGCCCTGGTCCACCGTTTCCAGCACCGTGGCCAGCATGGTTTCCCGGTCCTGGGCCATGCCGCGCGCTTCTTCCAGGCTGGTGACATCCTGAAAGGTGGTCATGACCCAATCGGCGTTGCCATGCGGTCCGGCCAGATAGGCCGTGTCGCGCCGGACCCAGGCGGTGGTGCCATCGTGACGCCGGATCGGATGGCTGCTGATCGCCGGCTCTACGGGTGCGTCCCCACCGGCAAAGGACTTAAGTGCCGGGAGCAGCGCGTCGGTTGTCAATGGCGTATCGGGGGAAAGGCCGATCAGCAGCGGCAGGTTGCTGGAGAATTCATGATGCCCGGTGGCGGGATCGCTGACCCACCAGCCAAGCTGGGCAACCCGCTGCGCGGTGGTCAGGCGCCGTTCATGGTGGCGCAGGGCCAGGAATCCCTGCCAGTTGCCGCGCAGGAAAGCCAGTTGGCCGACCGTCATCAGCAGCATCAGCAGGGTGACACCCAGCCGGTCCGGGTGTGGGATGATGGCGGCCACGATGATGGCCGCCAGGTTCATCGGCATGGCGTAGGACAGGCAGGCCTGGGGAACCGTGGAAAGGCCGGCATTTGCACCCACCGCCAGGAAGGTGCAGCCACCCAGCAGCACAAAGCGGATATCCGGCGAGGTGTCCGGCAGATAATAGAACATCAGCCCGGCCCAGACCCATCCCAGCAGGGCAGAGGCACGGATGATCCGCTTGATTCGCTCCCGCGAGGAGGTCAGGGGCCGCTTTCTTTTCCGCGCCCGCATCAAGCTGAGGATTGCGGGCGATAGCAGCAGGGGCATGCCCACCGTCAGGGGCAAGAGTTGCAAAAGACTGAACTGGCCGGACAGCAGCAGGGCCCCGATCCAGGCGCCGACCAGATTGCCCGCGATGTTCATTGGCAATTGCTGAACAAAGGCGACCGACTGGGCTGCCCGGACGGTGCCTTCATCCTGGATACGGTACCATGGGCTCAGCAAAGCGCGGGCTTTCCGTGTGGGTTTCCGATTATGGCCAAATAAGACAGGCCTACCATCCCATTTTTACATCATGCGGGGGCATGCCGCCTCTATACCTTTTCTATGCGGATGGTTAGGCAGACTGGTGCATCGGTTCATACCGCGCCGCCGTGGCAGTTCCCGTGGGCGTGAAGCTATCGGATTTTGGAAGGCATGCCCGCCGGTTATGGGATGTAAATTTCATTGCGACTTATTCTCATCCATGCTGTGTTCGCAGTCACCAAGGGCTGGGTTCGTTTATGGCAATGGCGCAAACGGTTGGGAAAACAGATGATGCGGGTAGGGCGGCGGCGCAATCCCGCCGGGCCTTCTGGCTGAAACATCTGCATCAATGGCATTGGGTCAGTTCGGCGCTGTGCCTGATCGCCATGCTGGGTTTCGCCATCACCGGCATCACCTTGAACCATGCCGGCGCCATCGAGGCCCAACCCGTGGTGAGCGAATATCGCGATACCCTGCCGGAACCCCTGCGCCCGGTGCTGGCGGGTGTGGATTTTGATGCCAAACCGGCTCCGCCGGTACCCTCCCCCCTGGCGGATTGGCTGGCCGATGCCATGGGGGTGGATGTGGCAGGTCGCACGGTGGAATGGTCGGCGGACGAGCTTTACATCTCCCTGCCGCGCCCCGGCGGCGATGCCTGGCTTTCCATCGACCGGGAAACCGGCGAGGTGCTGCACGAGGTGACGGACAGGGGCTGGGTCTCCTATTTCAACGACCTGCATAAAGGCCGCAATACCGGGGGGGCGTGGTCCTGGTTCATCGATATCGCCGCTATCGCCTGTTTGGTGTTCTGTGTGACCGGCCTGTTCTTGTTGCAGATGCATGCGCGCAGTCGCCCCACCACCTGGCCGGTGGTGGGGCTGGGGCTGGTGGCGCCGCTGCTGCTGATGATCCTGCTTATCCATTAAGGCATTGACGAGGAAACCGATGCGCAAGCTGTTGAGCCTCACCCTGACCGGTCTGGCCGCCACCCCCGCCCTGGCGGGGGAGATGACGGTGACGGTGGAAATCCCCCGCCTGGACGTGGCGGAATATCACCGGCCCTATCTGGCGGCCTGGATCGAACAGAACGATCAGGCGATCGCCAACCTGACCGTCCGCTATGACGTGAAGATGCGCGACAATGAAGGCACCAAGTGGCTGAAGGACATGCGCCAATGGTGGCGCCGGTCGGGTCGTGACCAGACCTTCCCCATGGATGGTGTCTCCGGCCCCACCCTGCCGGTGGGCGAACATAAGCTGAGCTTCGATACAGCCAAGGGCCCGCTGGCCGGCCTGAAGCCCGGCGCCTATGCCCTGGTGGTGGAAGCTGCACGCGAAGTGGGCGGACGCGAGTTGCTGCGCATTCCCTTTGAATGGCCGGCCAAGGCTGGCTTCGCGCAGTCCGTGAAGGGCGAAAGCGAGCTTGGCACCATCGCGCTTGCCATCAAGCCTTGATCAAAAACCATATCCTGAAGGGGTCGGAAAACATGAAATCGCTGCTCGCCCGTACCGGCATTGCCATCGCCCTGATCGCCGGCATGGCCCTGCCTGCCGCTGCCCACCGCACCTGGATGCTGCCGTCCGCCACCGTGCTGTCGGGGCAGGATCCCTGGATCACGGTGGATGCCGCCGTCTCCAACGACCTGTTCTATTTCGAGCATGTGCCGCTGCGCCTGGACGGGCTGCAGGTCTTGGCCCCCGATGGCAGCGAGGGCAAGGCGGAAAACCAGGCTACCGGCAAATACCGCTCCACCTTCGATGTGCATCTGGACAAGCCCGGCACCTACAAGGTGGCGATGGCCAGCGGCGGGCTGATGGCCTTCTGGGAAGAAGGCGGGCAGCGCAAGCGCTGGCGCGGCACGGCGGAAGCCTTCGCCAAGGAAGTGCCGGCCAATGCCGAAAAGCTGCAGGTGACGGAGAATTTCCGCCGTATGGAGTTTTTCGCCACCGCCGGCAAGCCGACCGACGCGGTGCTGAAGCCCACGGGCAAGGGCCTGGAGATGGTGCCGGTGACCCACCCGAACGACCTGTTCGCCGGTGAGAATGCCACCTTCCAGTTCGTGCTGGATGGCAAGCCCGCCCCGGACCTGGAAGTCTCCGTCATTCCCGGTGGAATCCGGTATCGCAACGATCTGGGCGAGATGAAGCTGAAGACGGACAAGGACGGCAAGGTGACGGTGAAGTGGCCGACGCCTGGCATGTACTGGATGGAAGCCGAACTGGAGGATAACAAGACCTCCGTCAAGCAGGCGGCCAAGCGCCGCGCCAGTTACAACACTACGCTGGAAGTGCTGGCCCAGTGACGGGCAGGGGGGCGCCGCACCCTGGCGCCCCCGCTTTACGGCCTTTTTCTGATTGCCCGCCCCCGATGCTGCGCCTGATCCTTCCCCTTGATGTACCCGAAGCGGCCTTGCCGCCGCCGGGCACACCCACCATCAGCCTGCAGGGCCAGACCATGGGCACCTATTGGGCGCTGCGGCTGATCCAGCCGGCGGCCCCCGATCCGGTGGCGCTGCGGGCGGAGGTGGTGGCCATCCTGGATCAGATCATCCGGCAGATGAGCAATTGGGAAAAAGACTCGTTGCTTACCCGGTATAATCAAGCTGAACCGGGTACCTGGCATGATCTTCCGGCGGATATGGCGCGGGTGATCGGCTGTGCGCTGGATGTGGCGGCGGCCAGCGGCGGGGCGTACGACCCGACCATCAGCCCGCTGGTCGACCTCTGGGGCTTCGGCCCCGCCGGGCCGGCGGCCATTCCGGGTGAGGCTGCCATTATCGCAATGCGTGAACGCTGCGGCTGGCAACGGTTATTGCTGAACCGGAATGAAAGCCGCCTCTACCAGCCCGGTGGGCTGCACCTGGATCTGTCGGCCATTGCCAAGGGCTTTGCTGTGGACAAGGTGGCGGCAGCCATGGCGACCCGTGGCATCCGTAGTTTCCTGGTGGATATTGGCGGGGAACTGCGCGGCTGGGGCATCAAACCCGATGCGACACCCTGGTGGGTGGGGCTGGAGCGGGCGCGAACCCTGAATGATGTGGCGGGCGGTGCGGAAACCAAGGTAGCGCTGCACGGGCTTGCCATCGCCACCAGCGGCGACAGCCGGCGGTTCCTCAACCATGATGGACGCCGCCTTTCCCATACGATTGACCCGCGCACGGGCTATCCCATCCCCGATCGGCTGGCCGCCGTAACCGTTTTGCATCCGGAATGTATGTTGGCCGATGTCTGGGCCACGGCATTGGGCGTGCTGGGGCCGGAAGCCGGTATGGAACTGGCGATGCGCCAAGGGCTGGCAGCCCTGTTCCTGCTGCGCGAAGGGGATGGAATCACGGAGCGTCTCAGCCCGGCCCTGGCCGCCATGGTGGATGAAGAGGATGCCTGAGGCTCTGTTGCTGGCCCCAGGTGCGACCCGCCCGCTGGCGGCGGTGGTGCTGGTTTTGGCCTATGCCGGCTTTTGCGGCTGGACATGGTGGCGCCACCGCCAGCGCCATCGGCCCACAGCGGTGCCCGCCGAGGGGGTGCTGGTCGCCTATGCCAGCCAGACCGGCTTTGCCGAGATGCTGGCGGAGCGCACGGTTGCCGCGCTGCAGGGGGCTGGGCGCACGGCCTGGGCCGCCCCGCTGGGCGGGCTGGATGCGCCGGCCCTGGCAAAGGCGGGACAGGTTCTGTTCATCGTCAGCACCTCGGGCGAGGGGGATGCGCCGGATAATACCGCGCGTTTCGTCAGCCGGGTGATGGCGGGGCCGGCGACCCTGCAGGGAATGCGGTATGGAATGCTGGCGCTGGGCGACCGGACTTACCGGCAATATTGCGCCTTCGGCCACGCGCTGGATGGTTGGTTGCGCCATGGCGGCGCCCTACCGCTGTTCGACGTGGTGGAGGTGGATAATGGCGATGGTGCCGCCCTGCGCCATTGGCAGGGCCAACTGGCGCATCTGGCCGGCGGTGTGGTGGCAACCGATTGGGAACCGGTGGAATATCAGCCCTGGCGGCTGGATTTCCGCCGGCACCTGAATCCGGGCAGTCCGGGTGGGCCGGTCCATCATCTGCGCCTTTCCCCGCCTGCGGGTGTGGCCGCCGATTGGCAGGCGGGCGATGTGGCGGAGATCGGGCCGGGCAATGATCCGGCACGGGTGACGGCACTGCTGACCGCGCTGGACCTGCCGACGGACCTGGCTGATGACCTCTGCTTTGCCCGCCTGCCCGATGACCTGGATGCCTGGCGGGGCCTGTCGCCAGCGGAAATTCGCCAGCGGCTGCAACCGCTGCCGCACCGGGAATATTCCATCGCTTCCATTCCCGCCGACGGGGGGCTGGAACTGGTGGTGCGGCAGGTGGTTACCCCCGATGGTGCGTTGGGCCTGGGGTCTGGCTGGCTGACCCGGCATGCAGTGCCGGGCGGGCCGGTGCGGCTGCGCCTGCGCCGCAACAGCGCCTTCCACCCGCCCGCCGATGACAGGCCGCTGATCCTGATCGGCAACGGCACCGGCATTGCCGGCTTGCGGGCACAGTTGAAGGCGCGGGCGGCGCTGGGCCATGGTCGCAACTGGTTGCTGTTCGGTGAGCGAACCCGCGCCCATGACAGCTTGTTCAGCGATGAATTAGTCAACTGGCAGGCATCGGGCCATCTGTCCCGGCTGGATCTGGCCTTTTCCCGTGATGGGGACGGCTATGTGCAGGACCGGCTGGCCGCCGCAGCGGATGTGCTGCGGGCCTGGGTGGCTGACGGGGCTGCCATCTATGTCTGCGGCAGTCTGGACGGCATGGCGGGCGGTGTGCATGCGGTACTGGAACAGGCGCTGGGGGCCGATGCCCTGGCCGATATGGCCGCCGATCGGCGTTATTGCCGTGATGTTTACTGACGGGCGGCCCTGTCCGGCACCGTCACCTGTCTGACACGAAACTGTCGCTGAACCGATGCTATAGGGGCCGCCCCACCCTTGGGTCACCCCGACCGGCAACGGAGAGGCCATGTCCCCCTTGACAAAACGCCCGCTGAAGCCCGTACCGCGTCCGGGGGCAGACGCGCTGGACCATGCCGATCACCGCGCAGCATTGCGCGCCTATTTCGCCCGCCGTCTGGATGCGGCGGACGAGGTGGACGATCATGTACAGGATGTCTATTGCCGGGTGCTGGCGGCCCGGCTGGATGGGCAGCGGGTGGCCAACTGGCGCGACATGCTGATGCGGGTGGCCTCCAGCGTCTGGATCGACCGGTTCCGGCGTGACAAGGCGCGCGTGCGTGATCGCCATGTCGCCTTCGACGAGGCGATCGAGGTCAGCGATGGCGGTGCCACCTCGCCGGAGGCGGCGACCGCCGGTCGCCAGAAGCTGGCCGCCGTGCGCGCCGCCCTGCTGGAACTGGACCCGGTCTGCCGGCAATCCTTCGTGCTTGCCCGTTACGAAGGTATGTCGCATAAGGAAATTGCGGCGCGTCTTGGCATTCCCACCGTGGCGGTGGGACGGCATATTGAGCGCGCCATGATCCATTTGGCCCGGCGGGTGGCCGATCAGGCATGACAATCGGTTCGGGAAGCAATCAGCAGAATTTGGACGAAGGCATCCTGGCCGATGCCGCCGCTTGGCTGTCGCGCCTGACCGGCGGTGATGCCAGCGATGCCGAATGGGATGAATTTACCGGTTGGCTTTATGCCGATCCGCGCCATGGTGCGGCCATGCATCTGGTGGAAAGCGGCTGGCGCGCCAGTGCGGAACTGGCCGATGATCCGGCCATCCGGGCCGAACGGCGCCGGGCGCGTGGCCTGCGGTTGGCCGGCCCGGCAACCAGACCACCGGCGGCACCCTTGCGCCCCTGGTCCATGGCATTGATGGGGGCGGGCGCCCTGGCGGTTGCTGCCCTGGCCGTGGTCAGTATTTTTCCGCCCGCCAACTACGCCACCCGGCAGACCTATCGGTCAGCCATGGGGCAGGTCATGGAAGTGCCGCTACCCGATGGCAGCTTGATGCGGCTGAACACCGACACGGTGTTGACGGTGGAATATGGCTGGCTGGGCCGCGATGTCCGGCTGGAGCACGGGGAGGCGGAATTCACTGTCGCCCATGGTGATTTCCGGCCCTTTACCGTGCGGGATGGCGATACCGCCATCCGGGCCACCGGCACCCTGTTCAGTGCGCGCGATACCGCCCAGGGCACACGGGTTTTCCTGGCCGAGGGCGGGGTGGATCTACGGCGGCTGGCCGATGACAGGCTGCTGGCCCGCCTGACGCCCGGTCAGCGGGCCGATGTGGCGGCGGACGGAAAATTGGTTCTGGCCACCAGCGATGCCACCCGCGAATTCGCCTGGCGGCACGGTCAGGTGGCCTTCGAGGCCACGCCTTTGTCCGCGGCCCTGGCGGAATTTGCCCGCTATAGCCCCGTCGATGTGCAGGTTATGCCCGGCGCGGCGGACCTGAAGGTCAGCGGTGTCTACCGCAACAGCGACCTGATTGCCTTTCTGAATGCCGTCAGCCGGCTTTACAAGGTCCGCTGGCATCAGGCCGGCCCCGGCCGGGTGGTGGTGGAGCCGGTGGGCTGAGTTCACATCGATAGTAATTCCCATCTGTTCAATCCGTCCTTTCCCCTTTCAAATGTGAAAGTTTTAAGTAATCCCGGAATCTTTGTGCCCCCTGCGTCTCTGTTTGTCACCGGGCGAGACCGGATAGAGTGATGACGGGGGAATAGATGTTTGCACGTATGCTGAACCATTGCCTGCTGGCAGGCACCATTCTTTCAGGCGGTCTGTCGTTGCCGGCCATGGCGCAGGTGGGGCAGGGGGTGCAGCCCGGCTACAGCGTGCCGGCGCAGGATTTGTCTGCTGCCTTGATGGCGCTGGCCCGCCAATCGGGCCACAATGTGTTGTTCACCCCGGAAATGGTGCAGGGCCGCCGCTCCGTGGCGATCGACAAGGTGGCGGATTTCAGCACCGCCATCGATATCATGCTGGCCGGATCGGGCCTGCGCGCGGTGGTGGAGGCCGATGGCTCCGTCACCCTGGCACCCGTTCCGGCACCGGTCACGCCCAAGGCCAAGCCCCAACCCGCCGCCCCGGCCAACCGTGCCCAGGTGATGCCGGCTGTGGCTGAACCGCTGGTACTGGAAGAGATTCTGGTGACGGCGCAAAAGCGCGCCGAGCCGATCGAGTTCGTGCCCGCCGCCCTGGCCGTGATGGATGGGGAAGAGGCGGCCAAGCGTGGCGTGACCGATTTCACCCGGCTGGTGGACGAGGTGCCGGGCCTGTCCATCAATTACGCATTCGGCGGGGCCAATTACGGGCTGCTTGCCATCCGTGGCATCGGCGGGGCCGATGATTACAAACCCAATGGCAACCCGTCGGTGGCACTGCATGTCGATGGCATCTATCAGACCTCCAACGCCTATCTGGGCACACCGCTGTTCGATCTGGAACGGATCGAGGTGTTGAAGGGCCCGCAGGGCACGCTTTATGGCCGCAACACCACGGCAGGCGTGATCAATGCCATCACCAAGGGGCCCGGTGACAAGCTGGAAGGCTATGTCGATCTGAAAGCCGGCAGCTAACTATACC
>Ga0209373_10001613_pt1 | contig 25643 bp, 21 predicted proteins | sample Higcelweek5metaG_FD_187173 | JGI IMG/M metagenome (GOLD analysis project Ga0209373, IMG submission 187173) | Freshwater pond sediment microbial communities from the University of Edinburgh, under environmental carbon perturbations - High... | ecosystem: Environmental > Aquatic > Freshwater >... | reverse complement strand
TCATTGATTTAAATTAAAAACTATGTATTTGAAAAAATTAGTTGCTCGTTTTTGTATCAAAAAACTTGAACTTTCTTAATACTTTTTTCCTGCTACATAGAATAGAGCCTATTTAATCAAACTTTATAAAAATCCCCAAAGCTTTATGTGCGTTCGTAACGTTTTTTTAATTCTTCCAAACTGATATCATATACCACAGGACGACCGTGTGGACAGGTTGAAGCATATCCTTCGGTAGCATCATTGAGCAGTGCATGCATCTCAAAGAGATTGAGTTTGTGCCCAAATTTGATAGCACTTCGACAAGCACTACTCGCATATATTTTATTTTTTATTTCGTCAAGAGTCTTGGATTTGAGTGTGTTTCCCTCGCAGAGATCTCAGAGAATTCACATACATATTTCTTCAATTTTTTCCCTTTTTATAAAATCTGGAATCGCTTGTATGGAAACCATACGATGTCATAGAAGTTCCAGTTCAAACCCCATAGAGTGAAAAATTTCTTGATACTGCTCCAAAATCTCATATTCCAGAGGTGCAAGAGTCATACTTATAGGCAAAAGAAGCCTTTGCGTATGGAATTTGGTTTGATTGGCAATCAAACGTTCGTACAAGACACGCTCGGCAAGTGCATGTTGGTCATAAATAACTATTTTTTGGTTGGCTTCTACCAAAATATAGCTCTGGTACGCTTGCCCAATAATACGACCCAACTTGGTCTCGTGGAGATCCGCAGAAACTCACGATGGAGTTTCTGGAGACTTGAGAAGCTCCTTGGTAAAGGAAACACTCTCATGAATGGTCGATTGACTCGGATTGGGAGCGAGATTTTTGTACGGTGAATATGCAGCAAATACGCTTCCCTTTCCAGTATGATAGCTCGGAGTAGAAGGAGAAGGAACCGTTTGCGAAAAAGTAGGGCTGGTCGTGAAGGAAACATCTTCTCCAAAAGAATCATCGGAAGCAGTGAAAAGCGAAGTCTTTTCCAAAAGACTCTGGAGCGACTGGTGCACGATACGAAAAACTTGAGATTCATTTTCAAAGCGAACCTCCTGCTTGCGAGGATGCACATTGACATCTACCGAAGTAGGATCTATATCAAGAAACAGAACATAGGCAGGATGGTTTCCATGTGGAATAAAACGATTATATGCATCGCTGATAGCACGTGCAACGATAGGAGAAAATACCAAACGATGATTGACAAAGAAAAACTGTCTATTTTTGTTGGCAAAACTCGTTTTTGGGTCACTCGTGTACCCAGAAAATTTCATCCCCGTCATTTCCACAGAAAGATCACGAAGTCCTTCTACAAACTCTTGTCCATACATTCCATACAGACGAGATTTGAGATCCTCATTGGCAGGCTTGAAAAAGACTTCTTTGGAGTCATGACGAAAAGCAAAACTCACCTGAGGATACGCAAGAGAGATTGCGTGGAGAAATTCATAAATTTTTGAGTACTCTGTCTTGGCAGATTTGAGATAATTCAGACGAGCAGGAGTATTGTAAAAGAGATGCTCGACTTTGATGGTGGTTCCGACATTTCCCATAGTAGGAGTCAATGTTTTTCACAAAAGACTCTCATATCTGAGCTCGTAGGCTTCTGACATGGATTCGGTTTTTGAGACAATAGACATCTGACTCACACTCGAAATGGCTGACAAAGCCTCTCCACGGAACCCAAAAGTCATTACTTCATAGAGGTCTTGTAGAGACGAAATTTTTGAAGTGGTATATTTTTCAATCGAAAGTTCAAGGTCTTCTTTGGACATTCACTTTCCATCATCGCTGACACTTATCAGGTCTATTCCACCATTTTCTAGCTCTATTTTGATGCGAGTCGCTCCGGCATCCAGTGCATTTTCCACGAGTTCCTTGACCACAGAAAGAGGTCTTTCTACGACTTCTCAGGCAGCAATTTGATTGGCAAGAACTGGGTCAAGACGAATAATTTCTGACATAGTTAATTATTAGAAAATAATCAAAAAAACTCAAACCAAAGCCAAATACTTATGGAGGATATCTGGCTTTGGTTTGAGTTTTTGTTACTATCAACCACAATGGGCTAAAGCCCTTTGTGAGCATCGGATATATGATATCTTGGTTGATAGTAACGAGTTTCTTGCGAAATAACTATTTATTTTTCACTCTTGTCTTTTGAGGGCACAAAACGACCTATGATTGAAAGTATCGTATCCAGCATCAAGAGAGAAGGTCAAAATAACATTTTTATCTTTTCATACAAGGTAAGAATCTCCATCGCCACACCAAGAATTTTTATCACACGGTAGAGGATAATGGAAAAAAGTATAGTTAAAATGACTATAGCAAAAATACTTACCAAATAGAGTACCGTGACAAGCGAAAATTCCATATTGAATCATGTAAGAAAATAAAATTAAGCCATCATTTCTTCAATAGTAGAGTTGATATCAAGACTGAGGCTTTTGATAATCTTTTTTATATTTTCTTCTCCCTCTATCTTCCCATAGATTTCTTTATTTTCATACACAACCAAGCAAGGATAATTTACTTCTTCAAGAGAAGAGAGGTCAAGCCCTTCTATGAGACAATCCATCATCTTAATCTTGATATTTTGCGAAAAGCTTTTTGTGATGAGTACTGGAAATGCAAGAAGAAATTCTTTATAATATTCTAAATTTCATTCTCAAAATACTACTATACTTCTACGAGTAAAAATTTTTTCTTCTCAATATTGAGTTGTAATTACTTTGTTTTCAGATGTTTGGATAAATTCTTCTAATTCTTTTTGAGATTTCAGCACCATTGAAGAAGTAGAAAACTTTTTTGCAGTAGCATCCACTGTCTTGTCCTTCATTTCAAGAGCTTTATCTTTCAATCAGAGAGCTTTATCCTTGAGTCAAAGAGCACTATCTTTCAGTCCAAGTGCTTTTTCTTTTATGCTTTTAAAATCCATACAATTTAATAAAAAAAATAAATTTCTAAAAATAGTATAGTGTTTTTTAAAAAATTTACAAATATTTGTAATACTACTTAATCCACCCTTCTATCATATCCTCAACCACAGATGCGATTTTACGAGAGTCGTGTCTGACAAAGTCTTTTTCGTTGAGCATGTCACGTTCAATCACCTTAAAATCTCTTTTCCCAGCTTCATCATTTTCCTTGATTTTAACTGGTTTTTTATTTTCTTCATGTTTGTATTTTTCTACCATTTCATCACTAATATGACCATTATTTACCACGACATAGTCAATCACTCATACTCCAAGATATTTTTCTATGGCTTCTACAAAATCAATCACTTCAAAATTTGTGGTTTCTCCGTACTTTGTCATAATATTACAAAAATATACAACCTTTGCTGAGCTTTTTTGTATTGCTTCGCTCACTCATTGTACCAAAAGATTTGGAATAATGGAAGTATAGAGATCTCACGGACCAATAATGATAATATCACTATTTTCAAGTACATTTTTTGCTCTTGGGTTTATTTGAACATTTGGTTCCAAAAATGCCTGTTCTATAACAATATTTCCATCATGAATTGGACAATCAATATTGGTTTCTCCGACAATTCGAGTTCCATCTTGAAGGATAACCCCCAAATCTGATTTTTGAAGTGTTACAGGGACAACCTTGCCCTGTACACGAAACATCTTGCATACTTCTTTGAGTCCATCTTCAAAACTTCCTGTCACATCAGCCATTGCCGTAAGAAGTAGATTTCCTACTGTATGCCCTGATACGGAAGATTTTTTATCAAAACGGTATTCAAAGAGTTTACGAAGCACAAGACTCTCTTTGCTCAGAGCGAGCACGGCTCTACGAATATCTCAAGGAGGTAAGATTCAAAATTCGTCTCTTAGTACTCCAGTACTCCCTCAACTATCACTCATACTCACTATAGCAGCAAGATTCATATTATCATGATTTTTGAGTCAAGTAAGGACATTGTAGGTTCCAGTTCCTCAACCGATGGTTGTGATATTTATTTTTTGATTCATGTTCTTAATCTTAGATATAAATGAAAAACGGTTCCATTGTACTCTCATTTTTGAAAAGTCAATTTTGAAACTTGAGTAAAAAAATAGGGGCTGATCTCTTGACCCCAATTCTAACATTCTTTCGATTATTTTTTTTATTATACCCAAGCAAAATTGGTTTTCCAGAAAACTGGAAGAGACGAAGACAGTTTGAGTCCCATGTTTGAACTACGTTCAAACTGGTCTTGGTTTTTGAGTCGACAGAAGATTTTCAGAAAACCAAAATAGAACGGGGGTAAGCAAAACAAATGCTGGATGAGCATATCCCTTTCCCCTTATTTTTTCATAAAATACTCTGAAAAAAAATCTCCTTGCATCGTTTTTTTGATGACTTCAATATCGTACCCCACAAACAAATCATCACTCAAATGTTCCAAATCTTCATATCGAAGCTCTGAGCACTTGTGAGGCTCTTGAATACTCGGAGTCTCTTCATACTTTTTCACTTCTAGGTATACGTCGAAGTACACTCTCTCAGGAGAAACTCGATGAGAAAGATGAATCACCTGCATATCGTCCAATGCTACAGTGATTCCAAGCTCTTCAAGAAGCTCACGCGCCATGCATTCATACACCGTTTCCGTCCCTTCCAAGTGTCAGGCTGGAAGTTGAAAATATCACGAAAAAAAAGGAGTTCCTGCTCTTCTCATAAAGAGCACCTTTCATTCACTATCTTTCAAAACGGCATAAGTTGCCGAAAAAAACTCTGCATTTGCTGGCATAGAAATATTATAAAGTGATAAAATAACGAAAAAATACAATGAGATGTATTTTTGGGAAACAGAGCAAAAAAGTAGTGTACTCCCTAAAATATTAAATATTTTAGGGAGTATCACACTCTTGGAGAAAAAATCGACTATTTTTCAAGCACTGCCTTGATCCTTCTCACTCCGCTTGAAGAAGCCTCTTCTTTTTGAATTTTGAAGACTCCCATCGTCCCCGTTCTCTCGACATGAGGACCTCCACACAGTTCACGAGAATATACCTGTCCACTTGGTGCTTTGATGGTATAGACTTTTACCACGTCAGGGTATTTTTCCCAAAAACTTCCTTCAACTCCTCTCTCTTTTGCTTCTTGTTTTGAAATATTTTCGAGGATGACCTCACAGTCAGCTTGGATCGCTTCATTGACGAAATCTTCGACTTTTTTCAAGATTTCTGCATCTACTTTTGATGGATTGGTAAAATCAAAACGAAGTCTCTCCGAAGTGATATTGCTTCCTGCTTGGTGCACATGCTCTCAGAGATAGGTCCTGAGTCCTGCGAGCATCAAGTGAGTGGCTGAGTGAAGTGCGGTCGTGGTCTCGTCAGTATCAGCAAGTCCTCCTTTAAATTTTTGTTCTGATCCCGCTCTTGAGAGTTCTTGGTGTTTTTTGAATGCTTCTTCAAATCCCTCACGATCTACCCCAAGTCCTTTTTCACTTGCAAGTTCTTGCGTCATCTCAATCGGAAATCCGTAGGTATCATAGAGTTTGAAAGCCTTGTCCCCTGAAATCATCTCGATCTTTTGCCCTGTTCTTTCAAAAGCTATTTGAAATCCATACATTAGTTTATCAAATTCTCTCAGTCCTTTTTCAAGGGTTTCTGAAAATTGTTTTTCTTCTTTTTCAAGAGCCTCGATAATGGCTTCTTGGTGGTTTTTTACATTGTCATAGAGATCTTCAAATTTGGAAATCACCACCTTGACGATAGGAGTCAAAAAAGCTCCCGTACCTCCGAGTTTGTATCCTTCTCTCACCGCTCTACGAATCAGTCTTCTCAAAATATATCCTTGGTCGACATTACTCGGTCTGACTCCGTCTGCCATCATCATGGTAGCACTTCTGGAATGATCTGCTATAATTCTCATGGATTTTTGAGTCTCTTCATGGTAAGGCACTCAGAGAGTGGTCTCAATCGTGCGAAGAACTCAAGCGAAAATATCGGTTTCATAAACGCTTGGTGCACCCGTAAGGGTACGAGTAATTCTCTCAAGTCCCATCCCCGTATCAACGTTTTGAGCTGGCAGTTTCACGAGAACTCCGTCGGTTCCTTTGTTGAATTCCATAAATACATTGTTCCAAATCTCCATCCAGTTTTTCTCATCATTTCCTACGGTGCTTCCCTGTGGTGGCAAGGCTTCTGATCCCACCCGATAAAAGATTTCGGTGTCAGGTCCACACGGTCCAGTGTCTCCTGCTGCCCACCAATTGTCTTCGGCTCCAAGATAGGAAATATTACTCATCCCCAGACTCTTCCAAATCGCAGCCGATTCTTCGTCTCTTTGAGCATTTTCATCCCCCTCAAAGACCGTTACCGCAATTTTTTTAGGATCGATTCCCATCCAGTTTGGGTCGGTTAAAAATTCATAACTCCAAGCTATACTTTCTTTTTTAAAATAATCCCCAAGGGACCAGTTTCCCAGCATCTCAAAAAATGTCAGGTGGGTATTGTCTCCCACATCCTCGATATCATTGGTACGGATACATTTTTGATAGTCAGCCAGTCTCTTCCCAAGTGGGTGTGGCTCTCCAAGAAGATACGGCACGAGTGGTTGCATTCCTGCAGTATTAAAAAGCACTGTCGGGTCATTTTCGGGCACAAGTGGAACACTTGGAATAATGGCATGGTTTTTTGACTGAAAAAAATCTATATATTTTTTCCTGATTTCATTGCTGGTAATTTGCATAAGAAGAACATTAGTGAGTAAAATCGTTTGATATTATATAGAAAAAGTTTTTTTTTCAAATTCTCTCAGAAAACTATAAAAAATGATTGACAAGAATGGGCGAATGCCCTCTGTAATTGGATAGGGTCTTTGCAATGGATAAAGACAATATTTTACTGTCTTGTCAATATATTTTGAAATATTTATTTGATTTTTCCTTTAATCTCTCAAAAATGGCAGTATGTATTTACTTATTTTTGAAGTATGTTTGACTTAGGGGCTTTAGTAAAAAATATTGTATGATATTCGTTTCGGCTTCGTTGAAAGGAATATTTTATAAAAGATAAAATCAAAGAAATTTATATTTACAAAGAAAATGGTCATATTGAAATAGGATGAAAGGTTAAGTGAGATAATATTTACAATACAAATATCAGGATTATTAGCAATGAAGAGCTATGATTGTATTGCACTTGTGATGCTTTTGAAAATGTGGGAATGTGTAAGCATATCTCAGGACTGGCTATGAAGATCGATCATGATTACAAAATCTTTGATAATTTTGATTTTTTTTCGAGGAAAACCTGAAAAAAAATTGATCTCAGTGGGAAAGGCTATTACGACATACAAGATGAAGAGTATTTTGAATACGAAGAACCCTCCTATAACCGACAAGGACTCTTAGCCGATGCAGATTTTTTGAGGAAAATGCAGGGAAATAGTCAATTATTGGAAGCATTGTGACTTTCTCGAATCGATGTAGCAAAGAATACGTCAAAACCAAAGCCCAAGAAAGAAGCAGTAAAACAGCAAAATGTCGATTCAAACAAACTCACCATCTTTTCAAAGATGTTTCCAACTGTCAATGAAAAACAAGAAGCAGAGAAAGAACTGTTCAAAATCAAACTTGATTTTGATATAGATTCTAGACTTGGAAAAGATATTGATCTTCATTTGTACAAATGTAAAATCCTCAAGAATGGGAAGCTTTCTACAGGAACCATTTTTAGAAAAAGGGAACTTTCGTACGCACCAATTGAATTTCAAAAGTTAGATCCTTTTTTGGATCCATACGATGGGAGCTCTTGATATAGATTTATGGGTGATCATCTCTCCTTTATCAGTGGACAGAACCTTTTTATTATGATTTTGAAAGAGTTCAAAGAACTCTATACACTCGACAATAAACTCCTCACCCTTCATCAACAGATCCATCAAATCAAATTTGATGTTACAAAAGATAATACTTCTCACTGATTGGAGCTCCTTTTGGTCTGAGATACACATCCAATCCCACTTTTTGGATTCAAAATCTTTGGAGCAGAATGAAAAAAATACGGAGCCTGTCTGACGTGAGATAATCACCTGTTTTTTTACTACAGTGACTTTAGCTTCAAATTCATCAAGCGATTTACTCAAGAAAAAATAAAGTTGAGCGAAGAAGATTTTCGTGCTTTTCAAAAGAAAAATACATTTGTCCACATCATAGAAAATTGTCTTGATCCAGCAAATCTTAATCTCAATTATCAAGAGATTCCACCAAAAATCAAACTCAAAATAGAGATCCCTGATGATTTTAGATCAGTCAAAATGGAGGGAATTTTACACTATGATGATCTTGAAATTACTCCAGAAAATCAAGCCAAAGCCGTGCTCATCCAAGAGAAAAAAATGATAAAAAGAGATCAAAAACAAGAGAAAGAGCTTTTAGGGACTCTTTCGAAGTCTTTGACAGAATTTGATGAACACGCGGATCAGACTTGGATCAAGTATGTCGATGATGAAGTAGAGAAATTGTTTGATGAAATCGATCAATTGATCAAGTCCTGAATGCTTGTTGAGTATAAACAACCAACCAAAAGACTCAGTATGTGAACGGTGCGTATTTCTTTGAAAGTACAATCAAAAATCGACTTCTTTGATATAGAGAGCAAAGTAATGCTCGGAGAAAAAGAGATAGATGATGCCAAAGAGTTGCTTTCACTCGCAAAAAAATGACCCTGATATATTACCCTCAAAGACGGAAATACACTCATGATCAGAAAAGAGTTTTTCGATGACTCAAAAAACTTAGAAGCCCTTTGAATCGAAGAAAATAATATCTGAAAATCAGTCTCCGTATGAAAATACAATATTTGACTCTTGCGTGATGATCTATGAAAGGATGGAAATCTTCATTTTGAGCTTGATGATGAGGTGAAAGCCCTCAAAGAGAAATTTAAAGATTTCAAAAAGATTCCCAAAGTTTCACTAGTAAAAACATCAAAAATCACCCTCAGAGACTATCAAAAAACCTGAGTCGATTGGTTGTTCTTTTTGCAAGAGTATCATTTTTCTGGAATCCTTGCTGACGATATGGGACTCTGAAAGACGATTCAGACATTGGCTTTTTTGGAAAAGATCTATTCCTCTTCAAAAAAAGCGGGAAAGACCCTGATTGTCTGTCCGACTTCACTTGTCCTTAACTGGCTCGATGAAGCAACAAAGTTTACTCCAGAGCTCAAAGTCCAGTACATAAAAGACTGAAAATCTTGATGGCAAGATTTTGACAAAGACACCCAAGTCATTCTTGTTTCGTATGGAATTATTGCCAATATTGTTGAAAAATCCAATATAAAAGAAAAATTTGAATATGTAATCCTTGATGAAGCTCAAAACATAAAAAATCCTGTTGCACAACGTACCAAATCCATACTCCAACTCAAATCAAAACACCGTCTTGCACTCACCTGAACTCCTATTGAAAACAATCTTGCAGAGCTTTGGAGCATTTTCAATTTTTTGATGCCTTGATTTCTCTGAACACTGAACCATTTCAAATCACAGTATGCTTCAGGAGAAAAAGCAGTTTTGGAAATTTTATCGAGAAAAGTCAAGCCATTTATTCTCAGAAGAACCAAAGAAGAAGTCCTCAAAGAGCTCCCACCAAAAGTTGAAGAATATATCAAACTAGAAATGGGAAGCAACCAAAAAGCTTTTTATGACAAACTCAAAAACACCTACAAAGTCCTTATCACCAAAAAACTCGAAACCGAGTGACTCAACAAAAGCCGTTTTGAAGTTCTTGATGCCCTTCTCAAACTGCGTCAGGCCTGTTTGATGCCAGAGCTCGTCAAGTTGGACGGAAATAAACTCACCGAATCTATCAAGCTTGACTATCTCGATGAAAATATTGAAGAAATGGTTGGAAACGGACACAATCTGTTGATTTTTAGTCAGTTTACGTGATTTTTGAGCTATATAAAAACCCTTCTTGATCAAAAGTGAATTGCTTATAATTATCTTGATGGACAAACAGCTCCAAAAGATAGAAAGAAACTGGTTGATAGTTTCAATGCTGGAAATGTTAATATTTTTATCATCAGTCTCAAAGCAGGAGGAACGGGGCTCAATCTAACTGCGGCTGATTATGTCATCCATCTCGATCCATGGTGGAATCCTGCGGTTGAAAACCAAGCGACTGATAGAGCCCATCGTATGGGACAACAAAAAACGGTCTTTGTACAAAAACTGATTGTCAAAGATTCTATTGAAGAGAAAATCTTGCAATTACAAGAAAACAAGAAAAAGTTGATCGATGATATCTTCTCTGGAAACTTTTCTTGAAGTTTGGATAAACATGATATTGATTTTATCTTTTCATAAAACATAAGCAAACAGTTGTTGAATCAAAGACCTCCCTATTAATCAGACTCTATACTATCACTGAATGCTAAAACTCTTGTGCATTACAAGAGTTTTTTTGTATAATCTGAACAAATATGATACAATAAAAATAATTACATTTATTGAATCAAAACATGAATCTTCAACAAACGGAAACCTGAGTTCCTCAGCCTGAATCAAACGCACGTCAACGTCTGACAAAAATGATGGAACAAGTCACTCAAATACTTACTGAAAAAGTAAAACAATACGGACAAAATTCGCAAGAATTCAAAAAGGTGTACAAAGAATATCTTGATGTATACAAAAGTATGCAAAAACTTAACGTTCTCACTGTTTCAGAGACGCAACAAGAACTCCTGAGATTGGATCTTGAGCTTACTAATATGGAAATTGCAGCTCAATCATCTGGAGACAAGACTCTTGAAAAATTTTCAAGCAAATTGTGACTGTGTAAAACCGTGAGGCAAGAACAAGAAGAAAATATTCACAAACTCCTTGGCTCTGAAAAAGGGTTTTGAAATGGCTATATTCAATGACACAATGAAGAAATTGGAAATTTTGTAATGACTATTTCTGAATTTGAAGTCCTGATGAAAAATCCTAGTACAAAAATTGATGGAGCAAATGATGATGAAACAGTAGTAAATGCAAAACTACTATGAAACTATATAGCCTATTTGCTTGATGCGAATAAAAACGAAAAACTTCATGTTGTCATAGCTAAATTTAAAGAAGTGGTTGGTGACCAAAGGGTCAGAGAATTAGTAAAAATATGGAGAACCCACGAACATACCATCGTAAAAGATATGATGCTCAATGATCCTGCTGGGAGAGGACAAGAGATTCTTGCACTTCTTGGAAATGCAGGAAACTTCTTCGAAAATCCAAAACATAGAAATACCGTGATGTCACTCTCTGATGATGTATTTGAAAACGAATTGAAAGATTATATTAACGCACACAAAAACGAGAGAGATTTTGCTTGAAAATTTCTAACGTTCTACCAAGGCATCAAACCATGATCTTGTTCCCTTGAAGCAAAAGCGTTTTTGGATTCCATATCAGAAGAAATAAAACAATGAAAAACTATTACGCAACAGGATGTAAAAGAAACACAACAAAAAAATACTACTCTTAATGAGAAAGCCCAATGAGAGATTGAAGACTTTTTAGCTCAAGAACTATGATTAAATAGAACATTATTAAATCATAAATCAAATTTTGGACTCCCAGAAAGCAGTCTTAACACGTGACCATCTGACATGACTCAACGAATTACAAAGAAAAAAACTTTGAATACAGAATCAAACAAAATGATAACAAAAGATGAATTATTTCAAAAAATTGATTCACTTTGAGAAACACAACTCAATAGACTTCTTGAATATATAGAATGACTCTTTGAGAGAAAAGAAATCGGATCGTGTTATATAAAACTCTTTAGTGACGAAATCACATTTGAAGAACTTTACAAAGAAATCCACTTGCAATTCAGAGAAAAACTCAAAGAAAGAAAGGTTCAATGACTTGACAAACTCATCACTTCACAACTCTTAGAAAAAAGAAAAGCAACAGGAAAACTCACTCCACAAGAGGACTCAGAAAAAAAGCAAATTATTGCTAAGATAGGGCAAGAACTTGATAGTTTGAATTGTCTTACAACAACATTTAAAAATATTGATGATATTTTAGTTTCTCATTGACTCAAACCAGTATGAGCAAAAACAAGGAATGAGTGGGCAAATCTTATGCGAATCAGCAATGATATAAAGATTTACGACGCAAAATATACCCTCAATACCCCCCCTCCTAAAGCATGATCTCCTGAGGAAAAAACTCTTTTAGACGAATTAAAATTGAGAGAAAGAATTGATACCAACCTCAACAGAATTTCAAAAGCCACTGACAGTGAGTTTCAGGATTTTATGAGTCAAGTTCATCAATGAGTAGACCCACAAAATGCAATGAAAAATCTTATCACTACCCAAGACCTCCGTCTTGCCCAAGAGTCAGCTCCTCAAGAAATCACCTACCCTTCTGGAGCCACTTTGAGGTACGTCAAAACCTGAGAAAACTACCAAATAACGACCACAGTTGGAAACGTTGAAGTCAACTCAAGAGAGCTTCAGACCCTTCAAAAGTCGGAAAGATCCGCAGAAAACCTCAATAACTTCAGAAACACACTCCAAGAACTCGATATAGAGAAACTTTGGGATTATCGTGAAGAGATTTTTAAATCCATGCAAAACAAAGATACTTTGACTTTTGATTGGGAAGATGATTTTCTCAATACTAATGAGCTTCGCAAATTTCTCTTGACTATTATGAAATCTGTTGGAGTTCAAAACCTTCCTCAAGAAAATATACCAAGACTCAAACAATCTATAAAAGATTACAATCACCAAACCTTCCTGGCTGGCAATCCTGTTGTCAATCTCTACCAAGAGAGTCTCTTAGAAGCCACTTTCATCAACAAGTTTGACAAAAACCGTGATGGAAAAATGGATTTTTATGCGTTTTCAAAATCAATTGCAGAATAAATAACACTTATGAAGAAGTAAGTTTTTAAAGAAGCCTACACCCTCCTGCGAAGTCTCGGCATCACCGATGGCTCCATGATGGTGATTACCCAAGGAGATGAATCACAATTTCGTTCTGCCAATACTTCGATTCGCGGTGATGCACGCATCTTCCCGATTGTCCTTGCTGTCAGAAAGAAAGAGTCCTAGCCCTACCAAAAAGCCCCCGCATAGGGGCTTTTTCTCGGAAAAATAATTATAAGAATCTCTGACTTCTCTTCCCTTTTTGAGACGCCATAAATGGACGTCTCTACTTTGGTTTCTGTAATTCACAATTCATCAGGATGAGCGATGAGATTCATTTCCTTTACTTTTCACTTTTAGTTTTTCACTTATTCTCCTTCCACTTCCTTAAGAGTTGAATCCCCCAGTACCAACATTTCTGATGCACCCAAATCTTAGCATGACTGACGAGTCGAAAATCAGGGGTAAATTTCCCTTTAAAGTCTGTGACTCCTGCAAGGGATGAATTGGGCTCGTTTGGTGAGGCGACTCAAAGAAAATCATAGTATTTGCTTCCAAGCGCTTTACTTTCAGTGATAGCATGCCACTGGAGAGCATAGGGTGCCATAAGATTGCGGTATTCACTTTGACTCGTACTGGCACCATAATAATAAATGCTTACCTCAGGAGAAAATACAAAGATTCCTGCAGAGACAACGACCTCCTCGACTCTGGCAAAGAGTAATTTTGCTCAAGGAATCGTGGTGAGAAATGCTTGATAGTAAGCTTGTGTGTTCCCGTGAAAGCCATCTCGTGCGGTTGTTTCGAGCATCAAAGTGTGAAAGATCTCTATATTGCTTTCTGTAGGGGGGACCGTGCTCACAAAAACTCATTTTTTTTCAGCAAGTTTGATATTGTACCTCCCCTTGGGTTTCATCAATGCAAGGATTTCATCTTGGGACTGTGAAAGGTCTATGAGAGCGGTATATGGAGTGATAAATTTTTTATAATATCCATCATGAAACTGCAAAGAATCCCAGTCAATCGCTTCTATCAGTGACCAAGTCTCATACTGCACAAAGACCACGTTTTCTTGCTTTCCAAGAGCTATCAGTTCCTGTTCCTGCTCTCTCGTTGGAAGCTCCCCTCCCAACACAAAAAGACCGTGCTTTCCAAGAGCAATCTTTCTTTTTTCTACAAAAAGTCCCGCCACTTGAAAGGTAGCATCAGCTTGATGGCTTGTTTTGAGCAGATTTACCCAATGAAGAGATTGCCACATTGACATAGGAGAAAGGATAGAAAAATAGGATTCCAAGAGATAGTCTGAGAAAACACAAAAAAGTCAAATAGAAATATAGGAAAATGTCCCTACATAATTCCAATATGCAAATGCTTGATCGCATGGTCTGTTATTTTCCTTCCTCTGGAAGATTTTTCCAAAAAACCTATTTGAAGGAGATATGGTTCCACGACATCCTCAAGAGTTCCTTCTTCTTCACCGATTGATGCAGCAAGGGTAGAAAGCCCCACAGGACCTCAAAGAAACTTATGATAGAGCGTTTCTAAATATTTTTTGTCAAGATAATCCAGCCCCAAGTCATCGACTCCCAAGTCTCAAAAGATCTCTTGAAAGGTCTCTTTCTGGTTGATTTCTTTCCCAATAATCGAATAATCTCTGAGGATTTTCAAAAAACGGTTGGCAATTCTTGGAGTCCCTCGACTACGAGAAGAAATAGCATCGACAAGAGCAGGGACCAAACCAAGTTGCAACGTTTTTGAGTTGTTTTTGATAATGATGGCAAGCTCGGAAATATCATAAAAATCAAGTTTCATCACATTTCCAAAACGGTCTCTGAGAGGACTTGAGAGTGCTGAAAGTTTGGTTGTTGCCCCGATCAAAGTAAAAGTATTGACAGGCATACGAACGCTTTGCGCTCACATACCTTTTCCAACCACAATATCAATCACAAAATCCTCCATAGCCGTATAGAGAATTTCTTCGATTTGAGGCTTGAGACGATGGATCTCATCGATAAAAAGAATATCTCCCCTCTCAATATTTGAAAGTAGTGACACAATATCAGCCTGTTTTTCAATCGCAGGTCCCGACGTAATCTTGAGATGTCCTCACATTTCATTGGCTATGATATTGGAAAGTGTGGTTTTTCAAAGTCACGGAGGTCCATAGAGAAGCACATGTTCGAGAGTTGCTTTTCTCATTTTTGCCGAAGCAATCGACACACTCAAGTGTTTTTTAATTTTCTCCTGCCCAACATATTCGCTCAAAGTTTTGGGTCTGAGACTCCCCTCAGTGACATCCAACTCCTTATAAGTAGACTGGATCATCCTCGGAGTATCTTGGGTTTTGGTCGATTGGATTCACATAAGAATAAGTTAATAGTTAATAGTTAATAGTTAATAGTGAAAAGTGAATTGCCTTTGTCATTCCTGAGTAGGCAGGAATCTATCAAAAAGTACTTACCCCTCTTTTTGTCATTCTAAACTCCCCCACACTGTCATCCTGAACATGACTGCCGGATCTTTCAAAGAAGATGAACATTGATACATATAAAGCCCTAAAAATGCAAGCAGAAAGTTTCTCATACAAGAGACTCCCTTTTTCTTCCTCTTGCAGCTTGCTTTTGTAGCTTCCTACTCTTTCACAATCAGCAAAATTCCATCATCTCCATCAATCGGAAGAATAGTATGAGAAATTTTTCTGTCTTCGAGATACTCCCAGAGCCCGACCATCTTATCATGAAATTTTATGACATCATCAATCACGATGATCCCACCTTCGGGCACCTTCTCCCATACCAACTCCAAGAAATCACGACTTCTTTTTTTCATTCCATCGATAAAGACAAACTCAAATGGTCCATCAAGAGTTGGTAACAAATCGAGTGCATTTCCAAGAATTGGAGTAATGACATCATTCAAACCAAGGTTTGAAAAATGAGTGAGTGCTTGTGCGTGAGAATTTGGAGAAAATTCTATACTCACGATCTTTCCTGAATATTTTTGTGCTCTAAGAGCAAAGTGAATGGTAGAATATCCATTTGCCATTCCAATTTCAAGAATTCTCTGAGGGGTTTTGAGCGCTATAAGCTGACCTAAAAAAGCAGCATTCAGTTGAGAAATATTGGGAATACTATTTTCAATTCCGTACTCTTTGAGATCATCAAGGTACTTTTTAACATCCATAGAAAGCAAAATCAAGAAATATAAAAAATATTAAAAAGAAACAAAAATAAGTCAAGAAGGAAAAAAAAGACAAAAAATTTGCTTTTTTGTACACCTTTGAATATAATGACTGCGTTTATTATTTTTAATTATATCGTGTATGACTAATTCGGTTCAAAGATCACTCTACACTCTCGTATGAATGGTTTCTGCTCTCTCATTTTCATTTCGTGAAGCTCTTGCAAATAATGGAGGAGGGATGAATATCAGATCCAATGATCCTGATAAAATCGGTTCACTTGAAGGAAATACACAGAGTAATATGGAGGATGTAGCCAACAGTGTAGTAAACTATATCGTTGGGCTCTTATATTTCATCGCCGTAGTATTTACTCTCTGGGGAGGTTTTCAAATTTTGACTGCTGGTGGAGATGATGACAAAGTGAAGAAAGGAAAGTCAACTATCATCAGAGGTGTTATTGGTCTTGTAGTCATATTCTTGGCTAGTACCCTTATCAGATGGATTGTATCACTCTTTACTGGTGCTGCTACTGGTAATTAATCTCAAAATGAGTTTCGACTCATGGCTTGTATCAAAAAACTTTTGCCCTTGAGTATTCCTCTTGGGCTTTTTTTACAATCTTACCCTTTTCACTATGAAAATCAAATTACTCCTCATCATACTTCTGAGTACTTGGCTCTGGATTTCTTTGGGAGACGTAAGTTTTGCTGGATGAAAAATGTTTTGAATAGACAAGATTGACCCTGATCTTAAAAGCTGAGGAACAGATATCGTCGAAGAATCACAAAACATAGTCGTCTATATCGTTGGACTTCTGTATTTTATCGCTCTTGTATTCGGGCTTTGGGGCTGATTTTTGATTTTGACCTCTGGGTGAGATGATGATCGTGTCAAGAAAGGGAAAAAAGTCATTATCTATATGGCAGTTGGTTTGATTGTCATCTTCTTAGCTAGTACATTAGTAAGATGGCTTACAGAAGTTTTTACAAAAAATATCAGTTAATAATCAACAAAAATGACCACCGCTTACGATGGTCATTTTTGTTGATTAAAAGCAATTTCTTCATTAAAACCCTTCATCATCATCATTTCTATCAGAACCTCCAGCACTCATCAATCCTGCGATTCAAAAACCAATCATCACACCGAGTACAACAGCTACAAGAATTACCATTGAAGCAGAGTATCTTCCCATCGGAGTAATCAGTGTCGTACCAAAGATTACATTTTGAAAATACAAAAGAAGTCCACCGATACCTCCGAGTGACACAAGTACTATTGAAGCTGTTCTTGACATATCAAAACATTAAAAATATAACAACTGAAAATATTATAAAAGTATTTAGCATTTTTCCAAATAAAAAATTAGAATTTTTTAATTTTTCATTATAATAGAGTAAAATAAGCTCAGCACTTTTTTTTATTTTTATATCCTATTTTTCAATCAATATGTATACACCAAGTGAGATAGAAAAAAAATGGCAAGCTTTTTGGCAAGAAAATGCCACTTATCAAACAACTAATGATACCTCCAAACCAAAATACTATTGTTTGGATATGTTCCCCTATCCCTCTGGAGAGTGACTTCATGTAGGGCATCCACTCGGATATACTGCCAATGATATCATTGCTAGATACAAACATGCTCTTGGATTCAATGTTCTCCACCCTATGGGATGGGATGCATTTGGACTCCCAGCTGAAAACTTTGCCATCAAAAAAGGAATCCACCCAAAAATCACAACAGCCAAAAATATCAATGTGTTTAAAGAGCAAATCCAATCCCTCGGTTTTAGCTATGATTGGAACCGTGAAATTGATACGACTGATCCAAAATATTACAGGTGGACCCAATGGATTTTTGCCAAAATATTTGAAGCAGGGCTTGCCTATGAACAAGACTTGCCTATCAATTTTTGTCCAAGTTGCAAAACCTGACTTGCCAACGAAGAAGTCCTTTCCAATGGGACCTGTGATCGTTGTGGTACCGAGGTTGAAAAAAAGAAACTCAGACAATGGGTGCTAGCTATTACCAAATATGCAGATCGTCTCGAAAAAGATGTCGATGACCTTGACTGGCCAGAAGGAATCAAAGGAATGCAAAAAAAGTGGATTGGAAAGAGTGAAGGGTGTGAGTTTAGGATGGAAAGTGAAGATGGCAAGAAGTCTATCAGTGTTTACACTACACGTATCGACACCGTATTTGGAATGACCTACGCAGTGATTGCACCTGACCACTCAGACGTAGAAGCCTTTATCACTTCAGAGCAGAAAAATGCTTGTGAAGACTATATCAAAGAATCAAAAAGTAAATCTGACGTTGACAGAACAGGAACCAAAGAAAAAACTTGAGCATTTACAGGAAGCTACGTCATAAATCCTTTCAATCAAGAAAAAATTCCTGTCTATATTGGTGACTATGTACTTGGAAATTATGGTACTTGAGCCGTGATGGCAGTGCCTGCCCACGATGAAAGAGATTTTGAATTTGCCAAAAAAAAGGAAATTGAAATATATTTTAAAATCATACCAGAAAAACTATATAACAGACTAATAAAAGCATTATCAAATGAAGATTATAGAAGAAAAGATTGAACTATATTAATTTCAAATTTGTGAAGAAATTATAATTTGTATAATGAAGAAGAAAAAAAATGGTTCGATAATCATTTCTTAATAAATAACTGAAAAACAGAAATAATATTACCTTTCACTTCAGATGGAATACTCATAGAATCAAACGATTTTTCAGGACTCTCTAGTGAAGAAGCCAGAGAAAAATTGACTCAATTTGCTCAAGAAAAAGGTTTTGGAACCAAAAAAGTCAACTATAAACTCCGTGACTGGCTTTTTTCTCGTCAAAGATACTGGGGAGAGCCAATTCCACTCATCCACCTAGACATCGAAGACATCAAAAAGCTTCCTCATATCTCAGATCTCAAAGAAGCTATCGACCCAAACCTTGCGTATATCCTAAATCCCCCTATCCCTACCCCTTTCTCCCTTGGGGGGAAAGGCTGGGATAGGGGGACTTGAGAAGCTGAATGAAATGAATACCTCATCGTTTGAGGAAAAGTCTTTTCCAAGCTCTATGATGGTCTCTATACCAAAATCGTCATTGATTATAATCTTCCCCTCATGCTTCCAGAAGTACAAAACTATGCACCAAGTCCTGAAGGTCATTCTCCTCTGTCCAATGTACCAGATTTTGTCAATGTCAGACTCGCTGACAACCTATCAGGAAAAAGAGAAACCAATACTATGCCTCAATGGGGTGGGTCTTGTTGGTACTATCTGAGATTTATGGACAACCACAATGATGAAATGCTCGTAGATCCAGAAGTTGAAAAATACTGGGGACAGGTAGACTCCTACGTGGGAGGCACCGAACATGCAGTGCTTCACCTTCTCTATGCAAGATTTTGGCACAAATTCCTCTATGATATTGGAATTGTCAGTCATAACGAACCTTTCTATAGTCTCAAAAACCAAGGAATGATTCTTGCATACGCATATCAGACAAGTATGGGATGACTTATAGCAAATGATTTGGTAGAAGAAAAGGATGGAAAGTTTTTTTATAAAGAAACTAAAGAAGAACTCAATCAAATCGTTGCCAAAATGAGCAAATCGCTCAAAAATGTTGTCAATCCTGATGATATGGTGAAAGAGTATGGAGCTGATGCTCTTAGGCTCTTTGAGATGTATATGTCAGATTTCAAAGATTCTGCTCCTTGGGATACAAAAAATATCATGGGAGTGTATCGTTTTCTCGAAAAATCTACCAATCTCTTTGAAAAATGAAAAATTGCTGAAAATGATCTAGCAAGTGTGAAACTTCTTCACAAAACTATCAAGAAAGTATCAGAAGATATTGAAAATTACAAATTCAATACTGCCATTGCCAGCATGATGATCTTGATAAATTATGGACATCCTGCTGATGAAAAACTAGCCAAAGACTGGAAATCTGCCTTTGTCCGTCTTCTCCATCCATTTGCTCCACATCTTGCCGAAGAGCTTTGGCAAATGCTTGGCAATGATGAAAGTGTTTTCTTTGCCACTTGGCCAAAGTACAATCCAGCACTCTGTATCGATGACTCTGTCGTGATTGGGATTCAAGTCCTTGGAAAGGTGAGAGGAGAACTCGACATTTCTATAAACGAAGCTTCCGAGACAGTCCTTGCGAGAGCCAAAGAAGTAGAATCAGTCAAAAAATGGCTAGAAGGTCAAACTATCGTCAAAGAAATCTATGTACCTGGAAAGATTGTGAATTTTGTAGTGAAATCTGTGTAGTTATTCTTGAAGGGAACGCAAAAATTGCGTTCCCTTCTTTTCTGCTCATCTCAATTTTTTAGCAAAATTTGTTTGCTTTTCCTTGAAAGGTAGTGTATAGTATACCTGTTTTTATCTCTTTACACTCGTCTTATGACCTCCATACTCCAAGACTCTCGCACCAAAGAAACTACTTCGCTAAAAAATGCAATCCTCACTTCTCAACCACTTTCATGAGGTCTGTGGAGTTTGACTCACTTCCCTCAGGTGACTCAAGAAGAACTCAAAACATTTCAAACATTCTCTTACCAACAGTTAGCTTTTTCCATTCTGTCTCGTTTTGACCTCGGAGTCACTCAGGAAGAATTGCTCCAAATTATCGACGATTCCTATGGTTCACAATGGCATCATGCTGACATCACTCCCGTACACAAACTAGAAGACCTAGAAATCTATTCCCTGCATCTCGGATATGGTCCAACCCTTGCATTTAAAAATATTGCTCTTGAATTCTTACCAAGACTCCTTTCTGTGCAATTCAAAGGAGAAATCGTCCATGTCTTTTGAGCTTCTTCAGGTGATACTATCAATGCGGCTCACAGTTGAGTAAGAGGAACCAATATTCGCTCTCTATTTATGTTGCCTGACAATGGTCCTTCCCAAGTACAAAAGCTTCAAGCTCTTGAAGGAATTGTCGATAATCCCAATGCCTTTACGCTTCTTTCACAGTCTCCATTTGACCCACTTCAAGATATTATCAAAAAGGTCAATTCCCTTCAATATAAAGACTTCAAAGAGGCTTTTCATATCACGTCTTTTAATTCCATCAACATCGCAAGAATCCTCGCACAAGTCGTGTATTATTTCCGTGCCTATAGTCAAATCGGAAAAATAGGAAAACTCAAAGAAGGAGAAGAAGTGATTTTCAATGTCCCAAGTGGAAATTTTGGTGATGCTTTGGCAGGATATTATGCCAAGAAAATGGGACTTCCCATAGCAAAAATCATCATAGCTACCAATGAAAATGATATGCTCCATCAGTTCTTTCAAACAGGAGTCTATAAATCTCCAAAAAGAGAAGGAAAAGACTTCGTCCAACTCACCAATGCTCCCTCAATGGATATAGCCAAAGCAAGCAATTTTGAGAGAATGCTTTTTGATATGTACCATGGCGACTCTGAAAAAATTGCCAAACTCTATCAAGATTTTGCTACTCATGGTAGTTTTGTCGTGGAAAAAGAGATCCTTGAACAGATGAGGAGTGTGTTTGATTCTCATGCTTCAACCAACGAAGAGAGACTTCACACCATTCGTTTGATGGATTCACTCCACCATTGGGGAATAGATCCACATACAGCTTCTGGAGTGGTTCCGATGGTAGAAGGAGACCTGATAGTCAATCCTTTTGGGAAGAAAGTAATCTTCCTTGAAACCTCACACATCGCACAGTTTGGTACGGAATTATCTCAAGCTGGAATTGATCTTCCTCAATCACATCATTTCGATGATTTACTTGCTTCTCTGAGGAAAAAACAACCTCAAGAAGGGAGAGATTTTTGCCGCATCAATGACGACTTTTCTACCACACTCGCTACGATTGAAAAGATTATGAAGGAAGTCTTACCCAAAAAATAGACACCTCACTCTCAAGCATCAAAAAAGCACCTCGCGAGGTGCTTTTTCTTAGTCAACATAAATGTATCCTTGAATCGATCTGTCGGAAAGTGGAACTTTTCTCGTAGTCACTTCGTATGGTCTACGATAGTTCATATCACTGACAATAAGGTTGTCTCCTGAAATACCAGTAACGATACCTACGTGTCCATATCTTGGATTGTATCCATTTCCATTAAACACTATTATCGAACCAACTGAAGCATCGTCTCAAGTAGCATGTCCTTTGGAACGTGCATTACGTAACCAATCTTTTGCATTTCCAGACCAGTCCACATTTTTGTATTGAGCAACGTACCGTGTACAATTCCCTCTATAAAAGGTCCATTTAGGAGATCTTTTCACGAGTTCATATTCTCCCTCTGCTTCAGCATATTCAGAAACTCCACCACCTCTGGTAATACTAGGAGTTGATTGTTTTTTAGAAGAGGTTTTTGTATACTTAGCAGTAGATCTTTTCGTTTTCTTCTCAGTTTTCTGAAGTGCAAGTACTTTTGGAGTAGACTTAACAATAGGCTTTGTTTCTTCTCGAATTGCTCAAGGAACTACAATAACCTCTCCTGCTAGGAGCATAGCATCATCTCCAATCCCATTTTGTGTTTTTATTTTTTCTTCATCGATTTTATATTTTTTAGCGATACCAGAAAGAGTATCCCCTGAAACTACCTTGTGAATTACTCCTGAAACAGGCGGAATCTTAATCATATCTCATGGATGAAGTACCTTATTTGAATTGAAATTATTTGCCCAGAGGATAGAATTATTTGATACCCCGAACTTGTAAGCTATAGAGGAAAGTGAATCTCCATTTTGTATGGCATATTCAATAATTGTGTTGTACTCGCTATCATCTCTTTGTTCATCCATCAGTGTATTCACCGAAAGGAATCAATCCTGAGAATCTATATTCTCACTATCCGTGTCCTCATACGCATCAATGATTGAGCTTTCATCAATATCTCCTCTATAAAAATCATTTACAGAAGTATCATAAAGAAATGATGAAAATGAAGGATAAATCGGAAAGAGAAAAACAACAGCAAAAAACACAAAATGATAATTAAAACGATGATAGAGTGAACTGAATGGGGGTATGGAACTTAAATTATCTTTCAAAATCCTTGAGTGTCTTTCAATTCTGGCTTTTAAATTTACTTTTGCGACCATTTGAATTACTTATTAAAATAAAAGAAGTACTATATCGGTTGGTCATGGATAAAAAAAAGTAGTATAATAACTACTCCCCTTTATTTACGCGATATGTAATACCTCTAACTTGGTGACTCTCGGTCTAAATCAAGTGTTTCTCATGTATCTTTTTTTAGACTTCATCTTAAATACTCTTACTTTTTCTCATTGAAATTGTGTAAGGACTTTACATTCAACCTTTGATTCTGATAAAAGGGGTGCCCCAATTTGCACATTGCTTCCTTCTTCGTCAGCTAAAAGCAAAGCTGGCACAGATATATTCTCACCTACTTCAATGGAAAGCTTTTTTACCTCGATGATATCTCAGGTTCTTACAATGAATTGGTTTCCTCCTAATTCGATTACTGCTAGCATAATAGGAAAAAAAATTAAAAATTAAAAATTCAAGCATATCCAACACGAGGATACAACTTAAAAAATAAAAACCCAAATTTTTCTTATTCCTTAAGTTATGTCATCAGCAGTAATTATATGCAAGGATGCTTCATTTGTCAAATTTTATTCTATCATGAAGCAATTCGCTTTTTTAAAGCTCAAAAACGCTTTTGTTTGGCTGGGGTGGTAGGATTCGAACCTACGCATATCGGAGTCAAAGTCCGGTGCCTTACCGCTTGGCGACACCCCAATATTTATTTGCCTGAATATTATATTAAATATTCAAAAATGTCAAAAAAAATGATAAAAAAGACCAAGCTTTCGTTTGGTCTTAAGATTATTGAGCCACTTTATGAGTATTTCAGTATTCAGACAGAAACCTTGACAAGAGCGGTGGTGGTGAAGAGAAAACCTTTGATGTAAAATTAACATTGGTTCATACTTCCACATATTCTCCATTGTTTTTGATATAGGTTCTCTTTCCAAGCAAATCATCAACATTTCCATACAAAGCTCCATTGACCATGAGTTGTTTGAGACTTTCTTCATCTCATGAAATATGTCCACCACTACCTAACTCTGGAAGAGCAATGATAATAGCATCTATCCTTTCCACATCACCTGAAATAATTACATTTCCTCCCTTTACTACAAACAATACACTATTTGACGCTTCTATATTTCCATTAATTTTAAGATCTCATCATTGGATAATATAAGTTGTATTCGCTCAAGAAAGTTTTTGTTTACTTAATGTAACAGATCATTTATGAATAAAAACCTGGGAAAATCCATTGAAGGTCTCATCTGGCAAACGAAAAATCTCATTTCCTGCTCCTGTGGCTTGAATTTGTGCAAAGCCACCAACATCATCATTTCCTTGCTTTTTTGCTTCTTGCACGAGACGGGTGTTTCCATCTTGTTTTACATAACTGGAAAGCGGGTCTATTCAGAGACTTGAGAGAATCAGATTTTTATTGACATCAGGCTTCAGTGGTCACCATGCAGTACTTCCAGTTTTTGAAAGGTTATTGATGTCAGAAAGTTTTGACCCATTGAGAAGGGTAGCTCATCCTCCTAGAGTATTGACACTTGGACGTGCCACGCGAATATCAAGCTCTCATTTGAGGAATGTATCTTTGTTTTGAAGTCATTCAATAGTAGTTATAATCTGTGTTTCTCAAAAGGTTCTATTGGAAGGTAAATCAGTGGTATTTCCTGTATATCTATCACCTATTGGCAATGCTCTTTTTTCACCTGTATTCAGTCTTCCAATTACTGTAGAAGAACAAACCGAAGATCATAAAACAGAGTTGTACATATCAGGTATTTTGTAAACACAGAGTTTCTTGTTCAAATAGACATCACTCGTTGAGTCATTCTTGATGCTTGCTTCGTGAGAGGATAGATTTCAAAAGACACTCATTTTATTTCCTATCAAGAGATTCCCATCAGGGAAGAATGTAATTGTTCCTCCTGAAGGATAGGTTTCTTCTCAATGTTTTTTTCCTCATCATGGGCGGGTATTTTCAATAATTTTACAGTCTCTACTACACCAATCTGGCCGAGACTGAGATCCAAAATCACATTCTTCTCCAGTTGATGCATAACTGTCAAGATGTCCATCTCAACAATAACCACCTCATCCAGAACTTCCTCATGAGCTTCCTCATGAACTTCCTCATGAGCTTCCTCATGAACTTCCTCATGAGCTTCCTCATGAACTTCCTCATGAGCTTCCTCATGAACTTCCTCAAGTATTGTAAGTTGCCTGACAATTCCCTCAGGTATTCCCATTACATGCCCACGTATAAGAAATGATATTTCCTGATACTGTAGCATTAAAATTACTTAAAGTTGCTGAAGCTTTACAGAGTCATAGAGTAGATGCAGTAATTGGCGATGAGAGAGATCATCCCACTCACCCATTATCACATCATCCTCACGATGAACTGGAACTAGAACTAGAAGTATCACCAGTAGTATAATTTGCGGCACAATTCCCACCTCAAACACCATCACATTTCCAAGAATAG
>Ga0209373_10001612_pt1 | contig 25649 bp, 23 predicted proteins | sample Higcelweek5metaG_FD_187173 | JGI IMG/M metagenome (GOLD analysis project Ga0209373, IMG submission 187173) | Freshwater pond sediment microbial communities from the University of Edinburgh, under environmental carbon perturbations - High... | ecosystem: Environmental > Aquatic > Freshwater >... | reverse complement strand
CATCCAAAAATTGTGGGAGCAATGGTGCAACAAGCCCAAACTTTAGCGTTAACATCAAGAGCATTTTACAATGATAAATTAGGGGTTTACGAACAATTTGTAACGAACTATTTCGGATTTGATAAAGTATTGCCAATGAACACAGGAGCTGAAGCAGTAGAAACTGCTTTAAAATTGTGTAGAAAATGGGCATACGAGAAAAAAGGAATCAACGAAAACGAAGCACAAATTATCGTTTGTGATGGTAACTTCCACGGAAGAACTACTACAATCATTTCATTTTCAAACGATGAAAACGCACGTAAAAACTTCGGACCATATACAGCAGGATTTATTAGCATTCCTTACGATGATATTGAAGCTTTAGAAAAAGCTGTGAATTCATCAAAAAATATTGCAGGATTCTTAGTAGAACCTATTCAAGGAGAAGCAGGCGTTTACACTCCTTCAGAAGATTTTCTTAAAAGAGCTAAAGCAATTTGTGAAGCAAATAACGTTTTATTCATCGCAGACGAAGTGCAAACAGGAATCGCGAGAACGGGTTCGTTATTAGCGGTTTGTGGTAATTGTACTTGTGAAGCAAAATGTGAAAAACAAGCCACTTATACACAACCAGATATTTTAATTTTAGGAAAAGCGTTATCAGGTGGTGCTTATCCAGTTTCGGCTGTTTTGGCAAATGATAGCATTATGAATGTAATCAAGCCAGGACAACATGGTTCTACTTTTGGAGGAAATCCAGTTGCGGCTGCGGTTGCAATGGCGGCTTTAGAAGTAGTTTCGGAAGAGAGTTTATCTCAAAATGCTAGAAAATTAGGAAACATCTTCCGAGGGGAATTAGCAAAATTTATCGAAACGTCAACCATCGCTACTCTAGTAAGAGGAAAAGGTTTGTTGAACGCTGTTGTAATTAACGATACCGAAGAAAGCGACACGGCTTGGAACATTTGTGTACGTTTAGCTGAAAACGGTTTGTTGGCAAAACCAACACACGGAAACATAATTCGTTTTGCTCCTCCGTTAGTAATGACAGAAGAACAACTAAGAGACTGTGTTGCGATTATCATTAATACTTTAAAAGAGTTTGAAAAATAAAAAAAATCCCAATCGAAAGATTGGGATTTTTTTATGAAGCGATTTGACTTTATTATTGATTGTGAGATGGAATTCAATTCCGAGCAATCAAAGCTTTAGCCAACTAGAGAATTAGTTTAGATGATTCTTAGCAACCATCTTTGCTAGGTGCGCGTTTATAAATTATTTTACCATCTCGTTCTACATAGTCGCCTGCCACTATTGGATAGTAATACTTGGGTGCTTTTGATATGCTATGGCTTTTTATAATAATTTTGTCGTTTACTTTCAGTCTGTACAATTGCTCAAATTCACTGTCAAAATTATAGTTGTTCTTAGTAGACTTTTCTGGTCCAAAACTAAGAATATAATCGTCACCATTAATCCTTACCATCACTCCGAAACCCAATCTTGAGCCTGAAGGAAGAGAAAGAGAGGTTACAATTGCCTCCATATTGGTATAATCTCTAACGGATTTACTTATTTTAGCAATACCAGCATCCACTTTTTTACCTGCAGGAGACGCTTCCCAATTTTTGAACATTATACCATCAGGGCACGCCTCCCATTTTTTTAATTCAGTATTCCTTTCAGCTGCAGTGAGTTGCTTTTGTATTGACTTTTTAGTGGTTTCGGTTTTAATTTCACGATTAGCACCTGAGCTATCGGTCAAGGGAGTGAAGCTAAATACCAGTCCGCTTACCACAACCACTGATAAAATTAAAGCATAAATGATTTTTTTCATGTTTTTTAGTTTTAAATTAATGATATAGTTTTATCTTGTTTTAAAGTTAGTGGAGTAAAATTACTTTAATATTTTTCGGGTTGTGAGCTTAAAATTGTAAATAAAAATGTAAACTTTGTAAATATAAACTTGACACTATGTTGAATAGCATAAATCTCCTTCTCGGAAAACGTAATTACCTTTTAGGGTTGTTACTTCTCTTTTTTATTGCTATTATCTGCGTGGCTTTTAATATTGAGGATAGTGACAGTTATAATAATTCTAGAAGAGAAGTTCTACTTCGTAGGATTGGACATGAAATACTCCTTCAGTCAGGTGATAGTATATCAAGAGTTCTTCCCGTAAAAAAGATAGCTGAAAATGAATATCAGATTAGGTTTGAGAATGAGTTTACTTTTCTGCCTGATTCCCTAATGAGTACTACCCAGCGTTTTTTAGACAACTCGCCACTTTCAAGTAATTATATTGTTAATGTTCTGAACTGTGATAACCCAAGTGTGATTTATGGATATGCTATATCCAAAAATAAGAAAGATGATATTGTAACTTGTAAAGGAAGAAGACAACCAAAGTCATGTTATATTATAAATATCAAATTCAAACCGACAGGAATAGTTACAGCAAAAAATGGATATCTTTTTGGTAGCCTGACCTTTTTAGCCTTTGTAGGTTTTATTTTTTTGAGAAATGTTAAGCCGCAAAAATCTTTACCAGAAGGTCAAAATGCTAATATGTTCGTTTTGGGTTCGCTATTATTTGATGCAAAAAATAAGAAACTTGTCGCAGATGAAAAAACAATAGACTTAACTGGAACGGAAACCCGTGTATTGCTCATTTTCGCATCGTCTCCTAATGAAACCATAGAGAGAAGCCGATTGCAAAAAGAGATTTGGGAAGATGAAGGTGTCATTGTGGGGCGAAGTTTAGACATGTTCATATCAAAACTTAGAAAAAAACTGGAATTTGATCCCAATATCAATATTGTTGTTATACGCGGCAAAGGATATAAACTTGAAGTTAGCACTACATAAAATACAAGGAATAACGTTTTTGGGCTTGGCGAAGGAGGGGTTTAGAAAGTACCAAAGTTCAAATTTAGCACAAAAGTTAATAGAAAGTATAAATATTCAATTTAGCACTAAAGCCCCACTTTTGCCAAGCCCATGTTAGCGGTTCAGCTTTTTATTTTCCCAAGTTGTCTTTTTCAATTCAAACCAATCTGTTGGGTCGCCTTCATAATCAAAAGTTTCTTGAAAGTCAAATCCCAATTTATTCAATACTTTTTTTGAATTCTCGTTTTTAGGGTCAGTTATTGCAAAAATAGTGTCAGTATTTAAGTTTTTAAAACCATAATCTAAAATAGCCTTTGAAGATTCAGTCGCAAAACCTTTCCCCCAATGTTTTTTCTTAAACCTATAACCAAGTTCGTAAAAATTATTGTGATTGTTTAGCGGCTGGTTAAAATATTTTAGTCCTGACCAACCAATACATTCGTTTGTCAATTTGTCAACTACAGCCCAACGAGCAATTCCATTTTCCTCGTATTGTCTTTTAAGCATTTCAATCGCTTTTTGTATTTCATCAATTGATTTTACTGGATTGTTTTCGATATATAAATGAACTTCTGGATCAGAGTCCATTTCGAATAAGTCATTTTCGTCTGTGTGTTCTAATTCTCTTAAAATTAGTCGTTCTGTTTCTATTAAAATTCTCATCTTTCAGTTGTTTCTTTGTTTATTCCTGTCGTTCTTTAAGCTGACCCCAAACTTGAATATATATCTGACAAAATCATACATAGCGACCCAATTTTGGGTGTATATGTCTGACAAACGTCAGTTTCATCTTTGTTCAAAAATAATAAAAAAATCTTATAAATCATCAATAGGTTTTGTGCATCATCAAATTACAACAAACAAAAAAAGCACCGATTTCTCAGTGCTTCTTATATTATAAAGAGAGGTTAGTATTACATACCTCCCATTTGTTTTTGGAATTCTTCCATAGTTGTTTTTGTGTATCCTTCACCAACTTTAAAAGCTTCGGCAGAAACTTCTTTTGAAAACTTAGTAGCTTTCATTACCATGTCGCCTTGAGCCGTTTGCGTTGTAATTTCTAAAGGGTAACCAGCAAGTCTTAATTTAGATTCTGCCGCACCCATTTGTGGTGCAATTGCTTCTGTTATATATAATGTGCTTTTTGTGCCATCGTTCATATTTACAGTAGCTTTATAACATTTAAAACCTGCAATTTCTTTTGTATCTTTTTTATCGTAAACAATATCTTTTGCGTTGTCTAAATTGGTAAGACCATTTGCATTTTTTGAAGCTTCTTCTCCAGCATCAGTAATTTCATATTTCATTCCCATTACTTCAACCGTCATTTTCGTGTCTTTTTTATTCTCATTAGGAACGATGGTTTTCATTAACATCATACCACCCATCATACTCATATCGGTAGCTTGTGTTTTTTCATCAAAGTGAACTGTTATAGTACTTTCACCCATAGCCGCCATTTCTTCGCTAACATTAGGCATTGTCATACTGTAAGTTACAGAACCTTTTTTTAATTGTGTTTGAGCAGTAGCTGTAATTCCTACAAATAATAAGGCAGTTAATGCAATTTGTGTGAGTTTTTTCATTTGAATAGTTTGTTTGAATAATATTGGTAAATATAATAAAATACTATTTCAATACAAATTCAAAGCGAACATTTACTTTTTTGGTCACTTTTTTGTTTACCACACTTGGAATTTCAATGTCGAAATCGTCTGTATTGACAGTAAAGTCTGATACAATTTCTATGCCATCTTTTCCTTTTTTAATTTTTGCAGTAATCGCAATATCCTTTGATTTTCCATGTAGTTCTAATTTACCTTTAATGGTATAGTTGTTTGCAGTTGTAGTTATTTTAGATAAGTCGAAATTCTCTATTTTTCCTTTAAAAGTTGCTTTGGGAAATTTGTCGCTTTCCACATAATTCTCATTAAAATGTTCTTCCATTAAAGCGACTTTAAATCGAAATCCCTTCAGTAAAGCTAAAGAAGCTATTTCACCTGTTTTCGTATTTAATACACAAGAAACGCCTGAATTTTTCGCTTTTACTTCTTCAAATGACGGCACCGAAGCTTCAAAAGTTATCATTCCTGTTTTCGTAATTAATTTGTCTTGTGCATGGCTTAGGCTACTAATAAAAAGTAAAGCCATAATTATTTTAGTTTTCATAATCTTAAAATTTAGTTATTGAGGAAAATCGGCATTTTGCCATGCTATAATAATATTTATGTCATTTTGAGATAATCTAGGACCACCAAGCGGCATGGCTCCAGATGTTCCTTCTGGTCTTGAAATTCGGTCAATTAAATTATTTAAAACCGAAGCCTTCACATTTTCGTATGTAGTTAAAGAATTGGGCGCGCCAAAATTGGTTGGATTTCCATGGCAATTCAAACAGTTGTTTTGAATTATGGGTCTCACATCATTTTGATAACTTATTGAAGTTGGAATGTCGGTTTCTGTTAAGTCGGAAACACTGTCTTCACTACAACGTGTAAACGTTACTAAAATAAGAGCTAGAATTGGGAGTTTTTGTATCATTTTTTTCATTTTAAAAAGTATTAGTTATGAATAGAAAATTAAAATTTAGATTAGGACTAGGTGTAGCTTTGGTATTACTTTCTGCCATTGTTGTTTTGTATTTTTATGTGTATCAATCTCATCGCGATATTGATGCTGAAAAAGCCGCTTTTGAAACTAGTGTGAGTGAATTATCGCAACGTTTCATAAATAATCCAGATTCTTCAACGGTAACTTATGCTGACCAAACTATTTCCATATACGGAAATGTTACAGCATTGGATTTAAAGAAAAACACAATTACGTTAGATAACAAGTTAATTGCTACTACTTCTAAGGAACAAATGAATAAAGCCAAGATGGGAGAATTGGTAAAATTAAAAGGACGATTTATTGGCTTTGACGAATTGTTCAATGAGTTACGAATGGATCAATGTACAATTGAAGAATAAATTGAAACGAATGAAATCAATTATTTTAGTTATCGCTTTTTTGTGTTCTTTTTCGCTTTTTTCTCAAGTCAATATTTTTGATATTGCCAGAAGAGGAACAGTTGCCGAAATGACTTCTTTATTAACAGCACAACCTCAAGCAATAGAGAGTAAAACCGCTCAAGGATTTACGCCTTTGATTTTGGCTTGTTACAACAGTAATGATGATGTAGCTACTTTTTTAATTCAACAAAAAGCCAGTTTAAATAATGTGAGTTCGAATGGAACTGCATTAATGGCTACGGTAGTTAAAAATAATCAAAAATTAGCAAAATTATTACTAGACCACAACGCTAATCCCGATTTACAAGACGGAAATGGCTATACAGCTTTACATTATGCGATTCAATTTAGAAATTATGAAATGATAGCACTTTTGATGCAATATCAGCCTCAAATTACTATAGAAGATAATATGGGAATGACAGCAAAAGCATATGCAATAAACTTAAAAGACGAACAAATACAACACTTATTAAAACTATAGATTATGAAAAAAATTACTTTTTTATTTTATTTTTTAGCCACATTTTACAGTTGGGCACAAGGCTATTCAACCGGAACAATTAGTTTGAACAATACGGCTGGTGTTGCTATGACGGCTAAGATTGATGTGAACACTTTAGTAACTCTTACTTTAACTGGACCTTCTAATCGCTGGTTTGCTTTAGGTTTTGGAGCTAGTTCAATGACCGCAGGAACAGATGTAGTAGTTTGTCATGCAAATACCGTTGCGTTGCCTTCATTTGATCGTTATTTGACAGGTTTTGCAGCTCCAGTATCTGATGGAACTCAGCATTGGACAGTAACATCCAATACGGTAAGTGGTTCTGTTCGAACTATTATTGCTACAAGAGCATTAAGCACGGGAGATGTTAATGATTATACATTCTCATCCAATCCAAATCCAATAAGTTTGATTTGGGCTTACGGAAGTACAGCAAACAGCTACACTTTATCGTATCATGGTGGAAGAGGAGTAACAGCAGCTAATTTTACTTTAGGAACCAATGATTTTGTATTGTCGGAGTTTAAGATGTATCCAAATCCTGCTAAAGACTATGTCACGATTGATTTATCTGATTTAACTTCTAATGCAACCGTTTTCATATATGATTACTTAGGAAGACTTGTTAAAAAGGAATTACTAAATACAACTTCTTCAAGAATAGAAACATCCAATTTGCAAAAACGAACGTATATAGTTAAAGTTGATTCTGATAATGGATTAGCTTCTAAAATTCTAATAGTAGATTAAAACAAATTTTATGAAAAAAACATTCTTCTTTGCCTTGATGTTCCCTTTTTTGGGATTTGCCCAAGATGATTTATTAAGTGAAATCGATTCTGTTCCTCAAAATCAAAAGGTAGAATCGGCTTTTAAATCGTTAAAAATTGTGAATTTAGAATCTACAAAATTAGCCGCAAAAGGTGACTTTTATTTTGTGGTAGCGCATCGTTTTGGATTTGTAAATAATGGATTTGACGATTTTTTTGGATTGGATAATGCCAATACCCAATTAAAATTTCTTTACGGAGTAAATGAATGGTTAACCGTTCACGTAGCAAGAAGTGGTTTTCAAGAAACCTATGATGCAGCGATAAAATATCGATTGTTTGCGCAAGGAGAAAATAACTTTCCAGTGACTATTGTAGGATTTAATAGTGTTGCTGTTAATACAGAATTAAAAGAGGAAGATTATCCAAAATTAGAATTTGAAAATCGCCTGAGTTTTGCCACTCAAATTTTAATTTCTCGAAAATTTTCAGAAAAGTTATCATTAGAATTGGCGCCAACCCTTTTTCATGAAAATACATTACGTGATGTTTTAGATGAAAATAATATGGTAATTTCTCCAAATCCTCAAGATAATACACAATATGCAATAGGAATTGGAGGTCGTTATAAGTTAACTAAACGTTGGTCGTTTAACATAGATTATGTAGCTCATTTAAACCGCGCTAACGAATCTATTTATAAAAATCCGCTATCGATAGGTTTTGATTTAGAAACTGGCGGACACGTTTTTCAAATGCATTTTACAAATGCAACGGCAATGCATGAAACAGGTTATTTAGGACAAACAGTAGGTGATTGGGGAAAAGGCGAGTTTGGTTTTGGATTTAATTTGGTACGAGTTTTTTAAAGCATAAAAAAACCGAGCTTAGCTCGGTTTTTAATTTTTAATTCTTCTTAAGTAATACTTTCTCTTGTGAAAACTGGTATGCCGCATCTAAGAAGGCAATCATTTTTTTCCAATTGGCATTAGGTTCGTACGAATTGATGTAATTTTTTGTGGAAACAATAACTAATTTATTGTCTTTTATTTCGGCTTTGCTTACAAAACTTCCTGTTTCATTTTCCACTTTTACGTTTAGTTTTTCTAAACCACTAACAGTATATCCTTCAGGAATATCCAAATTAATAGTGTATTCAAAAGAACGTGGGAAAATGGTATAAATATTATTGGTTCTTTCGTATTCTTTTTCTTCAATATCTACTTGTGAACTGATGAATTTTCCAATATCTAAAATATAATTGTTTCCTGCTTTTTTGATAAAATTTGAAGTAATAGTGAAGTTTTCTGTAATCACTAATGGTTCATTGATTGCAAATCTTCCGGTTTTATCAACCTTTAAATCGTGTTTGTCAACTTTAATGTCGTATTCTTCTTCAATATCTTTTTTGAATTTTTCAACCTGATTTTGTTTAAATTTTTCAATTAAAGCAGCGTATTCTTTTTTGTATTTGTCTTTATCTTTTTGTTTTCGAACTAAATCTAAAACTGGACTGGTTCCATATTTTTCATAATCTTCACTAATATAATCATAGAAGAAAATTTTGCTATTGTGCTCAAACTCTTTATTATGACCATATAATGAAGAAATTTTTGTGGCATTTGCAGTTGTAAAATCTGTATTTACTGAAAGATTAGTTGTCACTTTTGTGACGTTGTCTTTATAGGTTAAACCTGGAAGTTTTATTTCTTCAATATCACTTACTTTTTTACTTTTTGAAACTTTTAAAGCATAAGCTTTTGTATTTTCTAAAGTACTGTCAAATTGATTTGGGATAGAAAAAGGATCAAAAATTCCGAAATAAATAGGGCTTTCTGTATTTACTTTTAAAAGAATTCTAATGTTTTCCTGAATTAACACATCACTTATTGGACCATTTTCTCTTCCCGTTGCAACTATGATATCAAATTCGATTTTTTGCTTTTTTAGAAATTGCATGAAATAATTAATGAACTGTTCTTCTTTTGTAAAGAAAACAGGATCATAACCATAAAGTCCAAAAGGATTCATAATATTTGCATCGTTAATTACAAAAGCTTCAATGTATCTTGTGTAAAATTGATGACGCATAAAATAATATACAGCGTTTACTTTTTCTTCATTAGATTTAAAGTTTTTACCTTTTAAAAAGTTTTCTACATCATTTAAATTACCTGATGGATAAAATTTGGTGTCATAATAATTAAAAATATCTTCTTTAGAAACCGTTCTTTTAATGATACTTTCTTTTTCAGGTAAAAAAGCAGCAGCTCTTTGCTCAAACTTTCCCGAACGCGCAAAATAAACTTGAAATTTATAACAAGGAAGTTCTACTAATGGTAAAAACCATCTTGGAAAATCGTTTTTTGGAATATCAGTTGCTACAATTTCATATTTACGTTCGCCACTTTTATCTAAAGGAATTTGTTTTAATTCAGGACCATTATTGTAAGTGTTGAAGTTAACAAAGAAATCATTTTCGGTTTGAAAAGTTAATTTGTAATTTAAAATGGGATAACTTTCGCCAAGTGTTCTTTCTACGGCATCAAATCCAAATTCATAAGTTGAACTGAAGGTTTCTGTACTGTAATTATAGAAATCAATAATGTCGCCAATTTCTAAATTTGGAACGGCAATTTTTTTCTCCTTGTCAACGGTAACGGCTTCTTTTTCGGTATTAATAATGTTTTCTGTTCCGTTTGGTTTAATAACTTTTATACCAATAACTGTTTTAAGAACAGCTCCATATCTTGGATTTGATTTTTCAGAATAATTAAATTCTGAAAAACTTGTAACAGCAGCCTGGTCGTTTAATTTAACTCTTTTTCTGAAGGCTGCTCTAAAGGTTACGCTTTTTCCAAATTTATGAAAATCATAATCTTCATATTTATAAATGATTACAGCAGATTCGTTTTTATACTTATCTGGAATAGTATTTTGGCTTTTGTATTCGTCATTTTTGCCCCAAAAGAAATCTTTTATTTCGTCTTTTGTTTGCGCTTGTGAAAGACTAACCCAAAGAAAGGTTAGTAGGAATAATTTGAATTTCATTTTGGATTTTTATTTGGTTAAAACAACTTGTTCTGAATAGTTTTTTTGAATTGTTGCGTAATGATTTTTCCAATCATTAAATTTTGATGACTTGATGATTCCGTTTTTAAATTGAAATTGTTTGGTATATTCTAACGTATTTCCTTTTACTTCATATTTCATTGAAATGGTATAATCATCTGTAATTACCGAAATATTTTCAGGCATTTTGGTTACTTTATAACCATCAGGAATTTGTAAACTAATCGTAATGTCGTCAAATGATTTATAGCTTAACATAAAATCAGTTTTACGCTCTTTAAAATCAAATGAATTGTATTCTTTACTGTAATTCAAATCCACATAAATTTCATTATCAAAAGAAGAAACATGATTGGCAATGGAAACATCATAATCCAAAGTTAGTTTTTGATCTCTATTTAATAAATCGGAAGTCTTAATATTAGTTACGGTACAATTTTTATCTTTCGAATTCAAATACCATCGTAAAGCATCTTCTTTTTTATCGTTTTTTATAGAGTTATAGCTGTATAAAAAAGAAGCTCTACTTTCGCCAAGATATTCCGCTTTTACTTTTCCTTTTAAACTTTCGTTTTCAATTACGTAGTTAATTACACTTTTTTCTGTGTTTGAAGCTGCTTTTTGTACTGGAATTCTATCTAAAATAAATTTATCGCCATCTTCAATTAATACTTCTTTTCCTTGAATTCTTTGAGCGTATTCTCCAAACGAATTGTATTTTTCAGTTCCGTCTAAGAAGTATTTCTTCCCATCTTTAATCAAAGCGCAAATCATGTGGTTGTCTACAGATAGGGAAGGTGTACTATAATCATAAGCAATATGGTTGGTTCCAATCCAACACAATCTAGCATCAAAACCTGCTAGTTTTAGCATTTGCTTTGTTAAGTTGGCCATTCCTTTACAATCGCCATATCTTTTTTGGAAAACATTCTGAGAATCATCGGGTTTAAAACCTGCAATTCCGTCTTCAAAAGCAATGTATCTTATATTGTCTTGAACCCAATAATAGATGTTTTTTATCTTCTCTTCGTCGGTTTTTGCATTGGCAGTTAATTCTTTTACTTTTTCAGCAAAAATGGCAGGATTATCTTTCATGGAATCTACAAGCGATTTGTACCATTTATATAAATCGGAAGTAGAACTAAAAAGCGTTTTCTTCTCGTTTTTAACCGAAAATGATTTCGCAACAAATAAGATATGTGGATATAAAAAACTTGGTCCAGGACTATAATTTTCTTTTGGGTTTCCGTTTAAATTCTCAATCGTGTAGGTGTAAATGGTGTTTTCAGCATTTTGAGTAATTGCTTTTTTAATTGCAAAACCATCGAAGTTAAATTCTTTAATTTCTAAATCTAACCATTTTGGAATTTCAATGATTACCTTTTTTTCAATAACTGGAAATTCATCACTAAAGTAAATACTTGTAAAATATTTACTGTCTTTGATTTTCTTTTCCATTTGATATTTGTAAGTATAACCTTGAACGGGAAAATCAACTTGCATGAATTTTACGCGCGCATCATTGTAGAATAAGTCATCACTTTTATAAAACTCATCATTTACAAAAAAGTTAGCTTGTTTATCGGTTTTGTATTTTAAAGAGAAATTCTCAATGCTAGATTGACTGTCATAAAACTCATATTTCTGAATATCCGCTCTATGGTTTATGTTCATTAAGTGTTCTTTTACGCTGTAATTAACTTCAACAAGGTCATTTGTTTTGTTAATATTAAAAGTCACTTTTTCGGTACTATTAAGAATTGCGATATCAAATTTATCGTACTTTTCTCGTATCGATTTTGCAGTTTTAATTTCTTCAGGAGATGGATCTGCATTTTTTTGGGCAACAGATGAAATACAAAAGAAAAGGACGAATAAAAATGGAGAAATTTTCATGTTAAAATAATTTGCAATAATATAAAAAAATAGTTTACATATTAAAATAAAAACTGCCTTTTATTAAAGGCAGTTTTTATTTTTTAATCAAAAAAAGAATGGTCTTATTTTTTCAGAAAACTTTCCGAATATTTTTTTCCATCTTCTGTCTCAATCAAAAGAATATAAAATCCTTCAGACAAATCTGAAACCGAAACACTTGAATTAGAAAGTTGTACATTTTTAACTACTTTTCCTAATGTTGAAATGATAGAAATGTTTTTAATAGATAGCATTTCGATATTTGAAAGTGTAAGAATATCAGATGTTGGGTTAGGATATAATTTAATTTTTGAATTACCATTATCAACTAAACTCAAAGGACTAGAGCCTTCAATAATTGTTAAAGCTTGATTAATATTAGGGTTATTGATAACATCAACTACGCCAGATGGCCAAATAACCACAACTTGAGTAATTGCTGTTTCTGTACCAATTCCAAAATGAGCATTCAAAGTACTCATGTGTCTGAATCCTTCACCACTTCTAATGTCTCTAATTTGTTTTCCCCAAGCACCATGAATTTCTACTCTTGCTCCAATTCCGTTTCTATTACTTTGAACACCTTGAAGATTGAATTTTATCCAATTGTTTCCGTTTGGAACGGCATATCGAATAGTTGTACCGCTTTGAAAATCTAAAAACCCATCATTGTTTAAATCACCCACAGAAGAAACCCCTAATCCAGTGTATGTAACTGGAGCAAAAGTATTATTACCTTGATTAAACATGATTTTATTTCCACCACCAATTACATCTACTTTACCATCATTGTCAAAGTCATATGCTAAATTATCAATATTTGTTGAAATATTGGTATCCCATCCTGAACCTACAGTAATATTAGAGTAAGCCTCTTCAGTTCCATTGGTAGTGTCTAAATTATTTCTGAAAAAATTATGTGCTCCAGAACTTGCAGTTATTATGATATCCATATCTCCATCGTTATCAAAATCAGCAATAGCAGATGACCAAGTTTGTATAGGTGTTATGTTAATTCCAGCTAAAGCAGAAATATTAGTGTAAACTCCATTTCCATCATTACGATATAATTCACATGGAGGACCAGAACATTTTGATACAAAAACATCAGAATCACCATCGTTATCAAAATCTGTGAATAAAGTAGCGTAGTTTCCAGTTGTTGTTGCAATGCTCATTGCACCAGGAGTTACTGTAGATTGATAAAAAGTTAAAGCACCAGTTCCATCATTTAAGTAGTAACAACTTGGAGCAATATCATGACAAACAAAAACATCTAAATTTCCATCGTTGTTTAGGTCTGTAAAATTAGTTCTTTGTGAAAAAATGTACTGTCCAGGTGTGTTTGTTGCATATGCAGTTCCGGTACTATTTGATGTCAAGATTGTAGCGCCACTACCATTTCCTAAAACAACATCGTTAAAACCATCTTTGTTATAATCTCCAGCCGCTAAACTCCAGTTAGGTTGTAAAACGGTTCCAGATAATGGATAATCAGTAACAGTATAAGTTCCTGGAGTAGAAGTTTGATAATGTATTCTCATATTAGCCGCACTTATACCAACAATATCATCTTTGTAGTCTCCATTCATGTCAACAACACAAATATTGTAACCGCTATTAATAGTAGCTACAGTTTGTGTTGTATATGAAATCGGTGTGGTAGGTACTATAATTGTACTCTCAGATAATTGAAAACTGAATCCTGTATTGTTTGTTGTATTTAACCATCTGTTGTCCCAAGCAATATAATAGGTTGTTCCAGCCACTACATTAAAAGTAGTTACAGAAGAATAACCTGAACCAGTATCATCATCTCCTGCATAACAAGTTAAAGTCGCACAATCACCAGTATAAATATGAACACGAGTGTCTTTTCTTGGAGTGTTTGCGGCAATATCAGATGTTATTGTTACCGAGTAATTTTGAGTTGGAGTGTATGCATACCATTCACCAGCTGGAATATTTCCAACAGGAATAGCATTGTTAGCTGCACAAAATGTAGTTGGTTGCGTTCCATTAATAACTCCAACTGTATAAATTCCAGGACCCGAAATTGTTGAAGCAGTGCCACAATCGTCCTGGGCATGTATTCCTAAAGAAGAAAATAATGAAAATAGAAAATAAAAAGTAGTTTTTTTCATAGTTGAGTTGTTTTAGTTAGTAGGTTAGTTTTTAATTGCAAGGTGTTAATGAATTAATCCATTCTTCAACAAGAAGTACTCCCTCTTCATGAATTACTGTTCGTCCATGTAAAGGCATTCTGTATGTTTCATCAACAGTATTAAGCCTATGATAAAGCATAGATCTGTAAATATTTCCTGGAGTAACGAGTTTAGAAAGTGCAGGTTCAAAATTTTGCATATCCTGAGTATCTACGCAAACCCCCATGTTTGTTAAATTATTATTGGTTTCCGAAAAAGCAAATTTCATTGGTCTATAATCGCAGTGACCGTGTTCTTTGTGACAATGAGCGCAATTAATATCAAAATAAGAGCGAACTCTTTTTTCAAGAGGTTTACTGCTGTCATTATAATCAACAATGGTGTTTGCTTCTGAAGGTAAACTGAAATTATTTGTCAATAAACCAGCATCAATCCATTTTGTTAACTGATTTTTTGTTTCGCTACCGTAATTGAATACTTTGTTTAAATTTTGTGGTTTTATACCGATAGGAATATTTTTTTGAACATAATTCCCGTTTTCATAGCTTTTAGTTTTATGACAAACGATACATTGCGATTCATTTGGAATACGATAATCCACAGTTCGGGTTACATTATTTTCATCTTTAAATGTAATATTTTTTGTGCTTCCATTCAAATCTAAATAGGCTTCTGTTTGCTCTTCATTCCAAACATAATCAGCAAAAATCCATCCATCAGATTTTCGAATCATAATTCGTGTTTCAATGATTTTTGTAGTATTAGAAGGTTGTACATTGTCATAATAGAAAGTTTTAATAATAGCAGCACCTACAGGAAGATCTAATATTTGATCATCACCATTATAAGTTGCTTTCATTCCATTTGGTAACCAAACAAATCTTTTTTTATGCGCATAATCGGTAAATAAAGAAGAAATTGGTTCGTAGGGTAAAACATCTAATGAAGGAACTTGATTCTTCATTTCTCCGTCAAAAAAATGATAGTCTGATAATTTAGGATATGGAACCTGTGTTAAATCTACAGTTACTGGTGAAACTGGAGTGTATTCTTCGTCATCATTGTCTGTACAAGAAAAAAATATAAGAAGTGAAATAGCAAAAAAGGATAGAATTGCGTATTTTTTTGTCATATTAGTGGGGTTTGTTTGTTTTTGTAATAACAAATATAACTTTTTTTTTAAAATGACAAATTTTTTTTTGTAAAAGTTAGCTAATGTTTGTTAGTTTTTCTGAAATTTCAACATTATATTTTTTCAAATTATTTAGGGCATCTTCTGAATGATAATCAAAAGTCATTTCCAATTCTTTGTATTTCTTTTTATTTTCAATACGATTAATACTGTCATAAAAACGACGCACTTCTTCCATATTTGAAATAATCAACTTTGGAACTTTTACATTATTTCCCGATTCGTCTTTGGCAACCATTGTAAAATAACTCGAATTACAATGTTTTTTAATTCCTGTTTGAATGTGTTCCGATGTTACTCGAATACCCACAACCATTGAAGTTTTTCCAACGTAATTAACAGAAGCTTTTAAAGTTACTAATTCGCCAATTTCCACCGGATTTAAAAAATCAACCGTGTCAACAGAAGCCGTAACACAATAGCAACCCGAATATTTTGAGGCGCATGCAAAAGCAATTTGATCCATTAATTTTAACAAATAGCCACCATGAATTTTTCCGCTAAAGTTGGAGTGGGAAGGCAACATTAATTCCGACAACGTAATTTTTGATGCTTTAACTGTATTGGCTGTTTCCATCTATTTACTATTAAAATATGGTGATTGCTCGGGAGTTACTTTTACAATAAAATAATGTGTATCTCCCCACCAAGGTAATGTTTTTAATCGTTCTTTATATTCCAATTTTACATATTGACCTTGGTATTTTTTTAAATCTTCAATGACTTTTTCTTCACCATCTTCAACTGAAAATGGAAAAAATCGGGTAGCTCCAAAACCTTCATTTAGTTCGCCTTCCCAAGTTTTGAAAATAACACCTTTATTACTAAATTTTGATAAAACACCACTTCTAACACCATCGCTTAAAGTGAAATTATAAATAAATAATGTATAACCTATTAAACCTATGGTTACGGCTAATAGGAAGTAAACCAAAATTTTTCTTGCTGTGTTCATGTGTTAATTATTTTCTTCTGTTAGTAAATTTTCTTCGTTTTCTGCTCTTTTCAAAACCGATTCGGGTAATGCTTTTTTAGCTTTAGCACCCATTTTCTTTAATTTTTCAACGCTGGTAATTAAATTTCCTTTTCCGTCAACTAATTTATTCATAGCGTTGCCGTATTCGATTTTAGCTTCGTCCATTTTTTTACCAATTTTAATCAAATCGCCAACAAAACCTTCAAATTTATCATACAAAGCGCCAGCTTGACGTGCAATTTCAATCGCATTTTCTTGTTGCTTTTGATTCGTCCACATACTATCAATCGTGCGTAAAGTGGCCAAAAGGGTAGAAGGTGTAACAATTACAATATTCTTCTCAAATGCTTTGTTGTATAGGGTTGTATCTTCGTTTAAAGCCACAGCAAAAGCTGATTCAATTGGAATAAACAACAAAACAAAATCTGGACTTTCCATGTGATACAAATCGTGGTAATTTTTATTGCCCAATTGTTCCACATGACGATTAATCGAAACTACATGTTCTTTTAAGTGGCTTGATTTTAAGTTAGAATCTTCTTCGTTGATGTAACGTTCGTAAGCTGTCAATGTTACTTTCGAATCGATAATCATTTTCTTGCCATCAGGAAGATTGATGATAACATCTGGAAAAACTCGACTACCATCTTCAGTAGTATGACTTTGTTGCACGAAATATTCTCTATCTTTTTCTAATCCTGATTTTTCTAATACGCGTTCTAAGACCAATTCACCCCAATTTCCTTGCATTTTACTATCGCCTTTTAAAGCTTTGGTTAAATTGATAGTTTCCTTACTCATTTGTTCGTTCATTTCGCGAAGTCCCAAAATTTGTTGGCGCAAAGCAGCGTGATAATCGATACTTTCTTTATGTGTGTCTTCTACTTTCTTTTCAAAAAGTTGAATTCTGTCTTGTAAAGGTGACAAAATATTTTTCAAATTCTCCTTGTTTTGCTCGGTGAATTTAACCGTTTTTTCTTCCAGAATTTTATTGGCCAAATTTTCAAATTCTTTGGTAAATTTTTCTTGAAGTTGTTCCACTTCTTGCTTTTGTTCTTTATTACGTTCCCAAAGATTATCAAAATCGTTTTCTTTTTTAGCTAAATGAATCGCTAAACTTTCTTTTTCTTTTTGAAGGTTTTCTTTTTCAGTTGAAAGTTGGGTAAATGATTTTTCAAATTGATTTCTTTCGGTTTGAAATTGAATTTTTAATTGTTCAATTTGATTCAAAAGTCCGTTAATTCGTTCTTCTAAACCCGATTTTTCAGATTGTGATTTGGCAGTAAAAAGCAACTTTCCAATAAAAATCCCAATTCCTAAAGCAATAATAAATGCGGCAAGTACTAAAAGTGTTTGTGACATGGTGGGTGATTTTGTTTAATACTGTAAATGTAACAAAAAATAAAATTTGAAGCCATATTAGTATTTAAAAGTCTTCGAAATTTTATTAAAAACATATTAATCGATGTTATGATTCGTTCATCGAATTTTAATGATAATTATATGTTAAACAATTAAAAATCATTTATTTGTAGTGAAATAATTTTTACTTTTACTATGTGATTTTGATTAGTTATTGAATATATCATTAGTTACATATCTGAAAAGAGATTCAGTCGTTTATTCTTCTCAATTTATAGTAGATCAGAAAAACGTAATAAATCAAAATCGACACAGGGAGGTCTTAATAAGGCCTCCTTATTTTTTGTCTCACTCCAACAGTTTTTACTATCTTCGTTGCATCTTAAACGTAATTTTCTAAATGCATCATCATTTCCTTATTCATAAGCCTTACGGTTATTTGTCGCAGTTTATTTACCAATTAAAACGCAAGAAAAAGTTGTTGGGCGAATTATACGATTTTCCTGAAAACACTATGGCAATTGGTCGTTTAGACGAAGATTCTGAAGGCTTACTTTTGTTAACAACAGACGGTATGATGAGCGAAATTGTGCGAAGTAAAAAAGTAGAAAAAGAATATTACGCTCAAGTTGACGGAATCATTACCGAAGAAGCCGTTGAACAATTACGAAACGGAGTTGAAATTGGCTTACATGGTAAAAAATACAAAACCAAAAAATGTCAAGCCTTTAAATTAGACTCAATTCCCAATTTAGGCGAACGCGGTAAAAAGATTCGTGATGAGCGTCACGGACCAACTTCTTGGGTTTCGATAACTTTAACCGAAGGTAAATTTCGTCAAGTTAGAAAAATGACATCGGCTGTTGGTTTCCCTACATTGCGATTGGTTCGCGTGCGTGTAGGAAACATTCATTTGAATGATTTAAAAGCGGGTGAAGTTTTGGAAGTGAGTGGTTTTAATGTATAAAAAAAACAGCTATTTCAGACGAAATAACTGTTTTCTATTTTTGAATTAATATAACGATTATTTGAAAATTTCTGTAAAAAACGTTTTCATTGCTTCCCAACTTCTTTTATCCGCTAATTCGTTATAAGCAGCGCCTTTACTGTTATCATTTCCTGCATCTTTGTGTGTAAAAGCATGAACCGAATTTGCATAGTAAATCATTTGCCAATCGGCTTTAGAAGTTCTCATTTCGTTTTGGAAGGCTTCAATTTCTTTTGCAGGAACATATGGATCATCCGCACCATGTAGCACTAAAACTTTTGCTTTAATTTCATTTGTTGGGCTATTCGCAGCTTTTCCTAAACCGCCATGAAAAGAAACCACTCCTTTTACGTTTAAGTTACCACGAGCCGCTTCAATAGCACCTGTTCCGCCAAAACAATACCCAATTACCGCAATCTGATTTTTATCAGCACCGGCTTTTGCTAATTGGTCAATCGCCAATTGAATTCTTTTTTGATATTCTGCTGGATTATTTTTGTAGAAACCTGCATTTTTTCCTGCTTCGCCTGTATTTTTTGGATTGTTTCCAACACCATAAATATCCGCTACAAAAGCATGATATCCTAATTTTGCTAAAGCTTCCGCTGATTCTTTTGCGTGAGCATCAACGCCCATCCAAGCTGGAAGAACTATAACACCTGCTTTTTTAGGATTAGCTTTTTGTGCTTTAGCAAAAAATCCTTCTAATTTTTGATTAGCATCGGCGTAATCTACTTTTACTATTTGTCCAAAGCTATTCATTGTTGCTAAGAGTAAGGTAATGTAAATGTACTTCATAACTTTTTTTTAGTAAAATTATGAAAATAGTTAGTTTAGTGCGTTAAACAAAATGTAAAATTGGAATAAAATTACTTGATTTTATATTTTCCAATAGTTGCATCAAAAGTCAGATGTTCAGTATTAAATAAGGTATTAAAAATCCCAGTTTGAATCAAATTACAAGGTTGGTCTTGAACAATTTGAGTTGGCGTAAACACAATCATTTCATCTGTCATTTGTATTGCCAAATCGATGTCATGAGTAGAGTAGAGGATGGTTTTGCCTGTTTCGTGGGTTAATTTTTGCAATAATTTCAATAAAGTTGCTTTGTGAACCAAATCTAAATGTGTCGTAGGTTCATCTAAAATAATAATCGAAGTATCTTGCGCCAAAGCACGTGCAATCAATGCAATTTGCAACTGACCATCGCTAATTTCATCGTGTTTTTTGTGAATCAAATGCTGGATTTCTGTAAGCGAAATAGCTTCTTCAATTTTGATTGTATCTTCTTCGGATAAAGTGCCTAACCAATTGGTATATGGCTGTCTTCCTAAAGCGATGATTTCGTAAACGGTTAAATTACTTGGAGGCAATTTTTCGGTTAAAACTATACTTAATTCCTGAGCTAAATCAAGTGGTTTGTAGCTTTGAAGTGATTTGTTGAGTAAGTTTACCTCACCTGATAAAGGAGAAATGATTCCAGTTATTGTTTTTAATAAAGTAGATTTCCCAATTCCATTCTCACCAATTAAAGCGATTAATTTGCCTTTTTCCAAACCAAGATTGATGTTTTGAGCAATAGTAATCGTTTCCGATTTGGATTTGTATCCAATCGAAAGGTTTTGGGTTTGAATGGTGAAATTTTGTTCGCTCATTTTTATTTTATTGCCACTAATTCACAGATTAAATTTTTAAACATATACGTTAAAAATATTTTTTAAAATTATATAAAAGTTCATTTAAGTTCATTTAAGTTCATCTTTAAAATTTCTTACATTTCTTTAATCTGTGTTCCTAAAATCTTTTCTTCTTAACTAACAACCAAATCACTACTGGCGCTCCAATCACTGAAGTTATCGCATTAATTGGTAAGGTTATATCATTTCCTGGAACTTGAGCAATAGTATCACAACAAAGCATCACAATTGCACCAAGTAAAAGCGTACTCCAAAACAACACAAAATGATTACTCGTTTGAAACAATAATTTTGCCATGTGTGGAACCGCCAACCCAATAAACGCAATCGGACCTGCAAAAGCGGTAATGCTCCCAGCTAAAATACTGGTTGCGATAATAATTAAAAAACGCGTTTTTTTATAGTTGATTCCGATGCTTTGGGCGTATTTTTCTCCTAATAATAAAGCATTCAAAGGTTTGATAACTATAAAACTAATACCAATTCCGATGATAACAAAAACAGATAAAAGCGAAATTTCATTCCATGACAAATTCGAAATACTTCCCATCGACCAAAAAGTAAATTTCTGCAATTTTTCAGCCGAAGTAAAATAAGATAAAACCGAAACTATGGCACTAGTGAAACTCCCAAACATCAATCCGACAATTAGAATTGCCATGGTGTCTTTTAATTTTTGGGAAACTAATAAAACTGCCATCAAAACTAAAAAACTACCTAAACTCGAAGCTAAAACTAATCCGTAATTTGATAGAAAGAAAGAGGAAATAAAAGTGGGTAAAAATCCTGTTCCTAAAATAACAAATGCAACTCCTAAACTCGCACCCGAACTCAATCCTAACACATAAGGTCCAGCTAATGGATTTCTGAACAAAGTTTGCATCAATAATCCGCTCATCGAAAGTCCAATTCCTACTAAAATTGCAGTAATGGCTTTTGGAAAGCGGAAATTCCACAGAATAATTTCCCAACTTTCCTTACTCATTTCTTGCGATAAAAGTCCGTTAACGACTTCTTTCAAAGGAATTGACACAGAACCTAGACTAATGTTTACCAAAAACAAAAACACCATTACTAAAAGTAAGATGATAAAAAGAAAGTTTTGTTTTTTGGTTAAAGGCATGCCTTGAATTTTTGGCTAAATTACGTTTTTTGATTTTTTAAACACATAGGCACATAGAAAAAAGTAAAGTAAAGTTTTGTTAAAGCCATTTCATTCGCACAGAGCTATTGATAACTATGTAAAGTGAAACGCTTGAATTCGACATAAAGTTGAGCTATATGACTATGTGTTTCAATTTGAAGTTGTGTTTCAATTTTATTTCAACTTCTCAAAAAAGAATAACTCATGGTTTGGTAATACTTCTGGATGTAAAATTTTTACAATGTCTTTTAAAACCAAATCAGGACGATTTTGTGCTAATTCATAATAAATCACGCCACCTGTTTTCCCTTTTTTAGTGCTAAACGAATAAACGTTTTTATTTTCTACCGCTTTAAAGTGAATGTAATTTGGGTTACTATTCAAAATTTCTTGTATCGAACCAAATTGTCCTGGACCAATCCAAAAATCAGCATCTTTTGCCTTGTCTAAAACGCTTTCGAACGATAAAGCTAAGCTTCCAGTTCCTTTGGAATCTTTCCATAAATAATTTCCGTTAGCTTCTTTTAAGAAATAGGCAGCCCAACTATCGCCTTGTGGTAAAAACCATTGATCTTCGTAGATGGCACCTGCAAAAATAGTCGGTTGTTTTTTTGCGTTTTTAGCCAAAGTTAGCACCGAATTATATTCTTTTTCAATCGAATTGAAAATCTCGGTTGCTTTATCGTCTAAATCATACAAAGCACCGAAGAACTTAATCCATTCGGCTTTTCCTAAAGGTGTTTTTTCAGTCCAATCTCCGTTAAAGATTATTTTCTGACCGTTTTTTTCTAAGTTTTTGTAGGTTTTTAAATCGCCATCAACGCTAAAACCAACAATTACATCGGGTTGAATGTCTAAAATAACTTCTGTATTTAAACCTTGATTGGAGCCTAAATCTCTTACTTTTCCAGCATCGATTAATGCTCTTGTTTTTTCAGAAGAAATATATTGTGTGGTTGGAAAACCAGTTAAAGTATTTTCTACTCCTAATGATTCTAAAGCTGGAATGTGCGTTGTTGAAGTAACGATTACTTTTTTAATTGGCACTTCAATCGAAGTAAATTGTTGTAAACTATCTGGAATTTGAATCCCTTTTTTATGAAGTATGTAAGTGTAATCATTTTTAGCTTCAGGATACGCATTCGAAACTTTTACTACCGAAAAACCATCGTATTTTTCAATAGAAAATCCTTCCGCATGTTGAATGCTATTTTGTGCAGAAGTATTCAGATTTGCAGTACTTTCCGATTCTTTACATTGGATAAATCCCAAAAATAAAACGACTAACAAGAAATAATGGCGCATGAAAATGTTTTTTGCAAAAGTAGTACTTTACATTCAAAAACAGATTATATGTAACAAATGATGCCAAACGATTTATCAAAAACCACTAAATTTGTCATAAAAAAAACATGAGAACAGATTCAAACGCTTTCCTTTATGCAGTAGCAACTATTATTTTAGCACATTTTGTTATTGGTTTTATTTGGTTGTGGCGTAAGATGAATAAGAAGAAGTAGTTTTTTGAAAGATGTTTAGTAAATATTGCATTTTTATAAAAATATAATACCTTTGCCCTCGAATTTTGGTTGTTGTTTCTGAATTTTTCAAAACAACATTAAAAGGGAATTAGGTGTAAGACCTAAGCTGTACCCGCAACTGTAAGCTATAAAGCTTGTTATTATCTACATTACCATTGTCCCGAATTTCGGGATGAGAAGGTTGATAACAAGACGCAAGCCAGGAGACCTGCCACATTCATTGAGTAACAAACTTTCGGGAAAAAAAGTTTGAGTATGGGTAAATTCTATGCTTTTCTCCCCAATTTATTAAATTTTTATTAACCCTAAAATGAACAAAAAGTTTATTGGCTTAAGTGTATTTACACTAGCTACTGCTTTTGCGTATGCTCAAGAATCAGATACGCTAAAAGTTACTAATTTAAAAGAAGTGGTCGTTTCCGACACTAAATTTGCGCAAAGCAAAGAAAAATCAGGTAAAATTATAGAAGTCATTACAGCTCAAGACTTGGAAGCTAAAAAAGGTCAAAATTTGGCTAATGTATTGAGTCAGGTTGCGGGAGTTGAAATTAACGGAAACCAATCGTTTAATGGAAAAAACTTAGGTTATTACATTCGTGGTGGTCGTAATCGTCAAGTTGCTATTTATATTGATGGTGTCCCTGTTTCTGATGCTTCAGGAATTAATATCGAATACGATTTGCGTTTGATTCCAGTCGAACAAATCGAGAAAATTGAAGTAATGAAAGGCGCTTCGAGTACGTTATACGGAACAGGAGCTGCAACGGGAGTTATCAATATTACATTGAAAAAATCGGCTAAAAAGGAAATTTCAGGAAATGCGTACATCAATATGGGAACGCAAAATACTTCGAATACTTCTAAAACGAGTGCACAAGATTTCAATCAAGGATTATCGGTAAACGGAACTATCAATAAAGTTTCGTACATGACCACTTTAAACAGCACGGAAACCAAAGGAATGTCAGAAGCCGCTGGAGAAGATTTTGAAGAAGATACGTTTTCGAGAGTCAATGTGTTGCAAAAAATAGGTTTCAAGGCGAATGATAAATTAAGTTTTGAGTTTTTTGGAAATTACGACAGAATTAAAAATACATTTGACAATTCGTTTGACGGAATAATTGCTAATGCTGATGATTTGAACAACAATAGTTTTTCGGAACAGTTCAGAATCGGATTTTTGCCAAAATTCAAATACAATAAAGGAGAATTTGCTATTAATGCAGGTGCTTCAACTATTGATAGAGTTTTAAATATTTCAAATTCGTGGTCAGGAACCATTGATAATTACAATTATTCAGGAAGAAGTGCTTCGATTGATGCTTTCAATAAATATAATTTCAGCAAACAAGTATACTTGGTTTTAGGTGCGCAATATCAGTATTTCGATATGACGCAAAAAGACGCTTACACTGATGTTGCAAGAGAAGGCGCGAAGTTCAATTTATTAGATCCGTATGCAACATTGGTATTTAATTCTGATTTTGGATTTAACATTAACGCAGGAGCTCGTTTCAATACACATAGCGAATACGGAAATCAAATAGTTTATAATTTCAATCCGAGTTATTCGTTTGAAAATTTACCATTGAAAGTGTTAGCTTCTTATAGCACAGCTTTCATCACGCCAAGTTTATATCAATTATACGGACCTTATGGGAACTTAGACTTAACGCCAGAAGAAAATGCTACGGCAGAATTTGGTTTTGAATCGCAATTATTGGATAAGAAGTTGACTATTAACGCTGTTGGTTTTTATAGAGAAGAAGAAAATACGTTTGGATTTTTTACAGATCCAATAACGTTTGCTTCAAATTATATCAACATCGAAGGAACTTACAATGCAAAAGGAGTAGAAACAAGCGTTCGTTACTCATTATCTGAAAGATTCAATATTGGTGGAAATTATACATTTACTCAAGTCGAAGAGCAATTAAACCGTTTGATTCCAAAGCATAAAGGAAATGTAGATTTGAATTACAAATTCAAAAGAGGAACTTTCGGAATCAATTATCAATATGTAGATCATAGAAGCGATGCGTATTACGATTCGAATATTTGGGCAACTCAAGCGGTTAATTTGGCTGCTTATCAGTTGGTTAATTCTAATATTTCGTATGAATTATTACCAAATCGTTTGCATATTTTTGGAACTGTAACCAATATTTTAAACGACGATTTCCAAGAATTAATTGGATACAATACCAGAGGAAGAAACTTTAAATTAGGTTTGAATTTTCTGTTTTAAATAAAGTTAATTATTTGATTTTAAAAGGTTTTGGTATTTATTTATCAAAACCTTTTTTCTTTTTGTAACAAAATTAAATTACATTCGTCTTCATTATAAACCAACCAATTAATATGAACCAAAACGAGTTTGTACAAATAATCACTCCTTTTAAGGATAAGTTATTTCGTTTAGCGAAGCGAATGCT
>Ga0209373_10001611_pt1 | contig 25649 bp, 19 predicted proteins | sample Higcelweek5metaG_FD_187173 | JGI IMG/M metagenome (GOLD analysis project Ga0209373, IMG submission 187173) | Freshwater pond sediment microbial communities from the University of Edinburgh, under environmental carbon perturbations - High... | ecosystem: Environmental > Aquatic > Freshwater >... | reverse complement strand
CACTTATAGGCCATAGAACCGTGAAAAAAAGTCTTCTCTATCGATCTGGCTAATTCTTCTCGTGCCTTGTCGAGCGGCGAAATCGTTTCTGCCTCTTTCGCTTGATCCTTACCGACGCGCGAAATATAACTGTCTACCTCGGCGCCCTTGATGTCCGTCAGAAAAAATTTGCCCTTCTCGCCGCGCTCAACCAGTCCGGACAACGACAACTCGGCGATCGAGCCCTTTGCGTCATCTGTTGAAATCGAAAAGCGGGCAGCAATTTCCCTCTCTCCAACGCTCTTACCGTGCGCCGTAGTCATCAGGAGGTATAGATATGCTTGAATCGCCGTACCGGAAAGACCCGACATGTATTCGGAAATAAATAAATCCGGGACAATTGTATCCGACAAAAGCAACTTTTTTCTGTCATTCGTCTTCACGTAAAGGCATCCTCCGCCCAAGGTAAAATCAAGTTTCATTATAGCATCTCGACTCCCGGTTTTCCATTGAAAGAAGCGGTCGAACATCGGCCTTCCCCATATCATCCGGCAACTAGCCTACGTCCGGCACCCGGGGAAAAAACAAACCCGGACGGAAATATCCGTCCGGGTCCGTATAACCGGTCATTACTTGTGAAAAGAATTACACGATTTCTGCAGCCATCCGCTTGTAGGAAGCATATCTTTCCATCGAATCTTGATGATTCTTCTGGAAAAGTGCGTCGACCTTCTCGGCAGGATACTTCTTATAAAGTGAATTGTAACGGACTTCGCTTCCCAGGAATGCCAGGAAGTCGCCTGTCGGCTCCTTAGAGTCGAGTGTGAACGGATTCTTGCCTTCTTCCTTCAGTGCCGGATTAAAGCGGTACAGGTGCCAGTAGCCGCACTCAACGGCATCTTTCTCGTGGGTCTGTGTGGAACCCATGCCCGTCTTGATTCCGTGATTGATACAAGGAGAATAGCAAATAACAATCGACGGCCCGTCATAAGCCTCAGCTTCTGTAAGCGCCTTGATCATCTGGTTCTGGTTGGCACCCATCGCGACCTGTGCGACGTATACATAGCCGTAACTCATCGCCATCATTCCGAGATCTTTTTTCTTGATTGCCTTACCGCCTGCGGCAAACTGGGCAATTGCGCCGGTCGGCGTTGATTTGGAAGCCTGACCGCCGGTGTTGGAATATACTTCGGTATCCAGAACGAGAACATTGACATTCTCGCCGGAGGCAAGGACATGATCGAGTCCGCCGTAACCGATGTCATATGCCCAGCCGTCTCCGCCGATGATCCACTGGGAACGGTTTACAAAGTAGTTTTCGCCCTTCAGAATTTCGCCGATCATTTTCTTTGTATCCGCATTATCGCCTTTGTATCCGCGGAGCGCTGTGGCCAGATTATCAGCGAATGAACGGGTTGAGTCACCTACGGACATGTTCTCGAGCCATGCTGTACCGGAATCCTTGACGGCATTATCATCGACTCCCGCAACAAGCACCTTGAGCTGATCCGCGACGCGATTCCGAAGCTGCTTGTAGCCGAGATACATACCGAGACCATGCTCAGCGTTGTCCTCGAAAAGCGAGTTGCCCCAAGCGGGACCGCATCCTGCGGCGTTCGTTGTATAAGGCATCGAAGGTGCAGACCCGCCCCAGATTGAAGAACAACCTGTCGCGTTGGAAATTTGCATTCTGTCTCCGAAAAGCTGCGTCAGTAACTTGGCGTAAGCCGTCTCGCCGCAACCTGCACAAGCGCCGGAGAACTCGAAAAGCGGTTTTTCGAACTGACTTCCCTTAATAGTCTTCTTGTTTGCGGGATTCTCTTTAACCGGAAGCGCAATTGCATAATCCCAGTTCGCTGATTCCTGCATGTTGTCCTTCAGGGACTTCATGGTAATCGCCTTTTCCTTAGCCGGGCAAACCGCAACGCAAGTGCCGCAGCCGGTGCAATCCAGTGCGGATACCTGAATACGGTACTGATAGTTTTCGTAGCCCTTCATTCCGGTCTTCATAACAAACGGCGCCTTGGCGGCTTCAGCCTCGTTCAGCAGGAACGGACGAATCGCAGCGTGCGGGCAAACCAGTGAGCACTGGTTGCACTGAATACACTTTGAGGAATCCCAAATCGGGATTTCAACTGCAATGCCGCGCTTCTCGTACTGGGATGTTCCCTGCGGGAACGTTCCGTCTTCACGGCCTTTGAAAGCCGAGACCGGGAGCTTGTCGCCTTCCTGAGCGTTCATGACTTCAACGACGTCACGAATAAACGCAGGAACGTCCTTCTTAACAACCACAGCATCGGTAGCGGTTGCCCAGGACTCGGGAATCTTCACTTCAACGACTGCGCCAACACCGGCATCAATTGCGGCATAGTTCATGTTTACGATTTCGTCGCCCTTAGATCCGTAGGATTTCAGCGCGGCCTTCTTCATGTACTTAATGGCGTCCTCTACGGGAATGACCTTGGAAAGACCAAAAAATGCAGACTGGCAGATCGTGTTAATACGTCCGCCAAGACCGATTTCTCTGGCTTTTTCGACAGCGTCAATCGTATAGAACTTGATTTTGTTTTTCGCGAGGAACTGCTTCATCGAAGCAGGAATGTTAGATTCAAGTTCTTCACTATTCCATGATGTGTTCAGAAGGAATGTGCCGCCGGGCTTCAAAGGAGACAGCATGTCATACTTCTCGACATACGATTGATTGTGGCAGGCGATAAAGTCCGCCTTGTTTACAAGGTATGTGGACCGGATCGGCTTCTTGCCGAAACGCAAGTCGGAGATGGTTACACCACCGGATTTCTTTGAGTCATAGGAGAAATATGCCTGCGCATACATATTGGTATGATCACCGATGATCTTAATTGAGTTCTTGTTGGCGCCGACGGTTCCGTCAGCACCGAGTCCCCAAAACCGTGCGGCAATGGTTCCCTCGCCGGCAACGTCAATGGATTCATCAAGATCCAGCGAAAGCTTGGTAACATCATCAACAATTCCGATCGTAAACTGCTTTTTGGGCTGTGCCTTCGCAAGTTCCTTATAAACAGCCAGAATCTGATCCGGTGTTGTATCTTTGGAACCGAGTCCGTAACGTCCGCCGATGATACGGGGCGCATCGCAGTTGCCTGCATATGCGGCACAGACGTCCAGGAACAAAGGCTCGCCGTGTGCGCCGGGCTCTTTTGTCCGATCCAGAACTGCAATGGATTTCACTGTGGAAGGAAGCGCGGCAAGCAGATGCTCAACCGAGAAAGGACGATACAGACGAACCTTAAGAAGTCCTACCTTCTCTCCCTTGGACAACAAATAATCAACGGTCTCTTCAGCGGTTTCGACTGCTGAGCCCATCGCAATGATCACGCGCTCTGCATCCGGAGCACCGTAGAAGTTGAACAGCTTATAATCTGTTCCGCGGATCTCATTGATCTTATTCATGTAATACTCAACAATTTCAGGAAGAGCCAGATAATAGGGATTCGCAGCTTCACGCGCCTGGAAGTAGATGTCCGGGTTCTGCGCGGTTCCGCGAAGTGTCGGATGATTCGGTGACAGTGCACGGTTTCTGAATCCTGCCAGTGCCTCGTTGTCGACCAGATCGGCAAAATCGGCGTAATCGATTACTTCGATTTTCTGGATTTCGTGGGATGTACGGAATCCATCGAAGAAGTGCAGAAAAGGAATGCGGCTCTTGATCGTTGCAAGATGTGCAACCGCTGCAAGATCGGCAACTTCCTGTACGCTGTTTGAGCAGAGCTGCGCAAAACCGGTCTGACGACACGCCATTACGTCTGCATGGTCTCCGAAAATACTCAGCGCATGCGCTGCGAGAGCTCTTGCGGAAACGTGGAAGACACAAGGGAGAAGTTCGCCCGAGATCTTGTACATATTCGGTATCATCAAAAGCAAACCCTGTGATGCTGTATAGGTTGTTGTCAGTGCTCCGGTAGCAAGTGATCCGTGCACAGTTCCTGCGGCACCACCCTCAGATTGCATCTCGACGACGTTCACCGTCTGTCCGAAAATGTTCTTTTTGCCATCCTGCGCCCATTGATCCGTGTAGTCCGCCATGGGTGATGAAGGCGTAATCGGAAAAATGCTTGCAACCTCCGTAAATGCGTACGATGAGTACGCGGCAGCAGTATTCCCGTCCATAGTCATTTTTTTGAGTTCTCGTGCCATATAGTCTCTCCTTTATGTAAATAAAAATACGAAATTCTCCAAGCGGCCTCCCTATACCTATGGCAAGCCGCATATATTATAGCATATGAACGAGGAAAATGAATGGATTTTTCATGCCGGGAGCGTAAATATATGGTATTATTATTTCGCGAAAGAATGACGATAAAGGAGAATCAGAATGAGTATTTCTTATCAAGGTCCCGTCGTGCTGATCATCATGGACGGCGTTGGTCTTACCGATACAACTGCGGGGAACGCCGTTTTTCTCGCAAACAAGCCTACGCTTTCATCTTGTATGGATAAATTCCCGATGCTTAAGCTCAAAGCCCACGGGAAAGCGGTCGGTCTTCCGAGCGATGAAGACATGGGCAATTCCGAGGTCGGCCATAATGCGATTGGTGCCGGCCAGGTATATAGTCAGGGCGCAAAGCTCGTGACTGAATCACTTGCAACCAAGGCGATGTTTGACAGCCCGATTTGGAAAGAGCTTATTAACGGTGCATTATCCGGTGGAACGCTGCATTTTATCGGCCTGCTTTCCGACGGAAACGTTCATTCACATATTGATCATCTGCTTGCTATGCTCGAGAGGGCAAAGCTCGAAGGTGTACGGCGTGTTCGCATTCATCCACTGCTTGACGGGCGTGATGTCGGCGAAACCAGTGCTCTCCTTTATGTGGAACAACTCGAAAACAAATTATCCGCCCTCCGCGACGGTTCCACCGATTATCGGATAGCATCCGGCGGCGGACGTATGAGAGTTACAATGGACCGCTACGGAGCCAACTGGAAGATGGTTGAACTCGGATGGAATACACATGTGCTGGGTCAGGGACGGCAGTTTTCGAGCACGCGCGAAGCGATTGAGACCTATCGGACTGAAATTCCGGGCATTCTCGACCAGGACCTTCCTGCCTTCGTTATCGGCGAGAACGGAGAAGCCGTCGGAACGATCAATGACGGCGACAGCGTTATCCTTTTCAATTTCCGCGGAGATCGCGCGCAGGAGCTGACCGCTGCCTTTGAGAGTGGCGATTCATTTGATAAGTTTGACCGCGTTCGCGTTCCTAATGTCTGTTATGCCGGGATGCTTGAGTACGACGGAGATCTTCACATCCCCAAGAAATATCTGGTTTTCCCGCCGCTGATCCGAAACACTCTCGGCGAATTGCTTGCAGACAAAGGGGTCCCGCAGCTTGCGATTTCCGAGACTCAAAAATTCGGGCATGTCACCTATTTTTTCAACGGTAACCGTTCATCCAAGTTCAGTGATGAACTGGAAGAATACATAGAGATTCTGTCTGATGTCGTTCCGTTCGAGGAACGCCCCTGGATGAAATCAGCAGAAATCACCGATGTGCTTGTAGAAAAAATACTCGAAAACAAATATCCCTTCATGCGTGTCAATTTTCCGAACGGAGATATGGTCGGTCATACCGGTGTGCTTGAATCGACGATCATCGGTGTGGAATCCGTGGATATCGCACTGAAAAGACTTCTTCTGGCAATTGACAAGGTCGGCGGAATGGCAATCATCACCGCAGATCACGGCAATGCCGAAGAGATGTTCGAAACTTCGAAAAGCGGTGCTCCCGTCGCAGACAGCACCGGTCGTATAAAGTCCAAGACCAGCCACAGTCTCAATCCGGTCCCGTGCATCTTCTATGACAACACTACAAACAAAGAGCGTTATGAGGTTGCTTTCTCTGACGATTACGGTTTGTCCAACATTGCAGCGACGATCAGTACGCTTCTTGGTGTTGAGCCGCTTACATGCTGGAACCGCTCGATGATCAACCTTAAATAATCACAAGCCGCCGGCGCTTATACAACCAACAGCAACATATAACCCCCGACAGCGAACTAGTTTCGCCATCGGGGGTTATTCAATGATCAACAGTATTCGCTTGCGCGGATTTTTCTACGCAGCCGGTGTTTCCGAAGGCGCTGCCGTCGTATCGGAAGCAGTTGTCGTATCCGAAGAAACCGAGGACGGATCCGGAGTAACTGTCGGTGTCGGCGTAATCACGGCTCCGGTCAAAGGATCAATCGTGCTGAGTGTTCCATCCGGATTGAGCACGCCCACCAGAATTTGCTCCGTAATCATTCGGTAGAAGCTTGTAAAGGTCTTCACGCGCTTCACTTCGACGCCATCCTTATAGAAAACCTGATAAGAAACCGCGTTGATTTGATTATGGGGATCGCGAACCGAGTCAGTAACTCCGACCGCTTTGGTTGGATCAGCAACATATTCTTTGGTTGTCGGCGCAGTGCTGGACGTAACTTCTCCGATAAACTCAATGGTCATTCCGTCCGGAATCGGGCGACCGTAGATCTCGATCGTACACCAACCGCCGTTTCCGTTATCCTTGTCTTTGTAGACCGCATGAATAGCAACCGGATATTCCGTGTTATTTGTAAATTGGAAGTTGGCCCCACCCCAGGTAACGGTCGCATCGGTTCCATAATCCACATATCCGCTCGGCCATGAATGCGGATGGCGCTCGTCAACCTGAAGATCTGCCTTCATTACACTGTGGAACATCGTTCCGGACACCTGGCATATTCCGCCGCCGAGCTCATCACGAAGAACTCCGTCATAAATTCCACCGGCTTCTTTGTATCCCTTTTCAGATGTTCTTTTACCGACAAAATCGTTGTAATTGAAAAACTCACCGGGCTGTAAAACCAACCCGTCAACAGTCTCGCAGACCAGACGAATATTGGTGTTACGGTTGCTATCGTCCTTCGTGCTTGTTGTCGTCGAAGAAACAAGTACGAGATTCGCTTCCAGGTCGGCTTTCAAAATTGCAGGTTCAAAAGTGGTGAAGTCAACAATAATCGTCTTAACATATTCTCCGTTATCCAGAGCACTTTTTACCGCCTGAATTGCGCCTTCGGCATCCACAGTGACACCGGTCACGGCGTCTTCAACCAGAAAAGTAAGTGTCTCCACGTCAAAGGATGAAACCGTTGCATCGACAGCAAGTACGTTAAGAGGATCCAGAACCTCATGCACAAGATCGCTGATCTTATCCGTACTCACGGTAAATATCGTTTTAAAATCCTTCGGGGTCGCTTTCAAAAGTTGAATCGTCTGATATCTGTCGGCAATGATCTGTGCCTCCGTTGTCCCGACGCCGGTTCTTCCGTAATTGTAGGCTTCTTGAATCACCTCGGGCAGATTAGACTCGAGCGAAACATCACTCATATCCAGCGGATAACTCACACCGTTGACTGAAAGATCAATACCCAGTTCCTGGAAGTCCAGCTTCGGGTCACTTTCAAACATAGCAGTAACTTCCGCGGTCGTCTTCCCGGAAACATCCTGCCCGTTAATCTTGATACCCTGATAAAAGGTGGTGACATCAAGTTCTTTCTTCATTTCTTCAAGTGTCAATTTAGCAACCTTACCGTCTGCCATTTTGACATCGTACTTGGGCTCGCGAGTCGCGAAAAAATAAGTTGTTGCTCCGATTGCCACAAGTGCAACAAGAACAACAACGGTGATCAGTATTGCCTTCATCGGGCTCTTTTTTGTCTGAGATTTCTTTTTCATAGTGTTGATGTCACCCTGTTCCGTGGCCCCGCGATAACGAAGCCAGCAATGTGTTTTAAAGTAAAATAAGTGTCAATTAAGAAGGTACTATACAAAGGTGAATCTTTCAAGTAGTGTCAAGCTTTTTTTAATTCCGGATATCAATGTTTTGTGTTAATAACCATGAAAATTTTAGCATAAAACAGGGCCTTTTTGTGTATACTTTTAACATTTGAGGAGTATAATTGGAAATAATTAGACAACGTGGAGCGACATACATGCAAAAGGACGGGTAAGAAATGGTCACAAAGCTTCATCGACACATGGGCGCACTGATTAGAGAAAATGTAGTAGCATCTCTTCCAAAGGACAAATCAATTCGACTCTCTTCTTTTTGGTACGGCATCGGGAACATGCTTCCCGACATCAGCTGGCTTCCTTTAACTCACCCGCATTTTGCGGTTCGTTCAAAACCATTCATGAGCGAAATGCTGAACACCTCCATCCGGAAGAAGCAAAAGCAAAACGATGATTCATTTATGGTTTCTCCCCTGTTTTCACTTCGTCTCGGAATAGTCTGCCATTACCTCTGCGATTTCTTCTGCGTCGCGCATCAGGGAGAGGGAATTAACGGTGCCAGACATCATCTAGATTATGAACATGAAATGCGGGATTTTTTCTACGAAAACAGATCTGAAATTGAGTCGCTGTGCCGAATAGTTCCAAATAAGGTATCTTTTGCAAACGGCCCCGCCACCACTGACCTTCTTCTTGAAGAGTTTCACCGCTGGCACGACAATTATTCCATCATTCAATCTGACTTCATCCGCGACTTTTTACAGCGCGAGAATTCAACCGACGATCGTATTGAAGCTTTCCTGACTGATATCCGCACGGCGATCGGCTGCTGCTCCAGTCTGATGTATGCATTTGCCGTACAGACAGCATAAAACTTTAACTGAATATGCTTAAAAGAAGTCCGCTCGCGGGCTTCTTTTTTTATTGATCACTTCTTCTTCGCATATGTCTGTGATCTTTTTTCGGAAATAAACAGGAAATATCCGTCTTCTTCAAGGATGCGGACCCCGCCGAAAATCGCAGAGAGTTTATTTTTATACCATTCCTTCCGCTTCGTGACCATAATCATTTTTCCGCCGACTGTAAGGCGGTTGAATCCCTTTTCGATAAAAGACTTCGCGATCGAAAAGTCCGCATGGTACGGCGGATTAGATAGTATCAGCGAAAAGCCTGTCTCCTCCACTGCCTCAAAACTGTTTCCGAGCACTACCGTCGCGCCGCTGATTCCGTTATGTTCCAGATTCCTGCGCGCGTAATCGACGGCACGGGGATCACTATCCGTCATGAAGACACTTTCCGCAGGCACAGTCATTGCGGTAATCACACCGACCAAACCATAACCGCAACCTAAATCGAGCACCTTATCCTCAGCACGTAAATCGACGTTTTTCATCATGAACAGGGTACCCGGATCCGGATACCTCGGAGAAAAAAGCGCCGCGTCTGTTTCGAAAAGCAGCTCTTTATCCTTCCATGACATCCGGATCAAATTTGCGGCTTCCTTTTTGTCGGATTCGGGTTTGCGAGGCTTAGAGTCTTTCTTCAACATGCCCGGCCACTTTTCTTTTTATCGTGGAAAGAGCCTCTAATACTGATTCTTTCTCTTTTCCATATACTCCGAAATATACCTTCAGCTTGGGCTCCGTTCCGGACGGGCGAACACATGCCCAGTCCAGACCCTTTTCGCCGCCGAGCTCGTACAAAATTACGTCCGATTCCGGAAGCAGTATTTCCGATACACTCATTTGATCGCTCGAAAAATCGTACTTCCTGCTTGTTTTGTAATCCCGGATTGCACGGACCTTCAGTCCGCCAAACATACCGGATGCTGTTTGTGCGTCCGATGATTCAATTTCGCTCCGGAGAGACTGCATCGCACGACCGATGCGTTCCACACCCTCTTTTCCCTCGAGCGTGAAGGAAACGGCTTCTTCAAAACCATATCCGAAGCGCTTGTACATGTCTTCGAGGCGGTCGAGTAGCGACTGTCCTTTTTCTTTGGACTGAGCCGCCATTCCTGAAATCAGCATCGCTGAAACAATGGCGTCCTTGTCCCTAACGTGTAATCCCGAAAGAAAGCCATAGCTCTCCTCAAATCCAAACTGGAAATGCTTATCGCCATCTTCATCATCGATTTTGATTCTTTCTCCGATAAATTTGAAGCCGGTAAGCACTTCCTGCAGCTCTACTCCATAATGTTCGCAGATGACGCCGGCAAGACGGCTCGACACAATTGTTGTAACCGCAAATGAATTATCCGGGAGTGTGTTTGTGCTTTTCTTATATCCGAGAATATAGTCCAGGAGTAAAAGTCCGATTTGATTCCCTGAAAGGCATTTGAATTCCTGATTTCCGGTGGATTGATCCAGCACCGCAACTCCGAGCCGGTCGCTGTCCGGATCCGTTCCGATTACAATGCCCGCCCCGATTTTTTTGGCAAGTTCAATTCCCATTGCCATCGCGGCCGGATCTTCGGGATTGGGAACCTTAACAGTTGGAAAATCACCGTTAGGCAATTCCTGTTCGGGAACCACATGAACATTCGTAAATCCGACCCGATCAAGAATTCTTCTAACCGGAAGATTTCCCGAGCCATGAAGCGGCGTATACACAATGGACATATCCTTGTTCCGGAAGATCGATTGCCGGTCGATAACAAGCTCCAGAAGCATCGCTGTATATACCGTGTCGAGCTCGTCTCCGATCATTGTAATCAGGCCTTCCGCAATTGCCTGCTCTACGGGGAGCGGGATAATTGTGCGAATGTCTTCGATTTTATCGGTATAGTCGAGTATTACCGTGGCTGCCTCCGGCGTTAATTGGCCCCCGTCCTCTCCATACGCCTTATAGCCGTTGTACTTTGGAGGATTGTGGCTCGCCGTAATCATTATGCCTGCATATGCGTTATAATGGCGGACTGCAAAAGAAAGTACCGGGACCGGTCTAAGCGTGTCCGAAAGATAGACACGCACGCCTTCAGCGGCAAGTGTTCCTGCTGCGATTCGAGCAAACTCCGGCGAAAAATGCCGTGCATCGTATGAAATGACAACGCCCCGTTCTGTCGCTTCCTTGCCCATACTTTTTATATATCTGGCAAGTCCGGCGGTGACTTTGCTTACCGTGTAAACGTTCATCCGGTTTGTACCGGCGCCGATGATACCGCGCAGGCCGCCCGTGCCAAATTCCAGTTCCCTGTAAAACCGCTCTTCGATCTCTTTCGGGTCACTCTCTATCCGCGCCAATTCCCCGCGCGTCTGCTCGTCAAAATAAGGATCCTCGCTCCAAAGCTTGTAGAGTTCCATGTATTTTTCCATTTTCTTCACCCTCGTTTCTATTTATTCTCTCGTACTTATATCTATATAACTAATTTTGCAGATGCTCCTGCTTTGCGTTCCCTATAATTAAGCATACCCCAGGAGCCCTCTTACGCTGACCTCGCCGGCAGAAAGTACTACCTTTCGTCCGTCTCCGCATGTCACTTCCAATTCGCCATGATCGGTAATATTAGTGGCCGTTCCCTTGATTTCGGTCTCGCCCTCAGCCCGAATCTCGCGGCCAAGTGTGACACAATGCTTACGGTATTCTCCGACAAAGGCACTTGGATTCCGGATAAATTCCGGATAATCTTTGGATACGATCTTTAGTACTTCGACCATTGTCAGTGCGACGGACGGCTGCTTTACGCCTTCCAGAATGAGCGACGTTGCCCTTTCGGATATTGACTCGGGAAAAGTCTGCTGCAGAATGTTTATCCCGCAACCGACTACTGCAAAGGCAAGCTTATTGTCTTCAAAAACCGTCTCCGACAATATGCCGCATATTTTCCTTCCGGTCACCATAGAGACAATATCATTGGGCCACTTAATACCTACATGAAGTGAATAGAGGTCTTGGAGCGCCTTGAAAACGCTAATCCCGAAAAACAGCGACAGCAGTCCGGTTTTCTCAGGCGAAATTTCCGGACGAAGCAACACGGAAAACCACAGACCCTCACTCGCTGCAGATTCCCAGGTCCTCCCCATTCGCCCTTTTCCATGTGTCTGAGAGAGTGCGATGAAAACCTCGTTCTCCGGAGCGCCGGACATTCCCGCTGCTCTGGCTGTCTGGTTTGTAGAGTCCACGACATTATGAACATGAATGGCAAATTGGCGGTTGAGTCCTGCGTCATGGAGGCCTGCGGAAATTTCCTTTTCGAGTTGCGCGGCCCGGGGAATGAGTCGATAACCGCGGTTTGTCACTGCCTCGATCGGATAACCCTCGTTGCGAAGAATATTTATCTTCTTCCAGACTGCGGTACGCGAGCAGCCAAAACGCTCAGCGAGCTGTTCTCCGTTTTGGAAAACCTCTCCGCCATGCGAAAGAGCCTCGAGAATTTCGCTCCTCCAACTGTTCATTTCTTTTTTCTCCCGGATCTGAAAGTTAATAAAGCAAGGCCAAGGAAGCAGATCAATGAGGAGACGGTGATCACGGTCCCGGGCATTAATCCCGGTGCAGAAAATTGCAATTCAATTTGATGCGTCCCTTTGGCAAGGGGAACACTGATCATAGCGTCCTGATACGGCACAATTTCCGTCTTAACGCCGTCTACCCAAAGTGTCCATCCGTCTTCATAGGATATCGTGGTAAGGAGCAGGCGATCGTCGAAAACGCTGACCGTCGCTTTAACATGTCCATCCGTGACTGCTAAATCACTTACGCTCTCACGGACACCGGAGCCATCAATCACTTCTGCAAGTCGCAGCGTATCGCAGTAATAAAAATCTGCGTCAAGAAAACTGAATTCGGAGAGTTCTTTTGCTACAACTATTGTGACCTCAATGGTCTTGCCGGGCTCGAAGATCCCGAGGAAGTTGATCTGTGAAAATGTAGATGAACTAAGGCCTCCGACAAGAGCGCCGTCAACGTATATTTTAGCTTCATTGTTTACTGTGGTCACCGGAACCGCCAGGTATAACGGATCTGCGGATTGAATAACGACTTCGTACGCAAGCGAAATGCTGTCGTCTTTGTTTACACGCAGATAGGTGATCACGTCGTCTTCTGCTGCTTCAGAAGTCTCCAGGCCAAGCGTATCTTCATCAATCACTTTGTCATCTTCGGCTCTTGGAGCAAGCGGTTTTTGCTTGAGTATCGCGTTCCTCACCACCGGTCCTGTAACCTGTGCCTCATAGTACACCGGATTTTCAGGGTTTGCGCTATCAAAGAGAGAAACCAACAGGTCGTCTTGAAACGCAAACAGATCTTTATTCTGCGGCTCTTTTTCCAGTCGATAGTAATCAAAATTCCCCGCGTCTGATTTAACCGGAAACAGCAGCGGCAATGCTTCTTCATTCTCGAAAAGCCGGATGGTTCCATCCCCGCTCTCCGATGCGGCATTATAACCGGCACACTTATCTTGCTGAGATAACACATATCGGATACCCATGAGTGAGTCGGGGACAATCGCGCTGTAAGAGTGAATGGATGTGAAGTAATTAAAATTCGTTCCGTATCCAAGTTGCTTCATGAATCGATTGGTCTGCTTGTCCGAGCAGGATAGAAACGTGGAAACCGAATGATAATTCAAAAAATATGCGCCGTTGAAGGCAGATATCTCGTTATACAGATCGTTATCAATTTCGATCCTGTAAAACGAATTCCCATGCTGCTTTTCCAGCGCCTTCGCATAATCAACCAGTCCTTCTGCTTCGTCCGCAACATAGGTCAGATCCGCCGATTTGAAAGCCCCGCCAAATGCTTTGGGACGCAAATACATCGGATTGACCAGAAGGATGTCAACCATAATCACGATAACGAGCATCGGGACGGATAACCGGCGAAGCCCGGAAATAACTTCCGGCCACTTGGGACTTGAAAAGGCATAAAGCAACAGAAGCAGAAGACCTCCCAGGAACAGGTTCACATAAAAGCGTTCCCCTTCCGTACGCATATCGCCAAAACTCTGGACAACGATCAACGCTGCAAGGAAGACTGCGCCGGCGCGAAGAAATGCTTTGGCTTTGAGCTCTTTGATATGCAGGAAAGATTGATAAGCAATCGTGATCATCAGAAAAACAAACAGGAATGAGTACCGGTGCTTGAACCAGTTCGGGGTATCGAAGAAGTGCCACATCCGATCTAGTGCCGCAAAATGGAAACTGAAAAGGAAAAAGACCAGCGCTGCGGCAGCAAATCGCTTTGTGCGCCTGGATATCTCCGGATTCTGAAAAAAGAGGAGGCAAAGAAGAGTTGTGACCAGTCCGGAATAAATGAAGGGTTTGTTCACGGATAGGGAGTCAAACGTACCGGCAAAAAACTGATCCAGAAAAGAAATCATTGTAAAGTTGACCGGTACAGTGGATGCATTAACGTGAAAGTCCGGATTCCGGAGTGTGTCCAGTGCCGCAGGAAGAAGTATCGCCGCCGAAAGCGCGGCGGCAAGAAGCGCGCTTGAAATAAAGCGGCCCAGCATGAGAAATGTCTTCCTTTTCTCCTTCACATCGAAACCGTGGCTATCCCAGAGTCTACCGACAAGATAAAGAAATGAAAAAATGCCGACCATGTATGAAATATAATAACCGGACACAAAAAGGACAAATAAAACAATGACCAGTTGCGGCCACCTGCTCCGGTTCTCAATGAATCTCTCGATGACAAAAAGAAGCAGCGGAAGAAGCAGAAATCCATCCAGCCACATGATATTGATCATGAAAATAATCGTATAGGAGGATAGGGCGTACATAGCGCCAAAGATTACGGAAATTCTTCGTTTCTCACCGAATCGCTTTTCGAGATAAAGCGTCATAAATGACGCGGCAAGTGAAAGCTTAAGGAGAATCAACAGGACGACAGCCTGATCAATTTTCCCGGCAGGAAACAGGAAGGAAAGGAAATTCAGGGGACTGGAAAGATAGTAGGCAAACATGCCGAAAGTATTCTTCCCCAGTCCGATCAGGAATGAGTACGAGATCGACTCGCCCGCCATCAGTTGATTCTTGTAGGCAACCAGCGCGGGTGCGTATTGTGTCTTCAAATCCGACAGCAATATGGAGTCTTTTCCAATCGGGGAGTACTCATAAATAGCGAAAAGTACCAGTACAAATATGAACGTGGCGAAAAAGGAAATCAGCGGATTATATGTCTTCCGGATGGATCCGGATTTGTCGCCAATTGTCTTTCTCTCGATCATTCGCTGCACCCTCCGGATATAAATGGTTACAGATGAATGATACCACAAAAAACATTGCCTGTAGTATACTTACACTATAGAGATCAAGAACGACCGACCCCCTTAAGGAGGCGCTGGATATGCTGATCAGCCTGATTGTTCCGTGCTATAACGAAGAAAAATCCCTCCCGCTTCTTCTTAACGCACTGAAGGAAGTGTGCGGAAAGATCGACGGGCACACTTTTGAGTTTATTTTTGTGGATGACGGAAGCAAGGACGGAACCCTGGGCATCCTTAAGAACATCTCTACAGAGATCGGATACGCACATTTCATCAGTTTTTCGAGAAATTTCGGCAAAGAAGCGGCCATGTATGCCGGTCTTTGCGAGGCAAAGGGCGAGTTGGTTGCGGTTATGGATGCGGACATGCAGGATCCTCCCTCGCTTCTTCCGGAAATGGTAGCGCTCCTGCTTCAGAATGAATACGATATTGTTGCCACACGACGCGTCAACCGAAAGGGTGAACCGAAGATTCGCAGTTTTTTTGCCAGAAGTTTCTATCGTCTCATTAACCGTATGAGTGATGTGGAAATCGTTGACGGCGCCCGTGATTTCAGGCTGATGAAGCGACAGGTTGTCGATGCACTCTTGCAGCTTTCAGAACGGCAACGTTTTTCAAAAGGCCTGTTCAGTTGGGTCGGATTCCGTACACACTGGCTGGAGTTTGAGAACGTTGAAAGAGTCGCGGGAGAGACGAAATGGTCGTTTTGGAAACTGTTCAAATATGCGGTTGAAGGGATCGTATCCTTTACCACTGTGCCGCTGAGGCTGGCGACCCTGACCGGATTTATCGTCTCCGGTGTCGCATTTCTCTATATGCTTTATTACGTAATTTTCGCAATTATTTTCAAGACCTGGGAAGCCGTTCCCGGATATCCATCACTCCTTGCCATTATTCTTTTTCTCGGCGGACTGATTCTGATTGCGCTCGGAATTGTCGGAGAGTATCTCGCTCGAACGTATATGGAGGTCAAGCACCGTCCAATCTTCATTGTCCGTGAAAAGGATGATAATCCATAGAAGCAAAAAGGCGGCCTGACGGCCGCCTTTTTTTATTCAATTCTTGTGAAGTCTGCACGGCAGAAGGCCGGCAGCAAATAAGTTACTGGGGGTTACAAAGTACTAAACCTCAACAGTCATCGTTGCAATTTTCTGAGGCGTTTTCGGGCGGTCACCGTTTCCGGTCGGTGTTGACGCGATCGCATCCAAAACATCGAGGCCTTCCGTTACTTTCCCGAAAGCGGCATACTGTCCGTCAAGATGCGGTGAATCCTTATGCATGATGAAAAACTGACTTCCGGCCGAGTTCGGCGACATTGATCTTGCCATCGACAGCACACCACGCGTATGTTTGAGTGAATTCGGCACTCCGTTCGAGCTGAATTCTCCTTTGATCTGATGTCCCGGGCCGCCCATTCCGGTTCCGTCCGGGCAACCGCCCTGAATCATGAATCCCGGTATGACACGATGAAAAATCAGTCCGTTATAATAGTTCTTCCGGATCAGGGATACAAAGTTTTCTACGCTCAGCGGAGCGATGTCCGGATACAGTTCGGCACGGATGATGCCACCGTTTTCCATTGTGATCGTTACAATCGGATTTTCCATTTCTTTTGCATTCCGCACCTCTCAGGTCTTAAATAGCGAAATGCTTCCTCCCATCATTTTTATTGTATTATAACCCGTCTTTATGTTTATGCAGCAAATCATTTCGAATGTTCCATAGTTTTTGTGACAAGTCAACGTAATATGTCTGGGGATTCTCAAAACGTTTAATTGAGTCCCATAAGGTCACGGATTCTTTTTCGCACCGCGCGCGGATCTCCTCCATGTCCGGTCTGTCATAAACACACTTACCATTTATAAAGATCGGCTCGAGCAGCCTTCGCGTCGTAAAATTAACAAGCTGCTTTCTCTTCCACGTTTGAATCGGGTCAAAAATCTCGTAAGGTTTGTCCTCGTCGATTTCCTCTCCCTCCACCATCAGCACATCTGCAATCGCCATGTTGGTCGCTTTATCGTAGAATCGGATAATTTCCTTGCTGCAGGGTGTTGTGACCTTTCCGATATTCTCGGAAACCTTCATTTTGGGAATGATTTTTCCGGAGTCTTCAATCGCTGAGAGTTTATATACGCCTCCAAAAACCGGCTCCGCCCGTGATGTAATCAATCTCTCGCCAACTCCGAAAAAGTCAATTGACGCTCCCTGTAGCAGTAGGTCCGTGATCAGGTATTCATCCAAAGCATTGCTTACCGTAATTTTGCAATCCTCAAGACCTGCCTCGTCCAGCATTTTCCTTGCACCTTGCGTCAGATATGTCAGATCTCCGCTGTCGATTCGAATCCCCTTTAGTCTTTTCCCCATCGGCTCAAGGATATCTCTTGATACGGCAATTGCATTTTTCACACCCGATTGAAGAACATTATAGGTATCCACGAGAAGTACCGTGTCCGACGGAAAAGATCTCGCGTATGCGGCAAATGCTTCATACTCACTATCAAAAAGTTGCACCCAGCTGTGTGCCATCGTCCCGAAAACCGGAATGCCAAACTGCTCTCCTGCAATCGTGCATGATGTTCCGGCAGCACCTGCGATGTACGCTGCCCGTGCCCCGAGGACTGCGGCATCGTAACTCTGTGCCCGCCTGGCACCAAACTCAAAAACCGGTCTTCCCTGCGCAGCCCGCACGATCCGCGATGCCTTCGTTGCAATAAGGCTCTGGTGATTGATTGTTGTAAGAAGCATCGTCTCAATCATCTGTGCCTGTGCAATCGGTCCTCTGACTTTTACGAGCGGCTCGCCCGGAAAAACAGGTGTCCCTTCCGGGATTGCCCAAATGTCACATGTCAGACGGAATCCGGAAAGGTAATCGAGATATTTTTCATCAAATGTATTTTTAGATCGAAGATACGAAATATCCTCTTCCGAAAAGCAGATGTTCTGCAGATAATCAATCATTTGCTCCAATCCTGCCATGATTGCATATCCGCCCTTCTCCGGCACAGAACGAAAAAACAGATCAAAATAGGCGATCTTTTCGGAATGTCCTCCGTCCAGATATCCTTTGCCCATCGTAAGCTCATAGAAATCGGTGAGCATGCTCAGGTTAGTCTTGTCGGTCCATTTTTTTCTATCCATTACGCATAACAAGTGTCCGGAAATGAATGATTCCCTCGACACCGTCTCCCTTCTCTAAGCCATTCTTGAGGCGCTTGCGTTCATCTCGAAAAGCGCCAAAACTACACACATAATAGTATATTTTTTCATTTGGGTTTGCAACAATACCTCGACTGCCGTCATCAATCGTGACGAGACCGTTTTCTCAAAAAACAGGCGGCTCGTAGTAGACTTTTTCGAGCGTGAGACCCTTAGCGGGCATCGTTTTACCGGCTTGTCTGCGGTCTTTTCCGGCAAGAATTTCTTCAATTCTATCCGGTTCAATTTTCCCCTGTCCGACATAGACCAGCGTTCCCGCAATAATCCGCACCATATTATAAAGGAACGATTTCCCGATGACCGTAATTTCGATCAGCCCGGAGGCAGGATGCTTTTCAACCTTAACTTCCTGCATCGTCCGAACCGGATTTATCTGTCTCCCGTCATTTGCGTAGAAGGCGGAAAAATCCATGTTTCCTTCAAATCTGCGGGCAGCTTCCATCATTTTCCCGATGTTAAGTTCACCCGGAACATGCGCTACAAATCGTCGATCCATACAGGGCTTCGTACGATTATTATCTATTCTGTATATGTATTTTTTGCCGATCGAGTGGAATCTGGCATGAAACTCACTGCTGACCACCTTACAGTCAAGCACGCTGACATCGTCGGGCAGATTGGCATTCATCGCGAGCGGCAACTTTTCGATGGGAATCAGAAACGGAACATCGACATGGCTGATGTGTCCCCGGGCGTGAACACCCGCATCGGTCCGGCTGCATCCGTATATCCGGCATGGTTCTCCAAACAAAGCGAAAAGCGCCTCCTCAAGAGATTGCTGAACCGATCTGCCGTTCTTTTGAATTTGAAATCCTGAAAAATCTGTCCCGTCATATTCGACCAGAAGCGCAATCCGATATTTAGTGTCCTTCGTGACAGAAGAATCCTCAATATCCCCGGGCATAGTACTCACCCCAGAAGCCCGTCTTCACGGCAAATTTTGCCCATCATTGCAGCTCCGATAATTCCTGCATCATTCCCGCGCTCTGCAAGCTTGATTTCCGTTCTCGGGACTCCGGAACCGAAATAAGGCTTGCTCATTGTCTTTTCCCGTAAAGGAATCAAAAGCGCATCTCCTTCATTGCAAACGCCGCCCCCGATGACAAGAACCTCCGGCATAAAGGCGTTAATTACATTGGCAAGGCCTTCCGACAGGTATTCCAAATAACGATCAACAAGTGCCGTTGCGGTAGGATCCCCGGTTCGCATGGCCTCGAATGCCGTTTTTGCATTCACCTTGCCGTCCCGTTCATGAATCAAATGACTGAGTCCGGAATCCGGGTTGGCCAGAGCGGCTTCTTTGGTCATACGGATGAGTGCCGTCGCTGAGCCATATGACTCAAAACACCCCCGTCTGCCGCATGTGCATGGGACTCCTCCAGCCACCAGAACCGTGTGTCCGAACTCGGACCCGGCCTGATTAAAACCGGAGTAAATTCTATTATTGATGATTACACCGGCTCCGATTCCGGTGCCCAGTGTAATAGTAACCGAATTCGCCGCGTGACTTGCAGCACCGGCAACACTCTCTGCCATTCCTGCACAATTTGCATCATTTTCGATATAGACAGGAAGTCCGGTAATTCTCCCGATGATTTCCCGCATGGGTGCCATAACAAATGGCAAATTGTTGGAATATACAAGAACACCGGCTTTATTGTCCGGAGTTCCGGGAGATCCGATCCCGATCGAGCTGATCTCTGAAGGAGAAAAGCCGGCTACTCGGATAACGTCTAAAGCAATCGCCGCCATATCCGCTAAAATCTCTTCCATCGGACGAGTTGCGTTTGTCTTTATACTCAGTTTGGTGACAATCTTACCGTCCGGCGTTACGACGCCGGCCTTAATATTCGTGCCGCCAAGATCAATGCCGACGTAATGTCTCATAATACCCTCTCGCGCTGTCTCTAAAAAAATTATGGAAATCGGGCCGAAAATGAATCGGCACTGACCAAGATGATTTTATCTTATTTTCATTAAGAAATCTATAAACACCGGAATAAACGCCATGACAGAAAGTAACAAAAGCCAGAAAAGATCGGATGCGAGCATTTTGAGTGGATGAAGCTTTGTTCTTCCCTCCCCGCCGCGATAGCATCTGGCGTCCATTGCAATCGCCAGTTCCTCGGCCCGCTTAAACGAACTGACAAACAGAGGGACGAGCACAGACGCATATCCCCTGGCCCTAACAAAAATATTTCCGGTATCATATTCTGCTCCCCGCGAAGCCTGCGCCTTCATGATCTTGTCCGTTTCTTCAACTAAAGTAGGAATGAAACGCAGCGCAATCGACATCATCATCGCCATTTCATGAACGGGCACACGAATTTTCTTGAGTGGCCCGAAAAGCGACTCCAATGCATCAGCCATCTTGAGCGGGGTTGTCGTCAGTGAAAGCAAGATACTCGTGCTGACGATCAAGAGAAATAACCGTAAAGCCATCAGAGACGCGCGCAAAATACCGCCATCGGTAATATTGATAATCCAAAACGAGAAAAGTGTTTTCCCGGAGCGAATCGTTAGCATATTGATGATAAAGATGAATATCATAAGGAAAACGATCGGTCGTACGGACTTGATGATCTCGCGGACAGGGATTTTGGAAAGAAGGCACACGCAGGCAATCCCGACAAATGAGACAAGCATACCCACGGGGGTGGTAAGCAGAAAAACCGTCGTCATATAGAGCGCAAAAAGAATTACTTTAACACGCGGGTCCAGTCGGTGCAGTATCGAGTCGCGATGAATATATCTTCCGATGGAAAGATCCTTAATCATATTCTGACCCTCCCGCCGGTTTCTGTGTAACATCGACAGAAAGCAACGACGCCCTAATCAGTTCAGCCGCGGCTTCCCCGATATCAAACACGGATACTTTCAGTTCAGGGAGACCTGCCTTCAGTTCCTGTAAGCAGGAAACAAGTTCGGGCAATTCCAATCCAAACTGATGAACATCGTCTTCTCTCTCAAACAATTTATCGGGAGTGGATATGCGTGTGATACGTCCCTTTGAAAGCACCAGTAATCTGTCCGCGTAGCGCGCAGCCTCGTCCATATTGTGGGACACAAGAATGATCGTTTTTCCGCTTTTTCTGAGCTCAAGAATATACTGAAATACTTCTTGTCTTCCCGTCGGATCCAATCCGGCAGCAGGCTCGTCCAGAACAAGTATATCCGGGTCCATGGCAATAATACCGGCAAAAGCGACCCGTCGTTTCTGTCCGCCGGATAGCTCGAAGGGGGATCTTTCCAGAAATGTCTCATCCAGGCCGACCAGTTTGATCGCCTCAAGCACTCGTTTTTCGACGGCAACTTTGTCCAGTCCCATCTTCATCGGTCCGAAAGCAATATCTTTCCGAACAGTCTCCTCGAAAAGCTGATATTCAGGGTACTGGAAAAGCAGCCCGACCCTCCTGCGTATATTCCTGACATCCGCATTTTTCTTCGTATCAAGCGTCGCACCACCCGCCTCATCATAAAAAAGAACCTCACCGGTTTGTGGCCGGATAAGCCCGTTAAGGTGAGAGATCAGGGTTGTTTTTCCCGATCCGCTATGCCCGATGACCGCAAAAATTTCTCCCTCCCGAACAGAGAAAGAAATGTCCTCGAGTGCCTTTTTCCCGAGAGAATCATAGGCATAAGAAAGTCCGGAAACACTTAGAACGGTTTTCGCATCGGAAAAATCGTTCGGCAGCGCAACCACTCCGTGCGGAACCGGATTTTGAGCGGGAAGCAATTGCTGAATGGCGGCAATGGCTGCTTTTCTCGATAAAAACCATTCTCTCCTGGGTGCCACTTGAATCCGCTTGCAAAGCTCGATAAGCAATCCGGCAAAAACAGGCACATCCAGTCCCAAACTTCTAACCCGATCTGCCTGAAAGAAAATATCACCCGGTGTTCCCTCAAGTGCAATTTGTCCTTTTTCGAGAACGTACACATAATCCGCATAATAGGCTTCACTCATATCATGTGTGATATGAAGAACCGTGATGCCTTTTTCCGTCTGCATTCTCTTAATGAGGTGAAGAAATTCGTTCCTGCTGACCGGATCGAGCATAGCCGTCGATTCATCAAGAATCAGTACCTCGGGCATCATTGAAAGAATTCCGGCGATTGCAAGCTTCTGTTTCTGCCCACCGGACAAGCTGCTCGGTGCGCGAAGTGCCAGATCTTCAAGCCCGACGTATTTAAGCGCCGCGTCAACTCGCTCGCGAATTTCTCCGGTCGGAATGCCGAGGTTCTCCGGTCCGAAGGCGACGTCCTCTTCAACAGAGGTCCCGACAATCTGATTGTCCGGGTTTTGAAAAACCATACCGCAGCGGCTTCGGATATACCAGAAATTTGCATCTTCAACCGTCGACCTGCCAAAAACGGCAACCGTCCCCCGGCCCGGGGTCTCAAGAACATTAATCAGCTTGGCAAGCGTCGACTTGCCGGATCCGTTACGGCCAAGAATCGCAATATGCTTACCCTTTTCAATGGAAAGCGAAATTCCCGAAAGTGCCTCCACGGTCTTTGTATCCGGATGTGAATACGAATAAAAGACATCGCTCACCCGAATCACCGACTCCGGTAAGGTGCGCTCTACGTTCGTGCTCTCGTCTTGTTGCATTTTTAATCTCCGAAATAAAAAGGGTGCGGTACGCATGCGCACACCGTCACCCTTGGACTGTTCCGTTATTATCTTCGAATCCTTACACCAACTCGAGTTGTGCCATTTCTGAGGCATCGCCTCTTCTGGTTCCGAGTTTGATGATGCGTGTGTACCCGCCGGGTCTACCCGCATATTTCGGTGCAATATCATCAAAAAGAATGTTGATCGGATTCACGGTGTTCTTTTCTGAATCGTGACATTTCCTCAGCCAGTATGCCATGTTCTTTCTGGCTGCCAAACGGGACGGACTGTCGACCTGAACCATCTTCTTCTTGATTTCGCGATCCACAACATCATACTTTGTTCCGGCTTTGGACACTTTGGAAACAAGCATTTTCTTGCCCTTAGAATCCAACTTCGCTGCCGAAACCGAAATCTCACGAGAAGTATAGTTGTCCTTTTCCTTAACCGCTTGTGTGATCAGTTTTTCTGTAATTTTACTTACTTCCTTAGCGCGTGCAACTGTCGTAACGACCTTGCCGTTAATGACCAGTGTGGTTGTGAGATTTCTCAGTATCGCCAACCGCTGATCCGATGCGCGTCCAAGTTTTCTATTTGCTGGCATGGGTGTAACCTCCTATGTGATTCTTGTAATACCAAGGCCGATCCGCTCACTCGTCGTTTGACGCCAGTGAAAGCTCCATATCTTCGAGCTTCGAAATTACTTCTTCAAGAGATTTCTTACCAAGGTTTCTAACCTTCATCATCTCGTCTTCAGTACGTGCGGCAAGATCTCCTATTGAGTTGATTCCGGCTCTCTTCAGACAATTGTATGTCCGTACAGAGAACTCCAGATCTTCAATCGCAATATCGTGTTTGGAATTCTTATGCGCACCTTCATCTGCATCTCTGAAGCTTAGCGTGTTGCCTTTGCCGGTAAGAGCAATGAACAACCCAAGATGCTCACAGAGTATGGAAGCAGCCGCAGAAAGGGCTTCATTCACTTCGATTGTTGAATCAGTCCAAACTTCGAGCGTCAAGCTGTCAAAGTCTGTGCGCTCACCGACTCGAGTGTTCTGTACGGAATAATTAGCTTTCCTTACAGGTGTGAAAATTGAATCCACGGCGACAACGCCAATAGTCTGTGTTGCGGGCTTGTTCTGATCCGATGTTGAATATCCACGGCCCTTGCTGATCGTAAGCTCCATAAAGAGCCTGCCGGAACCATTGAGTGTCGCAACTACATGGTCCGGATTCATGATCTCAACTTCTTCGTCGTGAACGATATCACCGGCGGTAATCACTCCCGATTTGCCTTCATCCGTGCTGATGTAGACTGTCTTGGGCGTATCCACGTGAAGCTTCGCGCGAATTCCCTTAACATTCAGGATGATCTCAGTCATGTCCTCGATAACTCCGGGAATTGTAGAAAACTCGTGATATACACCTTCAACCCGAATTGCGGTTACCGCAGCTCCGGTTAATGATGAAAGTAATACACGACGCAATGAATTTCCAAGAGTCGTTCCGTATCCGCGCTCGAGCGGGGCGATGACATATTTGCCGTACGCATTGTTCTCATCTAGTTCAACACAGTCTATAACCGGCTTCATAATATCAATCATATTTCTCCTCCTTGCGCAGCTTCCGCTGCTGGTCACGGTTGATTACTTCGAGTACAACTCGACGATCAATGTCTCCTTGACCTCAAGATCCACATCCTCACGAGCAGGGTTCTGAACTATTTTGCCGGTCAGCGTCTCATCATCAAACGTGAGCCATGCCGGAACAGAACGAACATTCCCGAGGGATTCAAATTTAGGAGATTTACGTGATTCCGGACAAACTGTAACCACATCGCCGGCCTTCATTGTGATGGAAGGAATGTCCACTTTCTTGCCGTTGACAAGGAAGTGACCGTGATTTACGAGCTGACGTGCCTGCGCACGGGAAGCCGCATAACCCATTCTATACACAATATTGTCCATGCGCAGTTCGAGAAGCGAAAGAAGGTTCTCACCTGCTTTGCCCTTCATGTGAACCGCACGATCGAAGGTAAGTCTGAACTGACCCTCCAGTATGCCGTAAAAACGCTTTGCCTTCTGCTTTTCACGAAGCTGAAGACCGTATTCTGATACTTTCTTTCTGCCTTGTCCATGCTGTCCCGGCGCAAAACTTCTGCGCGAAAGAGAGCATTTTGTTGTATAACACCTTGTTCCCTTGAGAAAAAGCTTGTCGCCTTCTCTGCGGCACAGGCGGCATGATGCATCTGTATATCTGGCCATTCTCTCTATACCTCCGTAATCAGACTCTTCTTCTCTTAGGCGGTCTGCAACCGTTATGAGGGACAGGTGTTACGTCTTTGATCATTGTGACGTCAAGACCGGCAGTCTGAAGTGCTCTGATAGCAGATTCGCGACCTGCACCGGGGCCCTTAACAAAAACCTCAACGGTCCTCATGCCATGATCAACCGCTTTCTTTGCAGCATCTTCGGCAGCCATCTGTGCGGCAAAAGGAGTTCCTTTTCTGGAGCCCTTCATGCCCATCTCACCGGCGGATGCCCAGGAAATTGCGTTCCCTAGAGGGTCTGTGATCGTAACAATTGTATTGTTGAACGTTGAATGAACATGTGCATGTCCACGATCAATGTTCTTGCGTTCTCTTTTCTTCGGTCTTGCGATCGCTTTTTTAACAGCCTTTGCCATGGTTTCCCTCCTTATTTCTTCTTGCCAGCGATTTTACGCTTCGGTCCCTTACGGGTTCTGGCGTTCGTCTTCGTACGCTGACCGTTAACAGGAAGTCCCATTCTGTGACGGCGGCCGCGGTAGCAACCAATTTCCGTAAGACGCTTGATATTTAA
>Ga0209373_10001610_pt1 | contig 25652 bp, 20 predicted proteins | sample Higcelweek5metaG_FD_187173 | JGI IMG/M metagenome (GOLD analysis project Ga0209373, IMG submission 187173) | Freshwater pond sediment microbial communities from the University of Edinburgh, under environmental carbon perturbations - High... | ecosystem: Environmental > Aquatic > Freshwater >... | reverse complement strand
TTGTCATATTCGCGCTGAATTTTACGGTTTTTACGTGGCGAAATAACCGCTTTCATTCCGGCTTTTTCCGCCTTTTCCACGATCTTGTCAGAATCGTAACCGCGATCCGCCAAAAGAACTTCGGCCACAATGCCGTCGATCAGCTTTTCAGCTTGTCCACAATCCGCTGCGGTACCTTTTGTAATAAAGATTCTGACCGGCACACCATGCGCATCCACGGCCAAATGTATCTTGGAATTGAGCCCCCTTTTGTCTTGGCCATATCTTGATTCCCGCCGCACGCGCCGCTTCCGTGAGGGTGAACCTTGATATGACTCGCATCAATCATCAATAACTCAAACTCAGGATTGTCAATTAACTGCTCCAACAACTGTTCCCAAACTCCCTTGTCGCGCCAACGACAAAAACGACGATGAGTGTTTTTCCAGTCGCCATAACTCGGCGGCAAATCACGCCATGGGGCACCAGTTCGCAAAATCCAGAAGACTGCATTGATAAATTGCCGGTTGTCTCGGGCATTGCCACCCCAGGTTCCTTTGCGCCCTGGCAACAATGACTCCATCTTTCTCCATGACTCATCCGAAATATCGTGTCGCTCGTATGCATTCTTCATCTTTTTGCACCTCCATTTTGACGTTTGCATAATATAGCACACATCTATTGACGACACAACCTAATATAATCATGCCTCGGGATTACAAATTTGCAGATCACTTCGATTGGTTGATGAAATTTTCCTGATCATTCAAATGTTATTCCGCCTTTTCTTCTCGTGAGTAGCAGGAAAAAAAGCCACCGCCCCACTCTTCCGATACATGGGTTATTCACGGTTCACCTCCACAACATGAAGCGGAACTTGTTCCCTCATCCAAAGAGGCTATCAATAAAAAAGTCAAGAAAAAGAAAACTAAATGTTGAATTTATTAAAAGCACGTGTATTTTCTACAAAAAGAAGGAAGAAAAATGGGGTATTACGCGCACTCGCTGGAGGGATGTCCGGAAGCGAATTGGCAGCTTCTTGCGACTCATTTGCGGAACACCGCCGAACAAGCGTCCCGTTTCGCGGAAGAATTTTGCGGCGGCCCGCTGGCGAGGATATTCGGGATTCTTCACGACCTCGGCAAATACAGTCCGGAATTTCAGGACTATCTGGCCGGAAAAACCCCGAATGCGAAAGTCGACCACTCCACCGCCGGCGCTCAATTTCTCGCGGAACGATATCCCACAATAAAAGCTTTTCTTCCGAACCCGATCGCCGGTCATCACGCCGGACTCCCGAATTGGGAAGACGGTTTCGAAAGTTCGCTCTCTTTCCGTCTGAAAAAGAGAATCCCGGACTGGAGAAATTCCGAATCGGAAGCAATTGCATCTTCCGCCGTCCCCGAAAACAAAGATTTTCCGAAACAGCCTCTCTCTGCTTTCGGAGCCTCCCTTTTCTGCCGCATGCTGTTCTCCTGTCTGGTGGACGCCGATTATCTGGACACGGAAAAATTCATGGTCCCGGCAACCGCCTCCTGGCGTCCCGTCTGGCCCGCCGACATTCTCGTCCGGATGCGCGAAACTTTGGACGCTCACCTTGCGAAGTTCAGACCGGATTCTTCGGTCAACCGTCTCCGAGCGGATATTCTTCAGGAATGCAATGCGGCCGCCGAATTGCCGCCCGGTCTCTTTTCCCTGACTGTCCCCACGGGCGGCGGCAAAACGCTTTCCTCGCTCTCCTTTGCCCTGCGCCATGCAGTGAAACATGGCAAGAAACGGATCCTCTACGTGATTCCGTTCATCTCGATCATCGAGCAGAATGCGGACTGCTTCCAGAACGTTTTCAAGGACTTCGCCCCTTGCCCCGTGCTGGAGGCTCACAGCGCCGTGTCTCTCGACGCACCATCCGATAAGGATGACGAGAAGGACATGAACCGTCTCTCCGCCGAAAATTTCGACATGCCGTTAACCGTCACGACGGCCGTCCAGTTTTATGAATCGCTGATGGCGGCGACACCTTCCAAATGCCGCAAAATTCACAATTTTGCAAACGCCGTCATCATTCTCGATGAAGTGCAGAAAATTCCCGTCCAGTATCTCAAAGTGATTCTCGCCCTCTTCCAAGAGCTTACCGCAACCTACCATTCCACGCTGGTGCTCTGCACGGCGACCCAGCCCGTCATCGTCCGCAATCCATTTCTGGAGATCGGGTTGAAGGAAACGCCGAGGGAGATCATCGCCGATCCGGTCCGGCTGCACGAAGCCCTCCGCAGGACGGAAGCAGTCCAACTGGGAAAACAGACCGATCTCCAACTGTTGGACCGCTTCAAAAACGAACGCCAGATGCTCTGCATCGTCAATACGCGGGCTCACGCGCAGAAGCTCTTCCATGCGCTGGATTGGCGCAAAGGGGATTTCCACCTGAGCACCAACATGACGGCGGCTCACCGCTTCAAAGTTCTGGGAAGAATCCGGAAACGTCTCGCCTTCGGCCTGTCTTGCCGCGTAATCTCCACCCAACTGGTCGAAGCCGGAGTCGATGTGGATTTTCCGGTTGTGTTCCGCGCTTCCGCAGGTTGCGATTCCCTGGCTCAGGCCGCCGGACGCTGCAACCGCGAAGGAAAACTCCCCGACCTTGGAAAAGTCTATCTTTTCGAATCGGAATATCTGGAAAAAGAAAAGTTTCAGATGTCTGAAACGAACTGCGCCGAAAAGGCAATGACCGGACAATCCGAGCTCCTGAGCCCGGAGGTCATCCGGAAATACTTCCAATTCTATTTTTACGATCAGAAGAGTAACTGGGATAAAAAGGACATCTTCTCGTTGTTCACAAGAGCGCTTCAGTGCGAATTCCGAAAAGCGGCGGAAGAATTCAACCTCATAGAGGAGGACTCCGTGTCTGTCCTCATACCTTACGGGGAAGGAGAGAACTTGCTCCGTCAGCTCCGGGAAGCGCCATGCATGGATTTTTCTCTTCTCCGGAAACTCCAGCGATACACCGTCAATGTGAGGCGGAATGTGTTTCAGCAGCATCTCGGCATCGAGATAGAACTCATTCATGACCTCTGCCCGGCGCTGATTCGCGCGGAAGGACACTACGATGCAAAGACAGGTCTGAGTTTCGGGAACAACTTCACATCTTTTATTTAATTCAAAATGGAAAAGGAGGGAACAGGCATGAGTTTCGGAATCAAACTTCTTGTATGGGGAGATCGCGCTTCCTTCAACCGCCCCGAGATGAAGGTCGAGCGAGTGACTTACGACGTCATGACGCCCGGCGCCGCACGGGGAATTCTTGAGGCGATCTACTACAAACCGCAGATGCGCTGGGTCGTCGATGAAATTCGTGTCATCAATCCCATCCGCTTCAGCAACATCCGCCGCAATGAACTCGGAGGCAAAATTTCCGTCAACCTGAAAAACACCTCCGGCGACAATGAAATGGGAATTCAGGTGGCGGAGAACCGTCAACAGCGCGCAAGCGTGATCCTGCTCGATGTCAAATACGGCATTTCCGCCCATATCGAGGTCAAGTCCGGCAAGGACGATCTGGAACATCCCGGCGCCAAGCATGTCGAAATGTTCAAACGCCGTGCGGAGAAGGGACAGTATTTCCATCATCCCTACTTCGGATGCCGCGAATTCCCCGTCAGCTTCGAACTGGTCGAGGAGTTCCCCGAACCGGATGCTTCCCTCAAAGGGACGAAGGACCTCGGTTACATGCTCAACGACATGGTTTTCACGCCCGACAAAAAAGGAAAAATCGTGGATTCCAACTCCGGAGACCGCCTCACCGCCAACCCGACCTTTTTCCGCGCGGAAATGACGGACGGCGTCATAAGGATTCCGCCCGCCGTCCATCCGGACGGAAAGGAGGCCTGAACATGCTTCTCACCGCATTGAACAAGCTGTACGACCGTCTGAAAAATGATCCCGATTATGAAATCTCTCCGCCCGGGTTCAGCCTTCAGGGAATCGCTTTCGCTGTCGTCCTGAAACCGGACGGCTCGCTGGTAAATATTCAGGACGTCCGTATGCCGGACGGCAAAAAACTCAAGCTCAGACAGACGCAGGTCCTCGGCGCAAACAAGCCCTCCGGGTCGGGTAAAAACCCGACTTTTCTCTGGGACACCGCCGAATATCTCCTCGGATACACCGATCCGCCCCCGGAAAACGAAACGGACAAACAGCGCCGGGAGAGAGAAAAAAAAGAGACTCGCACGATGGAATGCCATCAGGCTTTCGTAAAATACCATCTCGATCAGGAAAAAGAAGTTCACGATGAAGGGTTTTCCGCTGTTTGCCGTTTTCTTGAACAGTGGACCCCCGTCCGGACGGCGGATTACCCGTTCCTCAAAACGCTGCTGGGCGGATACGGCACATTCCAACTTGTGGACGAGCCCGGTTTCCTTTTCGAACGGCAACCAATCCGCGATTACTTTCTCAAAAAGACGCTGACGGACTCCAACCCTGAAACGATCAAGGCGCAGTCGCTCATTTCAGGAGAAGTTCTTCCGGTGGCGCGGCTTCAGGCGGCCATCAAGGGAATCGGGGAAAAAGCCGCGCCGCTAGTCGGTTTCAACGATCCCGCCTATGAATCCTATGGAAAGGAGCAGGCCTTCAATGCGCCCGTCGGCGAACAGGAGGCCTTCCGCTACGGCGTCGCGCTGAACGCGCTCACCAATGGCCCGAAGAAGGCGAAGCACTGCGTCTCCATCGGTGACATGAAGGTGGTTTTCTGGGCGGAGTCTGAACACCCGCTGGAAGATGTGTTCCCCTTCACCTTTTCGGAACCGTCCCGGGACAACGGACTGGATGCCGAAACCATGAAGAAACTGAATATCCTGTATTCTTTCCTCCGCTCCGGCACTATCCCTTCGGCGATGCCAGAATTCGCAAAAGACGTTCCGTTTTATGTCATCGGACTTTCCACGAACGTCACCCGCGTCGTCGTTCGGTTCTTCTGTCCCTCCTCCACGGGAAAGATTCTGGAAAACTTCAAAAGACATTTCGAAGCTCTTTCCCTTGTGAAGTCATTTGAATCCGACCCGGATTTCCCGAGCGTCCGCGACATCCTGAACCAGACCTGTCCCCTCAAAAGCGGAAAGTTCCCCGATACGGAGAAAATCCCCGATAATCTCGAAGGACTTTTCATGCGTTCCATCATCGAAGGGACATTTTATCCGGCCGCCATTTTCAACCGCATCCTCCAGCGCTTCAAAATCGATCATTATCAGGATTATGTCAAGGCGTCATTCCTGAAAGCTTATCTTATACGCAACTGCAACAGAAAGGAGTTTTCCATGGCATTGGATCGTGAAAACAAAGACCCGGGGTATCTCTGCGGACGCATCTTCGCGGTGTTCGAAAAAACACAGCAGGATGTCAACAAGGATGTCAATTCATCCATCCGGGACAATTATATGTCCAGCGCGTCTTCCCGCCCCGCCGCTGTTCTCGCCCGGCTCTTCCGCCTCTACAACTGCCATGTCAGACATCTCGAAGGCGGCAGAAAAGTCAACCGCGAAAAACTCATGCAGGAAATCCTCGACAAGCTCGGCGGAAATTTCCCGGATACCCTCTCCTATCCCGAACAGGGCGCTTTTTTCATCGGCTTCTACCAGCAGATGCAGGATTTCTTCACTAAGAAGGATTCTCCCGACAGTAACGAAAAAGAAAAAAATCAGAACTGATCATTTCAACCCATAAGGAGCTTTTCCATGAACCGTTACGACTTCATCTTCGTCTTCGACGCAAAAAATGCCAATCCCAACGGCGATCCCGACGCCGGCAACATGCCACGCATCGATCCGGAAACCGGGCTCGGCGTCATCACCGATGTCTGCCTTAAGCGCAAAATCCGCAATTACGTCCAGCTCAAGTTCAAGGACGGTACCGGACACCGCATCTACTTCAAAGACGGCGTCATCCTCAACAACCAGAACAAGGAGGCCTATACCGCAGTCGGCCTTCCTCCTGACAACAAACTGCCCAAAGACCTCAAAAAAGCACGTGAACTCACCGGCTTCATGTGCAAGAACTTCTTTGACATCCGCACCTTCGGCGCCGTCCTCACCACGGAAGTCAACTGCGGACAGGTCCGCGGTCCCGTTCAGCTTTCTTTCTCCAATTCCAAAGATCCCGTTTTCATCGCGGAACACTCCATTACCCGCAGTTCAGTCACCAAGGAAAAGGATGCTGAAAAAGAACGCACCATGGGACGCAAATACACCGTTCCTTACGGTCTCTATGTGGCCTTCGGATTCGTGAATCCGCGTCTCGCGGAAGAAACCGGATTCTCCGAGGACGACCTCAAGCTCCTCTGGGAAGCCCTCGAAAAAGCCTTCGAGTTCGACCAGTCCGCAGCCCGTCCCGCAGGAAGCATGGCCGCCCGCAAACTGATCGTATTTAAACATGAATCAGATCTCGGCAACGCTCCCGCCCACAAGCTCTTCGAACTCGTGAAGATCGAGAAGAAATCCGACCTTCAGGGACCGCCCCGCGCCTTCACGGATTATGTCGTGTCCATTGACAAGGCCGCCTGCCCCGCCGGGGTCTCCATCGAAGAAAAAATCTGATCCTCAATCGATCGGCCGCCGTCCCGTTTTCTTCTCGGACGGCGGCTCTTTTCTCCAAAAAGTTCCGGAGGAACCGCTATGTTTTCCGACGAAGATTTCATCATGATTTCCTCCCTCCAGCATTTCCTATTCTGTCCCAGACAATGCGGAATTATCCATGTGGATGTCTTCTGGAGGGAAAATGAACTCACCGTCTCCGGCAAACTCCTTCACGCCCGCGTCGATACCCCCGGAACGCGCCATCGCGCCGACTGCAAAGTGGAATATTCCGTCCCGCTCCGCTCCCTCCGGCTCGGACTTTCCGGAATGGCCGATATCGTGGAGTTTCATAAAAATTCACGGCATTCTTTCGATCCCGTCCCTGTCGAATACAAGCACGGCAAGCCCAAGGAAGACCATTCCGATGAAGTCCAGCTTTGCGCTCAGGCGCTCTGCCTTGAAGAAATGATGCACTGTTCCATCCCCTCCGGCATCCTCTTCTACGGCAAGGAAAATCATCGTCATGACATCCCCTTCTCGCCTGAACTTCGTTCTCTGACAGAGCTAACTATCCAATCCGTTCATCGACTCGTGCAATCCGGGAAAACTCCACCTCCCCTTTACCGCCCGCATGTCTGCGAGTCTTGTTCCGTTTTCGACTACTGCCGCCCGAAAGACAATCTTTCCATCGAAAATTATCTGGACTCCATCCAATGAAAAAACTCCTCAACACCCTCTACATCACCACGCAGGGCGCCTACCTCAAAAAAGACGGTATGGCAATCGATGTACGCATACAAAACCAATCCGTGGGACGCTTCCCTGCTCTCAATCTGAATGCCATCATTGCCTTCGGACGCGTCCTTGTTTCTCCGCCCCTCATGAATTACTGCGCCGAAAACGGTATCCATATCGCTTTCCTCCGCGAAGATGGACGTTTTCTTGCTCGCGTTCAGGGTCCTGTCTCCGGAAATGTCCTCCTCCGTCGCGAACAATACCGCGCCGCGGATTCTCCCGAACGCTCCGCCTCCATCGTTCGCAATATTCTCCGCGCTAAACTCGCCAATTCCAGAAATGTGCTCGCACGGTTCCTCCGGGATCACCCGGATGGGAATACCATACAGATTCAAGACGCCGTCAACAGAATCCGGAACCTCATCACCGCTCTCCCCCGCGAAGGTGCCGACATCACCGCACTTCGCGGAATCGAAGGTGCTGCCGCGGATGCCTATTTCGAAGTATTCGACTCCCTCATCACGGTGGACGATCCGAAATTCCGTTTTCAAAGCCGTTCCCGCCGTCCTCCCATGGACCCGGTAAACGCCATGCTTTCCTTCGCCTATACAATTCTCACCAACGAAATGACCGCCGCACTCGAATCGGTCGGACTGGACCCCGCCGTCGGATTCCTCCACACGGACCGCCCTGGACGCGCGTCCCTCGCACTGGATCTGCTCGAAGAGTTCCGCTCCTTTCTTGCAGACCGCCTCGTTCTCTCCCTGATCAACCTCAAACAGATCGTCCCTTCCGACTTCGAATTCTCTCGCGACGGCGCGGTAAAGATGTCGGACAAGGCCCGGAAGACATTGCTCACCGCATGGCAGGAACGGAAACGCGAAGAAATTCTTCACCCGTTCGTCAATGAAAAAATCAATGTCGGACTTCTTCCTTTTTTGCAGGCGCGTCTGATGGCAAAACATATTCGCGGGGAACTCTCCCAATATCCCCCCTTCGCCTGGAGGTAAACGGAAATGTTAATCATTGTCAGTTACGATGTATCCACAATGAACGCCGCAGGACGCAAACGTCTCCGCCATGTGGCCAAAATATGCCGGAACTTCGGACAGCGTGTTCAGGACAGCGTTTTCGAATGCGAGATCGACAATGCCCAGTGGATTCGTTTGAAAGCGGAACTATTGAACGAAGTCGACTTGAATGAAGACAGTCTTCGTATATATTGTCTCGGGAACCATTGGCATGGGCACAAGGAACACTACGGAATCAAGAAGACCTTCAGCCTGAGTGAGGATACCCTTCTGCTCTGAATGCGCGAACCTTGCACTGGAGCAGTCTTGAACAGGAGATTCGCGAAAAATACAACAGGCTTAAAATAAGGAGCTTGCGAATCACAGAAAATAAAGACAAGCATGCTTTTTCATATCAAAAATCCCGTTTCGCGCAATACGAAACGTAAGTTATTTATACACAAATAATTATAAAGGATGAGTCGCCACCCCTCGCGGGTGGCGTGGATTGAAACAAAAGACCGTTCCGGACGCGGTCATCAGGATGGTCGCCACCCCTCGCGGGTGGCGTGGATTGAAACACGGAATCGACGCTCCGGAGCTCGATCAGCCCTAGTCGCCACCCCTCGCGGGTGGCGTGGATTGAAACACAGCGACAACGCCCTGAAAACCGCGACCGGAAGTCGCCACCCCTCGCGGGTGGCGTGGATTGAAACATGTTTTCAAGGTAGCCAACGATAAACTCGTTGGTCGCCACCCCTCGCGGGTGGCGTGGATTGAAACACTTGCGCCTCCCCCTGTTGCTCTCCCGCCCGCGTCGCCACCCCTCGCGGGTGGCGTGGATTGAAACGAACATAGAATACCTCTGGCTCACGCAAGACGAGTCGCCACCCCTCGCGGGTGGCGTGGATTGAAACAATGTTCCTGAACGCGTTCTTGTTATATCCAATGGTCGCCACCCCTCGCGGGTGGCGTGGATTGAAACTAAAATCTTTCCGGCGATATACTGCCAGCTCAGTCGCCACCCCTCGCGGGTGGCGTGGATTGAAACCAAGATGCCGGTCGAAACCTTGCCGATCCGTCGTCGCCACCCCTCGCGGGTGGCGTGGATTGAAACAGAAGAGGAGCGCGGGTCAAAATTACTCTCCGCGTCGCCACCCCTCGCGGGTGGCGTGGATTGAAACATGATATCGCTTCTCGTGGTGGCTGTATTGGGAAGTCGCCACCCCTCGCGGGTGGCGTGGATTGAAACAACGAGTTATGACATTTATAAAAACATATAAAAAGTCGCCACCCCTCGCGGGTGGCGTGGATTGAAACCACAATCGGATATTGAGCACCCGGAGAGGATTGGTCGCCACCCCTCGCGGGTGGCGTGGATTGAAACGCCGCGTCCTTGTCCGGCATGACCACGCCCGTTGTCGCCACCCCTCGCGGGTGGCGTGGATTGAAACATCGAGTCCATCAAGGAAGTGGTAGAAGGCCTTGTCGCCACCCCTCGCGGGTGGCGTGGATTGAAACTTCGGACGCCGTTTCCCGTGGGTCGATCCACAGTCGCCACCCCTCGCGGGTGGCGTGGATTGAAACGCCGGAGTGTGTTTTCGCAGAGCGGCTTCTTGCGTCGCCACCCCTCGCGGGTGGCGTGGATTGAAACATCGAGGTCGAGAAGAACGCCCGCAAGTTTTCGTCGCCACCCCTCGCGGGTGGCGTGGATTGAAACATGCCGGGTGACTGTGGACATACATTGCTCATCGTCGCCACCCCTCGCGGGTGGCGTGGATTGAAACTTTGTCCTGAATGCGCCGGATTCCTTCAATGTCGTCGCCACCCCTCGCGGGTGGCGTGGATTGAAACGATTCCGCCCCACTGTCCGACGAGCGCATTGGAGTCGCCACCCCTCGCGGGTGGCGTGGATTGAAACTGTGGATCGACCCACGGGAAACGGCGTCCGAAGGTCGCCACCCCTCGCGGGTGGCGTGGATTGAAACTTACAAGCGTCTTGTTACCAATATCGACATACAGTCGCCACCCCTCGCGGGTGGCGTGGATTGAAACCTTATGAGATCGTCAATGGCGGACTCAATCGATGTCGCCACCCCTCGCGGGTGGCGTGGATTGAAACTGAGAACTCCGGCTCTCTGGAGATATGGCAGGATGTCGCCACCCCTCGCGGGTGGCGTGGATTGAAACTGCGAATCCTTCCTAAACACCTGCGGAAAGACGTCGCCACCCCTCGCGGGTGGCGTGGATTGAAACAGCAAATGGCGACTGTCAGCGCGGGTCAGTTCAGGGTCGCCACCCCTCGCGGGTGGCGTGGATTGAAACCTCATGGCATCAGCGGAGAAGGTCATATCACGCGTCGCCACCCCTCGCGGGTGGCGTGGATTGAAACACGATTGCCTCAGCGCCATGTCGCACGAACTTGTCGCCACCCCTCGCGGGTGGCGTGGATTGAAACGATATACAAATGTGTCCCCGGTTCGGCATTCGTGTCGCCACCCCTCGCGGGTGGCGTGGATTGAAACATAACTTCATCCGAAATGAAGGTATGAGCAAGGAGTCGCCACCCCTCGCGGGTGGCGTGGATTGAAACTCATGGCCTCAGTGGAGAATGTCATATCACACGGTCGCCACCCCTCGCGGGTGGCGTGGATTGAAACAGGCAACCGTTCAGGGCGTTCGGCGTCCCTGTGTGTCGCCACCCCTCGCGGGTGGCGTGGATTGAAACGAGACTCGGGCGCATAGATGGCCTTGAAAAACGGTCGCCACCCCTCGCGGGTGGCGTGGATTGAAACCATATACGACAATCGAGTAATTCGGCAAAGTTGTCGCCACCCCTCGCGGGTGGCGTGGATTGAAACATTCTTGCTTGGCATTTTTGGCCTCCCCGGCGCGTCGCCACCCCTCGCGGGTGGCGTGGATTGAAACGTGACGGTGAGCTTGTCGTCTCCATCGATCTGGGTCGCCACCCCTCGCGGGTGGCGTGGATTGAAACTACATCGCCGCAATCATCGCCGCAGTCGTCTCCGTCGCCACCCCTCGCGGGTGGCGTGGATTGAAACCGTCACGGCGCCGCGACCGGCTTCGGGGCGGAGGTCGCCACCCCTCGCGGGTGGCGTGGATTGAAACAAGAAAAGTCATCCTTTTGGATTTTCAGGGAACTGGATCGACAACGCATTTCGAAGCATGATTTTTTCAATTTCTTCGGGGCGCCCCCAATTGTGACATCTGCCGAACCTCCGAAAGAAACTTTCCCAGAAATGAGCACTTTCAAAAACGTCATCATGGATTTCTTTGCGTCCGATCCGAGCATCGATGCCGAAAAGAATTTTCTCGGTATAGGAACGTCCATCGACAGTTCTGCGGTCCAGATTATCGACAAGCCATCTGGCAATCGCTTCACTGTTGCCTTCGGACATGTCGAAATATATATTTTTACAGTTCAAAATATTGGTGGTTTCCTCCATCCACGGATATCCGAGGTGTGCGCCTATAAGAGTCAAATCCGGGAAAGAATGGGCTATTGCTCCAAGCATGGAAGGTTTCATTGTGTTCTGCCCGAAAGAACGATTTGGACCGACATAGTCCCTTCCGAGCGCGATTCCTCCCGTATGAAATACAATCGGCATCTTGTAATAGGAGGCACGTTCATAAAACGAGAAATAGGAATAGTCATCATATGGTTTTTCAGGAGCGATCGCTTTCAGTCCCACGAATCCAGCATCGAACAATCTGTCAATATGATCAGGAGTGCCAGTGAAGTCCAGACAGCCGAATGGAATAAAGAAACCGGAATAATCCCGACAGACAGCAAGAAGTTCTTCAGGCGTGGCCTTGGCATAGGGGGCATCCTGATGTTGGTCATCGTGGGCATACCATGTATGAAGAAGCCAAATCTGACGGAAAATACCTGAATTCACCAGTCTGTCCAGGTCCTTCGGCTTGGAACACAAATGAGAATGGGTGCTGATTATCATTGTTTACCTCCATTTTTCAATTCAAAGGTTTGTTCAGCAGTAATACCGCTTGCGACTTCTTTCACAACAATTTTCCAACGGCCGGGCTTTTCGTCCAGCGTCGGGTAAAAAACAAACTGATTGTTTGCAGGCGCCCATTCTATGTTCCGTGAAAAACGAGGTTCTTTCCGTCCGGACGGGTCATATACGGAACAATTCAGAATATAACTTTCCGGGGCTTGTCCGGAAACAGTCATTCGGATTGTTATTTTCACCGGAGCGCCGGTGAAAACCGATTCCGGCAATCCGATTTCCAGACATTCCGGCTTGTAGTTCAAAAGGGAATAGGCAGCCGTGTATCCCGCCGGAAGTTCCGGAAGGGAAAGGGAGGATGAATGGCCGAGATAAATTTTCCCGCGCATGTCATAGAGGTGGACCGGATTGGACAAATTCAGCACGGAATGTTTTGTCGTGCTTGTCTCATACCCGCGGCTCAGAAACAAATAACGCGAATTTCCACGGTCATAAGAAACAATATCTGTGTTTTCAAGTTCGGAAACGGGCGGACGCGGAAGACCCGTTTCCATGCCCAGCCTCGTGAACAAATGCCGCAGCGCCGGAGAAATGCATACCGGATCCCACGCCCACTGCATCCAAACTCCGCCTCGTTTCGGGATCGTATTCAAATACAGAGTTTTTCCCTTGCCGATCGTTCGAATGACTGCAAACGGCCGGGTACCGGAAACAGCGAGCGGAATGGCCGAGGCGACGGCGCGGAGATTTTCGGAGGTGAATCCTTCCAACCGGTCATCGGGTGAACCGGAAAACCGTGCCGTTACAGGGGCAATTACGATATCCTTGTTTTTTCTGGAGATACCGAAAAAGGCCTCCACTTCGGGAAGAGACGGGTTGGGGCGTCCTGATTCATCGTAAATGCCGGTCTGCAAATCAGCGACCAGGAGTCCTCCGTTTTGCACGAATTCTTTCAGAGCGAGGAACTCCGCTTTGGAAAGGCAAATGACTCCCGGAAGAAGAAGTATCTTATATTTTCGGGCCAGTTCCCCGGAAAGAAGCTGGTCTTCGAAAACGACGTCATAGCCGAATCCAGATCCGGATGCGAGTTCCCGGAAGGCTGCAAAACCATGCGGCTGAATAAATTTGAATGCATCTGCAGTTTGTTTGTTCGCACCGGCGGCTCCGCCAGGATCGTCGCGGAGCGCCTCGGCCATCTTCCGGTTTTCCTCTGCAGAATTTTCTTTGGCGACAATGTCGTTGCATGCATTGCGCCATGCCCATGCATACAGGGATGGACGGGAATAGTAAATGCCGATTTTCGCGGACCGAACAGAAGAGAGGATCAGTTTTCCGATTCCGTTGAGGAGATCCGCGTTGGCATCCGCAATCCGCGATGTGGCGCCGTTTGGAGCGCCGGTTCCATCAAGTTTTGCCCATAGCGAGGGGTGAATCCCCGCATAGTATATAATACCGTGTCCCTCATGCAGCGCGGTGTACCAAGTACAGATCGGGTATTGCTGTTCGGAGGAAACCAGATGATAAGGATACCCGGCAACAGAAATCAACATCGGAAGGTGTCTGCTGCGTAGAACGTCGAAGTTACTGAAGACCGACCCCTGCCGGAAAAAGGGTCCCAGGTATTCAATACAGGAGGTTAATGTTTTGCCAAGCCGAGCGCGGTTGTGCCCTTGATTCGGAACTTCGGTATGAGGTCCGGCTCCATATCCGAAAAAAGCATCCGGAACAAGGCTGCGTCCGATTTTTGCATAATCTTCCATTGCGCCGTTGTAGCAGTCTTCCATGAAAAAGCGGAAATCCATCCATTGTGCAGGATTGCCAGGATTGCGTCTTAGGGCGTCATTCAGGAGGATGCCCCGGATTTCTTTTTCTGAAAGGAAGGAGGTGCCCCATTTTTCATTGATCTGTTTCAGAGAACCATATTTGTTCAGCGCCCATTTTTCAAATTCCTTTCGGCTTTCTTCCGAAAAACAGACCTCGCCGGTTCCCAGTCCGGGTTCCTCGTCACAGGCATAACTGACAACCCCCAGTTTACGAAGAGAATCCACTCGCTCGATTTGCTTGCCCATGATTTCCCGTCCCTTTTCACGCCATGGCGGAATGTAAGCGGGTTTCGGCTGGAAAACATTATTTTTGTAGAATTTTGACCACGTCCCAAAAAGAGTGGATATATATTCCGTATGGATGAAGAAACCTTCTTTCGCTACGGGGATCAGATCATCCGGATATTTCCAGACGCCATCGCCTATGGTATTCACGCCATAGTTCCGAAGTGTTTGCGCCATTACCTCGGAAAGTCCCGTCCATGGGGTGGATTTCTGTACATTGCATTCCGGTTCCAATCCCCATACGCCGCACTGCCAGTCGAGGGAGGCAAAAGCCGGAGAACGGGGTGCAAAGAAAGGAATTTTCCGCAAAATGACTGGTTCCGCTTGCGCGCCCGTGTCAAAAACCGTCAGCCATAAATACCCCATCGGACCGGATAAATATTCAAAATTGCAAGGCAGGCGAAATCCAATGGACGATTCCTTTCCCGGAGGAATTTCAGCGGTCGCATCCAAATGGAATGGCAAACGTCGTCCGCGGCTGTCCGACAAGGACAACGTATAGCGAATGTTACGCACTTTTTCCCCACGATTGGTGAAGTGCAAGCCCCCATGGAACGTCAATGCATTCCTATCGAATAATTCGGGAATTTCCACTTTGGATAAGACCAGCGGATCGATAATGTCGACAGAAATCTGTCCCCAGTCAAGCAATTGTTTTTTCTTATCAGCAATAGAATAGTAAAGGATTGCATTCCCAGCAGGCGGAAGCCCTGTCGGCTTCACGAAGATCCGGACAGGAGTTTTTCCGGAAAGAACAAACGGAATTTTTCCAGATTCGATGAAAGTTCCGCTTTCATGATACAATTCCCAGTGCAGAAGGAATTCTGAAGAATCAGCCATTGCTTCACTTGTCCTTACCTGAACAGGGATTCCTTTGTTGAGGCAATCGTTTCTGGACAAGATACATTGCTTTGGAGCCGTGACGACAAGCCAGTCTGGATTCTGGTGTGCCGCCCAGATAATACTTTTCATAAGGAGTGCGTACTGCGCATCGTCATGAGTCCATGCAAAAGGATAAGAAACGATGCGTCCCTGCCCAAAGTTTTTCACGGCAAGCGCCGGATCCCCGCCTGCATGTAAGAGGAGTTCCCCGGAACATTTCTGTTTTACTTTCACGCCGATATTTGTTCCCGGAAGGCCAGAAGAAATGAAGTGATCCCGCAATCGTTCAGAGGAACCGCGTTTTATCCAGAGTCCCTCTGAAAGCGGCAGCAGCGCACGGATGCCGCTTTCAGAGGCCTTCATAGGACGGCTTACGCCCATGTCCACCCATCCCATTCCGTTATGAAACCAATTTTCCATACGCGCACGTTCATCAGGCAAAAGCGCGGTACCGTCGAAGTTACGTGTTACAATGACATCAAATTTTTTTTGTTCAATGGCGTCCAGCAGTTGTCCGGTCAGTTTTTTGTCCGTATCTTTGAATCCGGGACCGCTTCGAGCTTTTTGGGAAAAAAGCGAGACAGGAAGAACGTCATATTCCATGTTGAAGCGGGCCGCGAGTTCAAACGGGTAGCGGGTGTCTTCAAACGGAATAAGAAAAAGAACCCTCACTTTTTTCCCGGTGTAGTCTTTTCGCCGTATTCTGGCTGTACTTTCGGGCACCGGTCCGACTTTCCCGGCAAGGAAAACAAGATCCTTGAAATACTTTTCAACATGGGTTGTCGGATATTGCCGAAGATCATACGTCCAATAGCGGTCCCAAAGCGTGGATTGTTCCGCGCCGATGGAGGTGCCGAACAACATCATTAAAAGCAGCGTGAATTCCCTCATTGTGTAAGACCCTTCTTATTTTTCCAAAATCAATTCTCCAAACCGTGAAGGCGCATCGCGACCGCCAGTAAAGGTCGGAATCCAAGCGCTGTTTTCTTTATCCGGATTGGCTCTTGTCACGTTGAAATATATTTTTTCTCCGGGCTTTACTCCGTTTGGCAATAAGTCCGCCAGAGGGAATGCAAGTTCGATGAAACGGGAGGCTGTTTCATTCCGTGCCTGTATTTTTACACCGGAGTTCCAGACTCCGGCTGTTTCATAATGGGCTCTTGCCGTGAAAGAACCGTCCGGTTCCACAAGTAGTTGATGATAAGGATATGAACGTTGTTTTGCAAAATAGATCCACCAGCCATCGTTATAATAGTTGCGAGCTTTCACTTCCGGGAAACTGGATTTCTGCCCGGAGACGGTCATCATCACATAAAGATTTTTACCATCGTGTTTCATCTTGCCTGAAATTGTACATTTGGGTAATTTTCCATCAAGCGTATAAAAACCGTCGAAGACAGCTGCTTTTTCCCAGCCGTGTCCTGTGATCAGAGGAACATGAATCTTTTTCCCTGCGGTTGCTTCCCGTACGGGCAGTGTTTGCAGATAGGCTTCTCTGCCGGATTTCATGTATTGCAGGATTCCCTTCTCAAAGAGGGCAAGACGCTGTTTTTCTTTTTCGTTTGCAGCCAGCTTGAGTGCTTCTTGAAATAAGTTCTGCCACCGCTCCATTCTTTCCGCAGTCCCCAAAACCCCCCAGGCGACTGCTTGAGTCTGGACTCCTTCATCCGGATATTTCACGGATGAGTCACAATAGGCTTTTTCCATTTCAGTGTAAATCTGTTCCATGGGAACAGCGGCGGCTCCATAATAACGTTGAAAAAATTCCTTTCGGAGTTTGACGCCATCCAAAGATGGATCTTCCGAGAGTTTGGCAATCAGATACAGTTCAAGCTGGTCCATCAAAGCATTGCGGATGGAGCCGTTCATATAGGATGGTTCTATGAAGAAACCGCGAATGCCGCAGTTGCGGAAATCCTGCATCATTTTGATCAGGTCCAAAGAGAAGAAACCGGGAAAACAGCGGTATTTTCCGTCTTTGGCATCCAGAACGGGATAACAAAAATACAGCCAGACCGATTTAGGGTTGTCAGGAGCGGCTTCATGCCATTCTTTCAGCATCTGAATATCATTCTTCCGTCTTTCCAGATTGTAAGGCTGGCGGATTCCGAGACAAAGCACGATGGCGACATTCGGTTCCATTTTCTGGTCATCGGGCGGAAATGCGGAATAATTGTAAGCCGCGGTTGTGATATATTTCCCGGGATGGGTTTTGGCAACTTCTCTGGCAACGGCATTGACAAAAGAATAATAATAGCGGCTCAGTCTGTCTGTAAAAACTCCGGAACCCTTATAATTATCATTTTTGATCAGTTTCTGGCATTGATCGCATTTGCAATGCTGAAGATTGTCCATCGGCATGACCGCAAAAAAATCACCCGCTGCGAGGGTCGAATACACCTTCTGCGGTTTGTCCTTTGTTGAGTCGAAAAAGTTTCTGGCATCCTGTGCAACCTGTTGAATCAATCCCGGTGACGTATAACATAATTGCGGAGGCCTTCCGCTGTATCCTTTGGCAAACCATTCCGGATGTGTTTTCAGAAAACGGTTGTAATATCCATAGAGAGAATGGTTACAGGCAAATGGAATTCCTCCAAGACGGCTTCTCCGGCTCCATAAAACAGCCTCCCGGCGATTCAAAATTTCGACGGGGTTTCCTGTATCTATTGTATCGCCGCAGAGGTCGTTCGAAATGCCAAGTTCTTTGACCAGAATCCGGTGATGGTAAAAAGATTGGCGGCGAACATTTTTTTCAGGGACTGACAAGGTTTTGCGGGAAATGAAATCCAGACCGAGTTCGGTAGGAAGGAACCAGCGGACGCCGCAATAATTTTCCAGAAAATCGTAAACGGCATAACAGGTTCCCTGTTCGTAAAATCCGCCGGTGCCGCCCTGTCCGTATTTATCTCTTGTCGAGGTATCTGGAAAAGTCTTTTCATCGGCATAGTTCATTATTCCGCGGTCCTCGCGATCATGTCCGATGAGAATAATAGCGTTCGGCAGAAAAGAGATTGCATATTCCTGAACGGCAAAATCGGAACTTTTCAACCCATTTTCGCGGGTGAACCGACTTTCTCCAACATAAATTTTCAAATCGCTGTTCCCCGACGGTTCCCTTACGATCGGCAGTTTCGCGCCTGTAATCTTCTGTATGTGATACTGAAGTTCCGCGGCGGCGAATTGCGCCGCACGGGCGGGCTGTTTGTCCAGCACGATTTCCACAGTCGGTTTTCCGGATTCAACAAGAATCGTTTCCGCTTTTGCGACAGGAACAGCAAAGGTAAATCCAAGGATGAATAATAGTCTGTAGAAAGACATGAAAAACTCCTGTTCCGAATGTCAATATGTCAATGGTTTATTTGTTTCCGGATGGGTGTCGCCACCGTTGTATATTTCTTTGTTGTATTCGATCCTGCTGAGGGATGACACATGACCATCCGCAAACAGCGTATTGCTTTTCTGCGTGTGGGGCAGAGAACGGAAACATGCATTGGCGGTCCCTGTGAACGTTCCATTGAACGCCAGATAAATATACTTCGGCGTCCCCGTATATGGTCCATCGGCGGTAGTCCAATAAGCATCTGTCAGAGTCGGGTCTTTTGATGTTTTTTTCAAAATCTTCAGGGATACGGGATAGGCATCCGAAAGAAATGCGCCGGTTGTATAAATGTAGCCGCACATCCGGAGGCTGAAAAGATAACTGCATTTATCCTGACCATTCAAGTAAGGATACGGATAAAATGGATTGGAACGGGTCGGACAAATGAATGTTTTTGCGATTGCATATTTCAAGTCGATTATTTTATAATACGGGTTCGTGTGTGGCAGCCATTCCTTATAATCGTCGGTATAGTTAATAACCCCCAATCCAATTTGTTTCAAATTGTTCTGGCACGAGGTGCTTCGCGCTTTTTCGCGGGCAATGTTCAGTGCAGGCAGGAGCATGCCCGCGAGAATAGCGATGATCGCAATCACAATGAGGAGTTCAATCAATGTGAAATTTGAGGGTTGGGTAACACATTTTTTGCAGAGCTTTTCATGTCTGGCCTTCATGTTTTTCTCCTTCTCCTGTAATTCTATGGCATATAAATAACCGATTTTACCTGCATGGCAAAATGATTCAAATCCAGAAACATTTCACTGAAGGAACGATTCATCTTTGATTTCCTGTTTCTTTCAAATGCCGCCGCATTGCGGCAAAAGAGCAATGGGATGCACGGGAGATGTATCTGAGCCGCATATTTGTCCGGATATATTCTCCCATTTTGTCATTAAAGGTTCCGCGCGCATTCACGATCTGTCCCCAGCTTCCGAGATCCCATCCGGGAATCGCCGATTCATCACGTTCACTCAGGGAATTCTTCCATTCTTCTGGAAAAAGAGCGAGAAATTTTGGATAGTCGTTCAACCAGGTCCTTGTGAAAAGTTCGGTATACCCAAATTGTTTTTCACTGGCGTCCATGAGTTTTTCAAAACAATCCGGCAAATATTGCGGATCTGTGAAAATCGACTCGGGCGCAATCGCATTCCTGATATGAAAAATTCCCCAGCCCTTCGGCAATTCCCGGTTGGGTGGATCATATTTCAAACTGCCGCATTGATAGTCAGGCGGCATGAATATTCCTATCGAAAAAGGATAAAGTTCAACTGCCCGGTCCAGCAGAAATTCCTTTGTGCGGACAAACATCCTGTCTTCAAATTCACCGGCGTTTTCCGCACTGCATGTTTGCAATTTGTCATGGATGGTTCCGACCGGAAGTCCGAGAATATCGTAATAAAGCGGAGTATGAAGCATCAAGATATGATCCAGGGAATCAGACGGAAAAAAATCTCTTATGTTCCACGCATAGAAAAATGACAGGCGCGCAGCCTTGAAAACAAATTCACAATGTTCATCGACACTTTTTTTCCGGTTCATTGTCTGAATAGTCTTTCTTCGCATTATTTGACTTCCAATCGGAGGTTTCGCATTTCCAGTTCCGGGACAGGTGCTTCTGGTGGCAATGTTTTCCAATTTGCCAGTATCATTACCTGGAAATATTTGATTTCCGGATACCACATCGTTTTTGATGTCGTTGACGGATCGCAAATTCCTATTTCCGAAGATCTGGCAACGCTGAAATAGAGAGGCGGAGCCGGAACCCTCAGACAAACGGGTGTTCCTTTCTTCAAATAGCAAGGGAGCGGTTCCGCAAGTGTCACTTTCCAGAATGCGCCGCTGTTCTCAATTTTTACGGGTGCTGCAGCAAGGATATTCTCCTTTGGAACTTCAACAGCATCAGCTTTTACATCAAAAGCGATCCGGTTCTGTTTGGCCGCTCTCCATTGGGAGCCATCCGCAATTTGCAGAACATTGTCACCGATCTGTGCGTCTGCAACAAGGACAGTATCGCTTTTCTGCTGAGTAATATAGAGCCTTTGTTTGTTTCCATCCAAAGGCAGAATTCCATAATGAACGGGTGCAGGCGGTGTGTCCGGAACGGCTTTCAATGTGCCAAGCAGACGATACGTTTTTGCCGGATCCGCCTGGATAATGGCTTTTGAATACAACTGCCTGGAACCTTTGATTCTCATTGCATCCCCTGCAACGGCGATGGCTTGCTGCGGCTCCCAGTCTTCCGGCCGATTGAGTTGGATTTCTTCCGCAGGGGTGGAAATCCCGGCCAGCAGACCGATTGCGGCATATCCGATCCAATTTTTGAGACGAATCATTGTTTTTCTCCCGAGATCATTATTGTTTTTTGAAAATCCGGCGGATCGCTTCCAGATACCCGAAGCGATTTTCCTCGTCTGGTTCCAGATATGTTCCTTCAGTCCATTCGTTCCAGGAATGGAGGAGAAGCATGTTTCCGGTATATGCCTCCGAATTCATGAATTCGGAGGCTCGGTGAAGAATTTTTTCGAACTGGGAAGGCGTGGAATTCGAAAGGATCGAAGTGAATGGATAACCGATGTTCTCGTAGATTTCTGATTGTACCGTCCGTGGACTGGGATCCCAGCCGACACAAACAGCAGGATTGTAAGGCAGTTGGAAATCGCGGCTGTAATGAGCGTATTTTTGCATATTGGAGCCGGCGACCAGTTCATAATCGCGGCAGGGAAAATCCGGTTCCTGCCACGTCCACCCATGTCCAGAACGGGAGTCGATTCCCAACGCCGCTGTCAAAGCATCGACTTTGATGCCGGACGTGGGATTCGGGGCATCCATATTTTCCAGATTGACCGCGTTCAGGTGTAGTTTTCCAAGCCCGGCTTTCTCGACACGAGCACGGAAATCGTCGAAAATCGCGCGTGTTTTCTGTTCGCCGCCAAGTTCCTTCACCATTTTCGGCAGACTGTAAATGGAAAAATAAAGTCCGCCATCAATCCGGAAATAATTCGGGTGTTGAAAGTAATGTTCAATGCAGTGTTGCGTGGCATTCTGAAATGTCTCATTTGTGACTGTTCCGGAGCACAAGACCGGCGTGGGAAACATGCGGCTTCCCGGATGCGCCTGAATTGCATCGTGATTGCACCACATAACGGCGAATTTCATCTTCTCTGAATCAGACGCCTTCAAAAAACCTTCTTCGAGACAACGGTTTCTGTATGGTCCATCGCTGTACCAATACCAATCGAAAATAAAACCGTCCAACCCATATTGAGATGCGGTATTGATCTTTTTATCCATCACAACCGGCAGCGATTCATCTTCATATCCCCACAAGGGAACTTTCGGTTGTTTGTGACCTGGAAAACGCGGCGTGGCACATTTCACCAACAGCCATTCCGTCCAGCTTTTCCCATGCCATTTTTCATTTCTCGGATCCGTGTGCCAATTCGGGAAATAATAAGCGAAGATCAACTTTTTGTTATGTTTTTCAGTTTTCATCAAGGTCAATTCCTTCTGCTGATAATATTTTTTTCAAACAGATTTTTCATCTCCGTTTTTCAACGATACGCTGTTTGCGTTTTTCAGGAATGCAAGTATAACGCATTCAATGTCCGGATAAAGACGATGAGGGGAACTCTCCGGTACCCAAATGCCATGCCCCTGATTTTCCCGTCCGAGATCATAGATATAAACAGAAATGTTTCCTCCCTTTGCAGAAATTTTCCGCTCGAAATCCCGGCAGGAGTCGACAGTCACCACCAGGTCGCCCCGGAAATGCGTGCAGAGAATCGAAGGTGCTCCCATATGCCAGGAATCAGTCGGATTTATCCGGAGAAGCTCCTCCTTTGTCGGGAGATGTCCCCAAAGCAGTTCGTAGCGTTCCGGGAAAAGGGTAAAATCGGAAAAAACATCGTCAATGCCCGAAACCGACACGATTGCCGCCACGGATTCCGATGGCAAAGTCAGTCCGGTCATCAAGGCCAGATGTCCGCCTGCGGAAGCCCCGACCAGGGATATTTTCGACCGATCAAGATTCAACGCCGACTGATCAACGGATGAATTCAAAAGGTAGTGAGCCGCTTTCAAACAATCTTCCACACATGCGGGATATTGATTTTCGGGGGCCAATCTGTAATTCAAGTTGAAAACTGCAAAGCCATTTTCTGCGAGAAAAGCGGAAACCCCTTCGAAGGATTCTTTTGTCATCGAGGACCAGCCGCCGCCGTGAATTGTTAAAACAACCGGATATCCTTTTCCCGTAGGAACTTCTTCCGGAAGAAACATATCTCCACGTCCGGCATCCCCTGTATTTGAGTCATATATGATATTCCGAATGATTCTCATATATCCGGCATCCTTATATTACAACCGATTCGATTCCAAAACTATGTGCGATTTTTTCAAGAGTCCCGGCATGATGTCCTATCCCCAGTGCAAAATGGTGTGTTGGTCCGGCCATGCACCACTTGCGAAGAAATGTCCGGACATCCGGTTTGAATTTTCCGTGGGTGTTTGTATTGCCCGTAGGAGGAATTGGTCCGGCGACCGATTCCCCTTCCGCGATAACAAATTTAAACTTTCCGTCCGGTTTCACTCCGATGCTCAGCATTGTGATCGGCCCCGTTTTGATGTTGAATTCAACGCTGGCTCCGTTTCCCGGTTTGCCGTGATATTTTTTCAAACTGCGAAGAACCGGTTTTCTGTCCGCAATGTTCAGATGGTGGGGGCCGTCATGTCCAACCAGAACGGAATCATTTGTAAAATCAATCGGGTGGAATTCTGCGAAACTGCCTCCGATTTCCAGCCGATCCAGGATCAGCATGGCGATACACGTTTTGATGTCGAATTCGCCGCACATCGGGAAACCCGCGCTTGTGAGAAGTGAATTGCCGACAATGAAATTTGTAACAAGGCTGCGCATCTCCGTCTCGGGTGCCCCCTCATAGTAATAGGCAAAACCGTCAAGACGTTTTTTCGCAATGAAGCGTTCCAGTGCAACTGCCGCTTTTGAGGCGATCAGAAGATCCTCTTCCAAAAGCCGTGTCGTCACCGGATCCGAAACAGGATTGGGCGTGTCGAAAAAACGAAGGATACGCTGCTGCATGTCCGCAACGGCCGGATTGCTCTCTGAAAGATTCTTATATTCGCAAAAAATTTCATCCGGTTCGCATTGCACCACATGGGCGCCGAAAGCGGCTGTTACGGCGGTTGAATCTGTCTGCATGTCGAGCATTGCCTCCAAGACATGTCCCAAGTGGCCAAGGCGGGCATGCCGCAAATCATGGCGAACATGCGCGATGCGGCACCATTCTGAAAGCTTCTCATCCGCTTCCGGATCGTTTTCGAGGTTTCCAATGATGACATCCGCAACCGGATGTCCCATTCGTTCGGCAACACCCGTGAATTCGGGTACTGCGCAGAAGTCATCATTGCAGAGCTGCATGAAAGTTGTTCCGTTTGAATAGTCCATCGCCATAAGCGGTTGGAGCGCTACAAGAACCACCGGACAGGTCATTTCTCTTACAATCATCCCGAATGTTGAACTTGTTCCATAAGTAACCATATCCACAAACAGAACATCCGGGTCAACGGCTTTGATTTTTGGAAGAAGTTCGGCAGCTTTTAAGGCATTATCTATCATTCCGAAACCCGTTGCTGAAATATTGTTTGCTTCCAGTTTCTTCTTAAAAACAGCAGATTTCCGGTTCATTTCTTCGATCAGATTAGGAAACTGTTCCCAGTAGGTATCCAAACCAATTGAAAAAAAAGCCGCATTCGCGGAAAGTTTTTTCCTTCTTTCAACGAGCATTCCATCACCTCATAAAATGTATTCTTCCAAGATTCTGTCAACAATATATCCCGGATGCTATTTTTTTCTTGGACTATATTAGGTGAACTGTTTTTTGCCCGTAAAATCTTAACCTTGTCCATTTTTTCTGAAATGGCGCGGAGAACTTCCAAAATATTTTCGGAAAATCCGGTAAAAATAGGATAGATCGTTGAATCCGCATTTCAAATATACTTCATGGATTGGCAAATCAGTTTCTTCAAGCAATTTAGCCGCGGCGTCAAGACGGGTTTTTATGCGCGCTTGTGAAATCGTCATTCCGGTGGATTCCCTGAAAACCGCACAAAGATGGTTGGGGGTGATCCCGAAACTTTTTGCAAGGTGCAAAGCCCCAGTTTCCGCATGGAGATCCGATTTGAGAAGATGCATGACATATTCGGGAATCATCGCTTTCGCACCTCTTCCGCGAAACGATTTTTCACTTTCCCGAAGCATTTGTATGAGAAGAAGCGCAAGGCTGAATTCCAGATAAGATCGGTAATTGATGCGGCACAATTCATACTCATTGGCAATTTCAAGCACTCTTCGTTTGATTTCTGCCGTGCTTTTCTGAACATAAATCGATGCGTTTCCGCTTTGGTTGAACTCCATTGAAAAAATCGTGAAAAACTGATAAATATCCTTGAGTGAATGGAGTTCCCTCTCAACAAAATGCTTACTGAATAGAATATTGTATAATTCCATTGAATCGGAATCCATATCATAAGTTGTTTCCGAATCAGGATGAACAAGATAGATCGAATTTTCGTCGATAGGATACATTCTGTCATTAATGACGACCCGTCCCGAACCATGCATAATAAAAGTTATTTTCCAGAATTCGCGTTTGAATCGACGATTTGTATTAAATTCCGTGGAACAATCCGTTGCATGCCGGACGGCAAATTCCAGCCCTTCATGAAAATAAGTCTCAGCTTTATATGTTTTCATTGCTGTCTGGCCTATATTTTATCCATTTGATGAATTTCCCCAAGTATTATATTAGTTTGAGAAAGAGAGTTTTGCAAATTCAGAATTGAAGATTGTTGACGGGAAAAATTGAGTTTGCAAAAAATATTCAGTACACAGCCATCCCATAGGAATGTGAAAAATTGAAATGTGACGGCGCATGATGTAACTTATATTTCTACCACGAAAGATAAGGAGACATCATGAAACCGTCAAAACATAA
>Ga0209373_10001609_pt1 | contig 25659 bp, 29 predicted proteins | sample Higcelweek5metaG_FD_187173 | JGI IMG/M metagenome (GOLD analysis project Ga0209373, IMG submission 187173) | Freshwater pond sediment microbial communities from the University of Edinburgh, under environmental carbon perturbations - High... | ecosystem: Environmental > Aquatic > Freshwater >... | reverse complement strand
GAGTTCTTCTAGCTCTGCAATCATGGCGTCTGGATCTGGCCAGTCACGTGGTTCAAATTTATAGTCACCCTGCATGGTCCAGTGGAAAAAGTCAATTACAATAACGGAAAGTGGAAGCCCACGTTTTTTATATTCGCGTGCCACAGAGAGTAATTCCTCCTGTGTACGATAGCGTAGCTTGCATTGCCAAAAGCCCATGGCAAACTCTGGCAGCATAGGCACTTTGCCCACTGCCTCAGAATACTGCTGTACTATTTGTGCAGGCGTATCTCCGGCAGTCATATAATAATCCATTTTTCGTGTACTCTTTGCAGTCCAGATCGTCTGATTCGTTCCAAAGGTCACATTGCCGATAGCAGGATTATTCCAGAGAAATCCATAGCCTCTGGAAGAAAGCATAAAAGGTACGCTAGACTGACAATTACGATGTGCCAGTTCTAACACAGCGCCTTTTTTATTCAAGGTCTTTTCCTGATATTGTCCTAATCCATATATTTTCTCATCTTCACATGCTTCAAAACGCATTGCCAGTTCATAATCTCCAGAGCCTGGAATTGGTTTCAGTTCACGGGCAGTAATGCAAAGGGGCACCGCATAACGGTCAACACGATTACGATTACGCCAGAACTCTTCGAGAAGAACTTCTCCCTTTTGATTATAAAAGGTAAGCCAGCCTTCAGGATTAAAAACAGCAGTCAGGTTTCCATTCTGAATACGTGCCGTTTTTGTATGAACAGCTTTTTCGAGGCGTTCCGCTTCTGGAAGCCACGCTTCTGTTAACATAACATCTTCAATGGTAATGGCAACATCACATTTAGCAGGTGTATCTATTAGTGCCCAGTCATTTGCATCCATGACAGCTTCCTTCGTCATGCGTACGCGCAAAGAGTTTATGCCCCAAGGTTCGATCCATATCGTTTCATTTCCTGATTTGGCAACAAGTCTGTCGCCTTCACAACTATAATACATCATAACACCTCCACTCTTATCTTAAATTCTATTGAATTTATGCATAATATGCTATAACAAAATCAATCTTTAATAATACTATTTTGAGATTTCTATCGTTATGATACTATTTGATTATGTTTTTGACATAATGTATAATAAAATGAAGAAAATAATGAAGAAGAAAATCAAGGGGAAGCTATGGAAGAACAAGGAATCCGTCTTAATAAATATATCGCCGATGCAGGGTATTGCTCACGGCGCGAGGCAGATAAGCTTATAGAAACAGGAAAAGTCACCGTAGATGGGAAGACCGCCAGTTTAGGAATGAGAGTTTTTCCTGCACAAAAAATATGCGTATGGGGACAGTTACTGGGAAAGCAGGAAGAAAAGGTTTATCTGGCTTTTCATAAGCCTCGTGGAATCGTATGTACTTCAGAAAAAATGGAAAAGAATAATATCATAGACTATATAAAATACCCCATCAGGATTTCCTATTGTGGAAGATTAGATAAGAACTCAGAAGGTCTGATTATACTTACAAATGATGGCGATATCGTCAATCGCATGATGCGAAGTGGAAATATGCATGATAAAGAATATATCGTTACAGTGGATAAGGAAATCACAGATGATTTTATAAAAAAAATGCAAAGTGGTGTCTATTTAGAAGAACTGCAACAGACAACCAGAAAGTGCAAGGCTGAAAAAATAAGTAATACTTCTTTTCGTATCATTTTAACGCAGGGCCTGAATCGACAGATCAGGCGCATGTGTGATGTATATGGATATCAGGTAGTAAAGCTCGTGCGTGTAAGAATCATGAATATAGAGCTGGGAAACCTGAAGAGCGGAACGTATCGATCATTAACAGCAGAAGAGCTTGCGAAACTAAAGAAATCTATAAAAAACTCAGACAATAATCCCAAATATGAGGACAGAATTGAATGACATAGCGATTATGAAACAACCATCATATACACTGGTGGTTTTAAGAAAAAATGTTAATAGGGGAAGCAAAATGGAGATAGAAGCAAATCAAGTCAAAATAGCAAGGATAAACGAACTGATCAGACGATTAAATGAAGCATCAGAAGTATATTATAATGGACAAGAGGAAATCATGCCTGATTATACATGGGATGAGATGTTTGATGAACTGACATTACTAGAGACGGAAACAGGATATCATTCACCTGACAGTCCCACGCAGAGAACAGGATATCAGGAGAATAACGGAGAAAAGGAACGGCATGAGTTTCCGGCGCTTTCTCTGGCTAAGACAAAAAAAATATCGGAATTGCAAAAATGGGCAGAGGATAAGGCAATCTGGCTGTCATGGAAGTTGGATGGACTGACACTGGTCCTGACGTATGACGGCGGATTTCTGACAAAGATCGTAACGAGAGGAAACGGAGAAACCGGTACAAACATTTCCTTTATGAAGGATGCCATAAAGGGTTTCCCTACAAAGATAGCATACAAAGGACACATGCTCGTACGTGGTGAGGCAACCATTTCGTATACAGATTTTGATATGATCAATGCGACGATTGATGAAGATGAAAAATATGCAAATCCGAGAAATTTAGCATCAGGGACACTGAGTCTCGATGATGTAGAAAAGGTAAAAGAGAGACACATCCACTTTAATGCATTTACGCTCGTAGCGATCGAGGATGATATAAAGTCCTGGGGTGCCAGAATGGATTATCTCGAGGAGCTGGGCTTTACTGTAGTTGAAAGAGAAGCCACGACGGCAGATAAGCTACAGGAGGCTATCGACAGATGGACGAAAAAGGTAGAGTCCTTTGAGATGGATATTCCTGTGGATGGATTAGTGATTTGCTATGATGATATCGAATATGCATCGACCGGCTCCGTCACAGGACACCATGCGACAAAGGCAGGCTATGCCTTTAAATGGGAGGATGTAGCTGCTGATACCGAATTAGAATATATCGAGTGGTCATGTGCCGCTTCTACCATTTCTCCGGTAGCAGTTTTCAAGCCGGTACAGATAGAAGGTACTACCGTAAAGCGAGCATCACTTTGCAATATCAGCGAGATGGAACGCCTGGGAATCGGCGGGCCGTCAACGATATGTTCTGTCATAAAGAGTAATAAAATCATACCAAAAATTATAAGTATAAAAAGGAAAGTCGGAGAGTATGAAATCCCCGCGCTCTGTCCTGCCTGCAAGGCAAAAACAGAAATCAGGATTAGTTCGAAAAGCAACACAAAAACCTTACATTGCATGAATCCAGACTGTGCCGCAAAGCATGTGCAGAAATTCACACGCTTTGTCAGCAAAACAGGCATGAATATCGATGGTCTGTCTATGCAGACGATGCTTAGGTTCATTAATGAAGGGTTTATCGCAAAGTATGCAGATATTTATCATTTAGAACAGTATTTTGATGTGATCAAGGAAATGGAGGGCTTCGGAGAAAAATCCTGCGAAAATATGCGTAATGCTATCGAGAAGAGCAGAAATGTAAATCCGGTCAATTTCCTCTATGCACTGTCCATCCCTATGATTGCGATAGATGCCAGCAAGAAAATCGTTGAAACAATCGGATTTGATACCTTTTTCGATAGAATCTCCCATGGAGTCGGGTTTGAGGATATCGATGGCATCGGTCCAGAAAAATCAAACTCTATCACAGAGTGGTATGAGAACCCAGACAATAAAGCCACACTGGAAGGGCTGTTAAAGGAAGTTGTTTTAGAAAAGGTAAAAATCAAGACGAATACAGATGGCAAATGTGCCGGGCTTGTATTTGTGATCACGGGAGAAGTCCATCATTATAAGAATCGTGATGCATTTAAGGCCTATGTCGAAGAAACTGGTGGCAGCGTAACAGGCTCAGTATCTGGAAAAACAGACTATCTCGTAAACAATGATATTGACTCTGCCTCTTCTAAAAATAAGAAAGCAAAAGAACTGGGCGTCCCTATTATCACAGAGGACGAATTTGTTGAGAAGTTTGGATCATAAATATTCTGGCGGCGGGACAATGTTTTTGAACAGGATATATTGAATGTTGTACTGGCAAATGTTAAGATAAGATGCAAAGAGTTTCATGAAAGAATGATATCAATCAAAATATAACTAGAAAGTGACGGAATAGGAAATGCCAATTAAAGTCCAAGGTGAGCTACCGGCAGCTGAAATACTACAAAATGAAAATATATTTGTGATGGATGAAAACCGATCAATGCATCAGGACATTCGTCCGCTACAGATTATCATATTAAATCTAATGCCTCTGAAACAGGAAACAGAACTGCAGTTACTGCGTGCATTATCAAATACGCCTTTGCAGGTGGATGTGACGTTGATGAATGTATCCACGCATATATCCCTAAATACGTCCTCCAGTCATCTGAATAAATTTTACAATACCTTTGATGAGATAAAGAATAATAAATATGATGGATTGATTATTACGGGAGCACCCGTAGAACAAATGGAATTTGAGGAAGTTGATTACTGGAAAGAGCTCTGCGAAATCATGGACTGGGCAGAAAAGAATGTAACCTCGACCTTACATATCTGCTGGGGCGCACAGGCAGGCCTGTACTATCATTTTGGCATCGAGAAGGTCCTGCTGGACCAGAAGCTATTTGGTATTTACTCACATCAGGTCTATAATCGGAGAGTACCACTCGTACGTGGCTTCGATGATACCTTTTTAGCGCCACAAAGCAGGCACACGACAGTCCGTTCCGCAGATATCTATAACTGTGAGCCCCTGACCGTACTGGCGGTCTCTGATGAGGCAGGCATCCTGCTCGCAATCGCAAATGAAGGAAAACAAATATATATTATGGGACACCTAGAATACGGACGAAGAACACTCGACCAGGAATATAAGCGCGACCTCGAAAAGGGACTTTCCATCGATATGCCCAAAAACTACTATCCCAATAATGACCCCTCTACACGACCAGACCTCGTCTGGCGTGCCCATGCCAATAACTTCTATACCAATTGGCTGAATTATTATGTATATCAAGTTACGCCATACGAATTGTAAAAAGTGCCGAAAAAAGCCTGATTTCATGCGGTTTCCACGATTTTGAAGTGTTTTTTCTTATCGTAAAATATCGTATGTTTTGGTGTCAAATTGGCGCAAAAAGGTGTCAAAATTGGAGTCAAATTGGAGTCAGGAAGGTGCCAGAAATTTGGGGTGTCACTTGGTGAAAAAAATCAAGTGATGTAAAAAATGGTGTCAGATTTTTTGACTGTAATGTGTAAAAATTAAATGAATTGTAACGATGAAAATGATTACAGAAGATAATCTGTGATATAGGAATCGGTACATGAAATGTATGTGAAAGCAGTATGCTTGGAAATGGCAAAACCTGAAAGGGGAGAGGTCATGACTAGCATGCTGTTTTTTGTTTGGGGTGGAATGTATTATGAGGTGGTGGGTTTGAAATCAATTTTGTTGAGGGGGAAATATGGTATGGAAATGAACTTTATATGGGGAAATACCAAATGACAGATGCCAAAACATGGGGAAATGTCGTAGGGACAGAAATACAGGTAAGTAGTGCAGAAATTTTGATGATTTTTGTACAGGGGGAAATACCACACTAAAATGAGTTTTTCATGGGGAATTTCCAAATGATAAGTGCCAAAACAGGGGGAATTTTAGAGGGGTATATAAAATATCAGGGGTTTTAGGGGATGAAATCCACTAACTAGAGGCAGTTGAGACGAAGACGGCTCAGATGCGTATCTAGCCATGTCGGTTGCGGGATATTCTGGTACCTTAATTATTATTTTTTTTGAAAAAATAGCTAGTGAATTTGGAAGTTAAATGATTTTTAAAGCGGAAGAAAAGTGAGAAAAATGATGGAAATGGATTCGCATTACAGATATATTTATGGTAAAATTGATTCAGTTATGTGTATTGCATCTAAAAAGATAAATTGAATTTGCAATATTGTTTTTGATTTTGTGTAAAGGTGGGGGATTATGAATTATATTGAGTATATTATAGAGAATGGCGAACCGTGGTTGGTTTACGCAACAAGAATAAATCTTCTAAATGAAAGTAAGGAAAATCTGAAAGAGTTGAGACAGCAAGCATTGTCTGAACCGAAAATCAAGTCATATCTGAATGATATTGCTGATTTTCATAGCATTCTAGTAAGTAATCATAAGAATCCTGAGTTACCAATACACAAATTGCTATTTTTGTTGGAAATTGGATTTGACACGGATGTTTTGGAAATACAAAAAGCTGTGGACAACATTATGACTCATACAGATAAAAATGGTGTATATCAATCACTAACAAATATACCAAAACACTTTGGAGGAAGCGGAGAAGATACCTTTGGTTGGTGTCTATGCGATGCTCCGTTGTTGCTTTATGCTTTGCTGAAAGCAGGAATTAACTATGAAAATCATATTAAGCAAGGTGTGGAATACCTTTTAAGTTTCTACAAAACTCAGGGGTTTCCTTGTGCGGTTTCTCAGGAACACGGAAAATTTAGAGGGCCAGGGCGAAAAGATGATTGTTGTCCATATGCCACATTAATAATGCTAAAGCTGCTTTCTTGTATTCCAGAATATAAGAAGAGCAAAATTTGCAAAGAAATGGCAATGATATTGTTTTCGCTATGGGAAAACAGCTTGGAAAAGCATCCATACATGTTCTATATGGGAACAGATTTTAGAAAACTGAAAGCACCAGCTATGTGGTATGATATAGTAAGTGTTGCAGATGTGTTAAGTTATTTTGATTTCGTTAGATCAGACAGCAGGTTTTTGGAGATGGTTGCACTTATAAAGGATAAACAGGATGAAAATGGGCTGTTCACACCTGAGGCAGTATATCAGAAATGTAAAAACTGGGATTTTGGTCAAAAGAAACAGCCGTCTCCATATTTAACATATCTGTGTAATCAGATATTGATACGAGTGGGATTATGAGAATATTAAGTAGAATATAAAATCAAAATTTGTTTGTTCAGCAATGAATAATCAGCCTTACGTGGTTTGAAAAATGTTCCTTGAACGATTTGTCCCCGAACTCCACGCATGTGTAGATGGTGGTATTAATTAGTGCTTAAAAGTATTTAAATGATAGCAATTGCTTTTTTATATTATGCTAATGGGAAATGGAGAGTATAATGTTACAAAAATATGAAACTGAAATCGAGTATACAGATAAACTACAGAAGATGAGGAAGCAAATTATTTTAATATATAAAAAATTTGTTCCAGAAAAAGATCTGTCTGAAGAAAAATATATCATGAGTTTTGAGGCAAAGATTGGATCAAAGGCAGATGAATTTGCTAGTATAAAATCAAAAAAATATTTTTCTGCGGGTGAATTTAGAGATGCATGGATTAAGGGACTTATTGAATCTAGTAATTATGAATTAATAGAAATGATAAAAAATCATGTTCTTAGAGAATATATAATATTGTTTTTGGAAAGAAGTTATGTGAAAAATCCAAATCAATATAAAAAAAGTAAATTAGAGATTTCAGATCGAGAATTATATTTGGGGAGTAATGATAATGTAATAGGAGTGTTTATAGCGCCTAGAAATGAGATAATCACTAGTTACGAATGGAAATCATATTATTCAAAAGGATTGAAAACAAAATATACATATTTGACTTTGGGACAATTGAAACATGAAGGTTATTTGATTGGAAAAATTGTGGACGATATGTTTTGCGCACAATTAAATAAAGTCGATTCCTTTAATGATGTTGTTATATTTTATGATAATTTCAAAAATAGTGGCTCACCATTTGAAAAGAAATTTATAGATATTTATACTAATTATGTAAAACAGAAAAGTGACTGGACAAAAGTGCCTATGCTTTTACCAGAGGTTAGGTGGGGAAAAAATTCTGTATATCATAAATATAGAGTAGATTATTTGATTGTAAATTATTATACTGGGGAAAGATTGGCAATTGAATTGAGCCCAGATTCAACGCATCTTAATGGTGAGAATATTAAGCAAGACTGGATTAAAGAAAATGACAAAAGGAATAGTTATTTTTTTGATTATAAGGTGCCTACCATTACATATACAAATAAATATTTAGAAAATATTGAGAATTGTTTTGGAAAAATCAAGGGAATTTTTGATCAACCAATGGAACAGAAAACTTATGAAGAATTAATTGGACTTTTATTGTAATAAATACAAATATTAAAAAATGTGGAAATAATTATATTAATAAAACAAACTAAAAGGAGCCCATTTATGGCTGGTTATGATTTTAAAGAAGAATCTTACATACAAAAGCAGCTTACTGAAGATGAACTTTGGCCTATTTTCAGTGGCATGTTTTCTGGTAAGGTTTTTCATTATATCAGTTACAAATTTGGTTTCTTCAAAGCGATTTTGGATAGCCTACATAATATTATGAAAAGAGGATAAATATGAAAAAAATTTGTAGGTTTTTACTTAAAAAAATAAAAAAATTAAGATGGTTAAATATATTAAATCTTATGGCAACAGTGGTTACAATAATTGGAATTGGGATTATTGGTATTTGGCAACCAATAAAAGCAAATATCCCTATAATATATAGAAATGAATTATTAGATAATGTTGAGAAAATAAAAATCACACAAAGCAAAGAGTATGTGGAGAGTTTATTAGGAACAGCTAGTAGTATATCAACCATTTTTTGTAATAATATAGAGATTAAAAAAAATATTTATGTTAATGAATATTATTTTTTAATTTGTTATTTTAGTAATGATTCATTAAATAGCTTTTTGGTAATATCAAGGGACAAAAAATTTGCGTATCAAGATTATCGCAGTGGTAGCATATTGCTTGAGACGACTATTGAAGAAGCAGGTAATAATGCAGAAGGGTATTTAAATGCCGTCGAACAAAATGTCGGCGGAAGATATGATAGCAATCGGTTTTATATTGAAACATATGAACAACATTTTTACGGAGATGACCTTATAGTGGGATATGCACTATGTGATATTGGGTATTGGAATGATGAGATAGAAAATGATTTTGAATTAGCTCCTTGTATTCTTGGATATGAGCTTGAAAATAATATTACATTGAGTAATGAAGAACGAAAAAAATTAATTGAACAAACAGATTTTAGAAAATCAACATATAATACTTTTCTTGCATCAAATATGAGTCCAAGCTTTATCATGGAAGAGATTATAAAAGAGTATTGTTTGGGTATTAGTAAAGGAGAATTATTTAATCTTATATATGATTGTAATAATTATAAAAATCTATATGATTAAAATTTGAAAGAAACCTTCAAGTGGAGGTTTCTTATATAAAAAAATATGTTAGATGCTTATTTGTGGATATCATTATTATGTTGTCCATTAAAAAGTTTAGTAGTGTTTAGAGATCCTATTCTTTTAAACAGAAAAATTTTGTAATATATTTGGCTTATGATATAATAATATATAATATTTGCGGGGTGAGATGAACGAATACGGAGATTATATTAGCAAAAAAATAAAACTGAAAAAAACAACTGCACCCTCAGCGTTTGCAGATAAATTAAAAGCAAATATAAAATAATAATAAGACAAACTAAAAAGAAAAAACAAAAAATTATAAGATAAATTAAAATCGAAAATAGAAAATAATAGGATAAATTATAAGTGAAAATAATAATGAAGAAGAATAAAAAAATGTCAATATTGTTGTGTCATGTTGTTTGCCTAAGTTCTTTGGAAGGAGTGTGTATTATGCCATTTAAACAGGTTGAAATTAAGGAAAAAATAGAGAAGAAAGCAGCTGATAATGCGGAGTTTAAAGCTGCCTGGGAAAATAGTAGGAATGAATATATGTTGTTGCATGATATCACACAAATGAGAAAAGAAATGAAATTAACACAGAAGAAACTTGCGGATATTTCAAAAAGTACCCAGCAAGAAATTTCTAGATTAGAAAAAAGAGAACATAGTCCAGCTTTGAAAACTATTTGTAGAATTGTAAATAGTATGGGATATGAACTTGTTTTAAGAAAAAAAATATGATTCGATTCTGCAAGAAAGTCGATTTTCAAAACACCGCATACTGCTCTGGATCGTTATCCAGTTCTTCCAGTACTTTCTCGATGGAATTTTTTACATCAATTGATGTAAAATTCAAACCTAGTCCCCTCAAAATAAAGAAGTTCAGAGAATAGGCATAAGATCTCAGCGGTTCATTAATTTCATTTAACAACCAATAAGTACGAACGTTGAGACTTGCTCCCTCCAATACCAATGCCAAGATTTTGGGGTCTGGGATATCAATCAGATGATTTTCCAGAAGTTCTCGTAGTATACCTTCCATTTGTAAATATGACTGGTTCATTGCTGTTATTCGCTTTTCTTCCAATCTGGGATTTAAACCGACGGCTTCCACTATCATAATACGGGTTAGTTCTTTATAGTGTTCAAAAGTCCAAAGAGAAGCAGTAATTGCTCTGCAAAAACGTTGTACAACACTGTATTCCCCATGCTGAAGCACCTGATTAGAAATTGTAGAATGGATGGCGGTTACAGCGTCAAATATTTTTTCGAAAATGTCTTCTTTATTTTCAAAATATAAGTAAAAAGTGCCAACAGAAACCCCAGCTTTGTCCACGATGTCCTTAACCGTAGTTTTATGATAACCATTTTGAATAAAAACTTCTGTAGCTGCATGGAAAATTAACTTTTTCTTCTCTTCTTTACGTTCCTCATGATAACTGGATTTTTTATACTTCATAAATTCACCACTTTCTTTTAAGAGATTTGTCATTCATATATTTGTCAAGAGAGAGAAACTTTTTCAAGCTCCAAACGAATTCCTCTTAATAATTTCTCGATTACTTCTCGTTCCACGGAATCTTCACAAAATCCAACTGAAAAAGTCATGGTATCACAAAAACTACTCACACCCACCATTAAGCCTGGAGAGTACATCAGTGGGCTTACAAGATAACCATCGACTGCAGCTAAGTTGCCATATTTCTTATTATCAGCTGGAATAGTCCCCATATTTGTTAATAAAGGAATAGAGACGTTGTATTGAACTGATTTTTCCATGTCACCTTGTATCATTGACTTTGCCTGCATAAAATCCAATTGTGACAACGAATTAAGAGCAAAGGCACTTGTCAGACCAGGGAGGTTGGCTTTTATTTGACGCATAGATTCCCTGACTTTATCCAAAACAGCAAGGAATTCTTCATGATCCTTTACTGTAACCTTCAAATACTCTGCACCCGAAAGATTACAAACCAGAGCTTTCTTATCAGAAAGATACCTGCGTAAATCCACAGGAACTTGGATAATCATTGGTCGATCTGCCGGATGGCCGGCTTCTTTTTTCAGTGCCAGACAAAAACCAGTTAACAGCAGATCATTAATAGTGACACCCTGTTGTTTGGAAAAATTTTTTAATTTATGAAACAGCTCACCGTTTATTCTCTCGAAAACGAAAGCAGTGCGAGTAGTATGATATCCGTGGGAAGAGAAGGACCAGTTCGGTATCGCAGATTGCATAAAATTTCGACTTTTTTCTTCCAACGCATCTTTTAATTGGCTGGGCAATGTTTTAAGCAATTGATTCTGCCCACGGTCAACAGTTTCAGGCCTATGTGGCTGAAGTTCTATACCAAAAACTAAATTTGTATATAGGTTTGCCAATAAACTCACATAATCCTTTAAGCCTCCTGCATCGCAAGCAACATGATTTATCTTAATACACATGCAGTCCCGAGTATTTAAATTTCTAAAAATTTTAATTTGTATGAGAGAATCTATCTCCGCATCAATAGGTTTCACTAAAAACTGTTCTAAATCCTTCTGTACATTTAGAGTATTTATAACCTCACAAAATTCCAGCTGATCCAAATCCTCTCTGCTTTCCCAAAATGGCTGAGTGTCTTTAAGGATTAAATGACATCCTAAAATCGGTTCCATTTCCATAGATAAACGAACAGCCTTTATCATAATCATTTCATCCAGACATTCTTCAAAATATAATACACAATGAAGCAGGCATGTTGAAGTGAAAAGATAGTAAATTTATTATAAAACAATGGAAAGTATTTCGATAAAAGATTATACTTAAGGAGTTATTTTTTATTCGAAAGTAGAGGTCAATAAGGTTAGAACTTGCTCTTTCCAATGGATGCCAGGAAGCCGGATGATCCAGGAAAAAGCAGAAATCACCCTAAATTCCTTTACTATTTCTTTACTTTTTCTTTGCGAAGAATGAACTCTTTCGTGATATGCTTCTTCTTGTAAGAAGTCATAAGACATCATAGATATCATGGCAAGAAGGATGTCTTGTAATGAAAATAGGAGGAAGCATAATGAAGGACTATGTTTTAGAGACAAATGATCTTGTAAAACAATATGGAAGGGTTAAGGCTGTCAACCGGATTTCCATGCAGGTGGAGCGAGGGGCCATTTATGGCTTGATCGGAAAAAACGGCGCTGGAAAGACTACATTTATGAAAATGATTACTGGTCTTTCCGATGCATCAGAAGGCGGGATTACTTTATTTTCTTCAAGAGGCAAGGATGTGTCCAAGCAGCAACGCAGGATAGGACTGTTGATTGAAAGTCCGGGCATTCATGAGGGAATGACAGCTTTTGAAAATCTGAAACTCAAAGCCATCGGAATGGGCGTGTATAATAAGAATACAATCAATGATCTTTTAAATCTGATTGGTTTGGAGGGCACAGGAAAGAAAAAAGCCAAGAGCTTTTCACTTGGTATGAAGCAACGGCTTGGACTTGGCCTTGCACTTATCGGATCACCGGATTTGCTCGTATTAGACGAACCAATCAATGGTCTGGATCCGCAGGGAATCATAGAGTTCCGCATGTTGATGGAAAGACTAAACAGGGAAAGGAAAATGACTGTTATCATATCTAGCCATATTTTAGAAGAATTATATAAAATTGTGACCCATATTGGTATTATTGATAAAGGAAGCCTGGTAAGACAGATGACGAAGGAAGAGCTGGACAAACAGTGTGCAAAAAAGTTGGTCATTGGTACGCCCAAAATAAGGGAAGCGACGGTTGCACTGGAATCCTTAGGAATTCATAAATATGCAGTAGTCGGGGATGAGATGATACATGTTTTTGAAAATTTGGAGTGCATACAGGCAGTTACAGAAACTTTTGGCAACTTAGGAATACCTATTCTGGAAATTTATATTCAAAACGAAAATCTGGAAGAATACTTTATAGAGCTTACTGGAAAGGGGGGCAAGTAAAATGAACATAATTCGAATGAATTTTTACCGTATGTTTCGTATGAGAGCTTTTTTAATCATTAGTCTGTTTATCATTGCAATCACCTACTTTATTGCAAACGATTCAAGTAAAGGAACGGATGGATCTTCTATAGAACAGCAGATTATGGAAGAGGAAGGTGTTACAGAAGATTCAGTGGGAATTACCATTGGAGTGAAAGAAATTGGTACTTTTGATAAGATGACGATTGAACTAATCAGTTCTGGTATATTACTGGTTACGCTTGCTATTTTTGTTGTGCTTTTTTCCAGTGGAGAAAGAAACAGCGGATATTTGAAAAACATGAATAGCTGCTGTGAACGAAAAGAAACGATTTTTGTTTCAAAGATTCCCGTTATTAGTTTCTTTAGTCTTCTCCAGCTGGTATTGATGCTGTGTGTTGCCGCAGCTGTCCTGCCGGAAAGAAGTGACGGAGCAATTGATTTTGCGATATTTATTGGCATTGAATGGCTGCTCCACACAGCTTTTGGTATCTTTATCCTATTCGTTATGGAGGTTTTCAGAAACGTGCTTGCTGGTGTATTGATTGGTATTTCTGTGGCCATGGGAATTGCCAATCTGCTGCTGACCACTTTGGTTGTCAACATTTTTAAGCTTAGCGAGTTAAGCAATATCGCAGACAATTTAGTAGTAAGTCGAGCAAGAGGACTTGCTTTAATGGGACTGGATTCACTTCATGGAAGTATCCTTGCAGCGTTGTTTACAGCGGCCTTCTTTGGAATCCTCTATGGACTGCTAGGCATGTGTGTGTTTAAAAAAAGAGATATCTATTGATTACTATCGGGGTGGTGTGAAATGTGGAAGATTGCTTGTATTCTGTTAGGGTTTGGTCTACTGTATTACATAATAAAATTATCATTATATCGAAGACAAATCTCTCATTTGGCGAGACAACTGCGTTTTCATAATGAAAATGACAGCAATGTGAGTATCTGGACAGAAGTGAAAACTTCTGAAATGGTCAAGCTACAGGATGAATTAGAGCATTTGAAACAAAAGTATCGAGAAAATCAAATTGCATTTGAAGATAGTGAAGCTAGTAGGAAGCGTATGATTGCGGATATCTCTCATGATATCCGTACGCCGCTTACCTCCATTATGGGATACTTTCAAATGATGAATGACTGTGCGGATGAGAACGAGCGGATGCATTATCAAGAGATAATTGAAGGTAGATTAAATGCTTTGTCAGGCATGTTGGAAGTTTTTTTCGATTATATCAAAATCAATCAGGGGGAACTGATTTTAGAAAAAGAAATTTGTGATATCAGGCAGAACCTTTGTGAAACCTTGGTATCATTTTATGATGAATTCAAAAATCAAGGTATCGTTCCGGAGGTCAATATTCCGGAGGAAGAAATGTGCGCATATGGAGAAAAGAATGTTTTTCAAAGAATTTTCTTTAACCTGATAAAGAATGCGCTGATACATGGAAAAGATGCAATCCGAATTCGAATGGTAAAAGAAAATGAAAGGATACAGATCTGTTTTGAAAATAAGACTTCTGAAGAATTACCTGAAAACTTGCAGGATGTATTTGAAAGGTTTTACAAAAGTGATCGAGCCAGAAAAGACAGTACATCCACTGGATTGGGATTGTGCATTGTAAAAGAATTGACAGGAAATATTGGCGGAAGTGTATATGCTTTCTCAAATGAGAGAGACTGGTTTGGAATCGCCATAAATTTTACCAGCGCTGCTACGGGAGGAAGCGAGAATGCAGAAGATATTGATTATTGAAGATAATAATGAGATCAATCATATGCTGTTCGAATTGTTAAAAAAGAATGGATATGAAACAAAGCAAGCCTTCTCCGGAACGGAAGGCTTATTATACTTTTCACTAGAATCCTTTGACCTCATATTAATGGATCTGATGCTTCCGGGAATGAGCGGAGAGACTGTACTGGCAAATATCAGGAAAAAGTCCGATATACCGATTGTCATCATTTCGGCGAAAACAGAAGTGGAAGGAAAGATTAATCTCCTGGAGAATGGAGCCGATGATTATATTACGAAACCTTTTGATGTACGAGAGGTTATGGCAAGGGTACGGTTGCAAATAAATAAAGCACAGTCAGGCACAGAATATGCAAGACAGGAAATTATTTCAGCTGGTGAACTGCATATTGATTCGGATGCGCATAGTGTAAAAATTCATAATGAGGAGATTTCTGTGACCAGACAGGAATTCAATATACTCTATTTACTTTTTAAGAATCCAGGCAAGGTTTTTACAAAACAGGAATTATTTGAGCTGGCATGGGAAGAATATTATTTTGGCGCAGATAAAACCCTGAATGTGCATATCAGCAATATTCGAAATAAGTTGAAAGAATACACCGATGTTAATTACATCGAAACCGTATGGGGGATTGGATTTAAAGCAGGTGGAATAAAATGAGAGATGATATAGGGAGACAATGAAAATGAAAAAAACAACAAGTATCATAATTGCAGTAATGTTAGTAGTTAGTCTGAGTGCATGTAATGCAAAAGAAGAGAACAAGGTTAATATTGAAGAACCAGAAGAAACAGTTATCACCGTAAATAATGTTGATCAGGAAATGCAGGAGCCAGAAATATCGGTAGAGAAAATTGAACAATTGGGGGAGCGCGTTGTGATATCCGAGTGGATGGACGAGGAAAATGCGATTGTATCCAAAGAGAATACTACATTAGGGAAAATGACGAGTGAAGAGTTTGAAGGTGCTTATCCCAGAAGCCTATATTATTATAATACGAATACCAAAGAATACACACCAATCATGGAGAAAGAGAATATATTATTAGGAGGCGGGACATTGTCTTCTGATAAAAAGTTTTTATTATATTCTGAGTATGTACTGGGTGATCCCTCTTATTTTATAATGAATCTTGATACAAAGGATAGTTTTTGTATTTGTAATGATAATATTGGTGGTGCCAGAAGTGCCATATGGGTTGGAAATGAAGTGGTTGGCGCTGCATTTAATGGTGGCTTATATACGGCTAGTACATCAGGAGAAATATCAATATTAGCGGGGCTTGAAGGAGAATCCATTTTTATTCTACGTGCGACAAAAGATTATATTTATTATACAGGTGATAATACTTCTTTGATGAAGATGAATCGAGCCACAGAGGAGAAAACAAGTTTAAATATTGAAAATGTTTTTGATGTCGTTCTTTCTGCGGATGGAGCAAAAATGTTGATATTACAAAGTGACGACACAAAAAGTGAACTCCTACTCGTTAATCTTGAGGATGGAAAGCAGACAACTATTGCAGAAGGGACAGATATTAGCAGTATTTCATGGTCACCAGACCAGAGAAGGGTTGCGTATGCAATCAAATTTGATGGAACAAATACTACGATGAACGGTCTTTATGCATACGATATGCTATCAGCAAAACCAACACAAATAGCACCTGAAATCCAAGATGCATTTACCAGTTGGAGTCCTTTGGGAGATAAACTAATGTATGCAGAGTGGAACGGAGAAGAATACGAAAGTAGTATCATTTATTTAAAACAACAATAACGAAAAAACGTTATTTTTTTTTAAAACGGCAGTTTACCCATTGAGGTGTGGCCCAATTTGTAAACTGCCGTTTGATGTCAAATCGTAATTAGCTGACCTAATTTGCTGACATGCATATAGCCCATGTCCCGTTCTATTTTAAACAAAGGGGGATTAGTTTTCGTTGTTAGACGGCAAAGTTTGCATGAGGGCAAAGAAATGCTCTGATGCACCGGTACTAAAATATGCATACCAGGATTCCAGTGTGTCTGATTGAAAAACACCTAAATGTTCAATGATTTGTTTCGCCCACAACAAAGCACCGGTAGAACTTGCAGTAATAAGGTTATGATCCACTACAGAGGGCGCGTCAATATAAAAGCTTTGCCCTTTATAGCCAGGACAAAACATATCAAGGAATCCCGGCCCATTACTGGTATGCGGACGATTATCCAATAGCCCAGAGTTTGCGAGCGCAGCTGTGGCTCCACAGATGGCACATACAGTAGCACCCAAAGAGAGAAGTTCGCTGGCTTTTTCGATGATAGCGCCATGCTTTGGGTCGTTCCATGTATCTGCACCAGGTAATAGCAGGATACTTGTTTCACTCATAATAATGTCATCAATTAGGCAATCTGGCACTACTGTCATCCCGCCCATTGTATGGATTGGCTCTTTAGAATAACTAACCGTTTTTAGCGTTACACGTGGCTCCTCCTTTTTAAAAAATCGACCAGAATTCAGCTCCGAAATAGCATATCCCAGCTCCCAGTCAGCTAAAGTATCAAGAACATAAACATAGATTGTAAACATAATTTTTCTCCTTTTCATTGGTAGTTAAATTGATTTGCTTGCTTTTTTATCATTATACGTTGCAATTGTTGACAACAGTATGGCAACAATTTATAATGATAAAAAGAAATTTTTGTAAAACAGTATAAGAATTTAATTGAATCAGATTGCAGGAGGTAGAGGGATGTCGTTTTCTGAAATCAGTATTTATCAGGTAAAACCGGATAAGACGAATGAGTTTGAAACAATCATGAAGAATGCCATCGAGATGATGAAAGTAACAGATGGCTGTCAGTTTCTTCGACTTTTACAGCGTACACACTATATAAAGGATATGGAAACAATTAGGGAGGGACTCCCGCCAGACAAGCTTACCCGAATTGTGAAGTGTGTCCGCTATGCACTTTACTGGGAATTCGATACAGATATAAACTATGGTAAAGCACAAAAACAGCTATATGAAACCCATTGGAAAGAGATAGAAAAGTGCTTGATTGTTCCCCATGACAAAATCTTAGGGGAGGTCATTATTTCCAAGCCATTTTCTTGATTTTTGTTAGTTCCGTTTTATAAGTTCGGTTTGTATGTTTTTCTCAAATATAAAACGTCAAATTTGGCGCATTAAATACAAAATTTGGTTTTAAAACGCCAAATATTGCAAATTAAATTCGATTGTAGTATAATGTAATCAGGATGTAATTAGGAATAGCTAAGATAGTATGTACGGAAAGGGATGAAGAAATGAATAAGTATTTGTCTTCTCACAACGCTTTATTGGAAATTGGAGCAAGATTAAAAGCATATAGAATTGATTATCCTTTTTCACAGAAGGAATTATCAGTGAAATCGGGTGTTTCTGAGCGAAGTATATTGCGTATGGAGAGGGGAGAAGATATGCAGTTTGGCAATCTGATTAAGGTGCTTATTGCACTGGACATAGATGCCAATCTGGATATGCTTATTCCGGATCCAACAAAGAGGCCCTCGTATTATCTAAAAGACAGATTCAGCCCGTCACAAAGAAAACGGGTAAGGAAAAAAGAACCCAAGAACCCCGGTAAGGAAATCAAGTGGGGAGAAGATAAGTGATGTATAATACGGCGACGGTAACACTTTGGGGAACAACGGTAGGATATCTGCACTTGGAAGACGGCAAGAAGTATGCATCCTTTGAATATGATAAGGATTTTATTCGTATGGGGATTGAGATATCTCCCCTCATGATGCCGTTATCAAACAGGATATACGAGTTCCCAGAGCTGGCAATAACGGCTTTCAAAGGAGTGCCGGGGCTGCTGGCAGATTCGCTTCCGGATAAGTTTGGAAATGCTGTAATTGACCAGTGGCTTGCATCAGAAGGCAGAACGCCGGAATCGTTTCATGTGGTAGAGCGATTATGCTATACTGGAAAACGCGGGATGGGTGCACTGGAGTATATGCCAGCGATCAGCACTAATGGAGATAGCAATGAGAAAATAAACATAGCCAGATTGGTAGAGTTTGCATCGAATGTTCTGGAAGAAAGAGAAAACATTCATCTTTCTTTACAAAATGATTTGAATTACAACCAGCTGCTGAAGCTGGGAACCTCAGCCGGAGGTGCCAGGGCAAAGGCTGTCATAGCCTATAAGGAAAAGACGGGCGAAATACGTTCTGGACAGATTGACACAGGTGGAGAGTATGATTTCTGGCTAATCAAGTTTGATGGTGTTGCAGGGAATGGAGACCATAAGCTTGAAGATACGCCTGAATATACCAGGATCGAATATGCTTACTATTTAATGGCAGTAAAAGCTGGTATTTTCATGAGCGAGTGCAGGTTATTCGAAGAGGGTGGCCGAAAGCATTTTATGACAAAGAGATTTGACCGGCTAAATGGGAAAAAGCTGCATATGCAAACATTAGGTGCCATGATGCATATTGATTATAATGAACCGGGACTGTGCAGCTATGAAATGGCAGCATTGACGGCAAGAAGAATGGGACTGCCAAATAACGAAATAGAGCAGCTTTATAGAAGAATGTGCTTCAATATTTTTGCCGTGAATCAGGATGACCATGTGAAGAATACGTCTTTTTTAATGGATAAAAAGGGAAGCTGGTCTCTGTCTCCGGCATATGATATTACCTTTGCATGTGATGCTGGAAATAGGTGGCTTCAGGCCCACCAGATGACGATTAATGGGAAAAGTTCAAATATATCCATAAGCGATATGATTGTATGTGGTCAGAATATGGATCTTAAGCCGTCAAAGTGCAGAAAAATAATAGAAGAAGTAAAATATGCTGTGAAGCATTGGCAGACCATAGCACGTACTGTTGCAATCAGAGAAAAGACCATAAGCCTGATTGGGGATGAAATAGAAAGAAACAGTGCGGAATAATAATGGAATATTATAAATGAAAAAAGAAATTTTAGAAGGGGGGATAGCAGATGAAAGTTGACAGGCTCGTTAGCATTATCATGATACTCCTTGATAAAAAGCGCATCGGGGCACAGGAGTTAGCAGATATGTTTGAAGTGTCACCCCGCACAATCTACCGCGACATAGATGCAATCAATATGGCTGGGGTTCCTGTTCTCTCAACCGCGGGAGTGGGCGGTGGCTTTGAAATCATGCAGAAATACAAGATTGATAGAAAGGTTTTTTCGACTGCTGACCTTTCCGCTATCCTGATGGGGCTTTCCAGTCTTTCCAACATGATACGAGGTGATGAACTGGTAAATGCTCTTGCGAAAGTCAAGAGTTTTATCCCTGCCGACAGCGCGAAAGACATTGCATTAAAAGCAAATCAGATATATATAGATTTAAGTCCGTGGATAGGCAACAGGAACATACAACCATATTTAGAAATGATTAAAACGGCTTTACAGGAAAGTAAGCTACTTTCGTTTGCATATGCAGACCGCTATGGAAATAAGACCGAACGAATAGCCGAGCCGTATCAGCTTGTATTGAAAAGTAGTCATTGGTACATGCAGGGATATTGTTATAAAAGAAAAGATTTTCGCTTATTTAAACTATCCCGCATATCAAACCTACAAATACAAGAGGAATTTTTTACGCCACGAGAGTACCAAAAACCGCAGTTAGATATTACAGATATTTTGGAAACGATGCAAAAGGAAATCAAAATTCGTATTCATAAATCTGTCATGGACCAGATACTTGATTATTGCCCTTACGAACAATTTATGCCAGATGGTGAGGAGCATTACATTGTAAATTTTCCTTTCATAGAGAACGAATACTACTACAATATTCTGTTTAGTTTTGGAGATAAATGTGAGTGTTTAGAGCCATTACATATCCGTGCAGAAATGAAGCGCAGAATACATGATATAGCTACCATATACGAAAGTGAATAAATCTTGTGCTTATATTTTACTTTACAGTTATGCATAGGCTATAATTGACATATTGATATTAGGAGAAACCTGTTGAGGCAGAATAAAAAAGAGTGATTGGAGATATGATGGACGGAACGATAAGAAGTGAAATAAAAATAGGAACAAAGGTCATGGTAGTTCAGAAACAGGATCAGAGAACTGGTAAATTGACGGAAGGTATCGTGATGCGGATTCTTACGAATTCGGGCAATCATCCCAGAGGTATTAAAGTAATGCTGACAGGTGGTATTGTTGGACGAGTACAGCGTATTCTTGATGCTTCAGTTACGGATAGCGGAAAAAAATGAATTTGTAGTGGAGATATTTTTAATATTTTAGAGGTGTGATCATGAACGAAAATGAAATAGATATCAAGTATGCAGATTTAGAGAGAAAACTAAAAATAGATTGTGAAAAATGTAGCGGATTGTGTTGTGTGGCTTTATATTGTACGAAAACAGATGGGTTCCCCGCAAATAAAGAGGCTGGAATTCCCTGTAAAAACTTAATGCACGATTATCGTTGTAATATTCATTCAGAGTTGGCAGATAAAAATATGAGAGGCTGTTTAGCATATGACTGCTTTGGAGCAGGACAAAGAGTAACACAAGGCTGTTATCCCAATGTGACTTGGGAAACACATCATGAGAAAGCAAATGAAATCTTTGAAGTTTTCTTGATTGTATTTCAACTTCATCAGATGGAATGGTATCTACTCGAGTCCTTATCTTTAATCACAGATAAACAGCTTCAAGCGATGATTGAAGCGCTTATTTCTGAGAATGAACAGATAACAAACCAGACTACAGAAGAGATTTTAAAATTCGATAACGAGAAATACCGTTTAAAAGTAAATCAAGTACTAAAGCAAGTAAGCGATATGATAACGATTGATTCTGATGATGAAGCACATAGCAAAGATTATTTTGGTAGAAACTTTAAAAAAGCGAATTTGAATGCTAAGAACTTTAGCATGACATTGATGATTGCGGCAAATTTAGAAGGATGTAGCTTACAGGGAACAAATTTTTTGGGTGCGGATATCCGTGATGCAAATATTAAAAATACAGATTTAAGTTCTTGCTTGTTTTTAACACAAATGCAAATTAATTCTGCAAAAGGAAATCACAACACAAAACTTCCTAAAAATTTATCCTATCCTGACACATGGCAATGATAACAAGCATAATCCATAACATATATAAATTTCAATTTAGCGATGTTATAATACTATGGCAAATAATAAATTAGATTCTAAAGAGGAAAACGAAAATGGCAATCATAATCAATATTTATTACACTGGAGAAAATGGAAGCGCAAGAAAGTTTGCTGAAGAAATGGTTGAAAGTAATGTTGTAAACAATATTCGGGCAGAGCATGGAAATATTAAATATGAATATTTTTTCTCTATGGAGGACAAGGAAACTGTTTTATTGATTGATAGTTGGAAAAACCAGAATTCTATTGATATACACCATACCTCACCCATGATGGAACAAATTATAGAACTTCGAGAAAAGTATAACCTTCATATGCGAGTAGAGAGATATGTATCTGATGAAAGTGGAATACCCAACTCGGATAAAAGATTTATAAAAGAATAACTAATAAAATTCAAATTTAGCACGGTGATACGGCAACTCTACTGAAATCATTTTTAACTGCGTTAGAGATTAAAGGAGCAGAAGTTAAGACGATTTTCCTCTATGATAAAAAGATTGCACCATGTTTAGAATGCTTTCAATGCCAAGACAAATTAGGTGAATATGGTTGTTCAATACAAGACGACATGTACGATATATCAGAGGAAATCTTGAAGGCAGATTGCTTTATTTTAGCTAGCCCGATATTTATCTGGTATTGCACTGCTCCAATGAAAGCAATGCTTGATCGTTTTTATGGACTTCACAAATATTATGGAAAACAACGTGGGCCAAGTCTGCTGGAAGGAAAAATGTGTGGAATAATTGCTACATGTGGCTATGACTTCGAATATGCTATAAGTCCTTTTGAAGATGGAATCAAAAGATTTTGTGAGCACTTTATAATTATGTATATTGGGAAAGCTGCTGTACAGAAAAATGCAGGCGATGATGTAGATAAATTTGAAACGGAAGATTCAAAGAAAATAGCTGTTGATTTTGCTGAAAAGGTAATCAGTTGTTGTACAAAATGACATATGGAGAAGTTTTACAAAAATTTGTTAATTATCAGACAAAAGTTGCAATATACGGCGATTACACCAAGTATACAAGCAAACCGATAAAGGATTTTATGTATGAGTCAAACAAGGGATATAATATTTTTTTGTAGCAACAAAAGAAGAAGCGATAGAAAGGCTTGTAAACAGTTGATAAGTTAATAAATTTGAATTTAGAAGGGAAAGCATGATATGGAAGATGATATTGTGATTGCAGAAACAGAAAGATTAATTTTAAGAAGATATAAGAAAAGCGATTTAAAAGATTTGTATGAATATTTATCAAATTCTGATGTTGTTAAATATGAGCCATACAAACCAATGACAATGAGTGAAGCAGGAAGCAATCTTGAATGGAGAATTTCAACTGATGAAATGATTGCTGTTGAATTAAAAAGCAATCATAAAATGATAGGAAATGTGTATTTAGGGAAAAGGGATTTTGAATCACTTGAACTGGGATATGTATTCAATAGAGACTATTGGGGTAAAGGATATGCGAGAGAGAGCTGTGAGAATTTAATAGCATTAGTATTCTCGGATGGAATTCATAGAATTTTTGCAGAGTGTGACCCACAAAACATCGATTCGTGGAAATTATTGGATGCTTTGGGATTTGAGAAAGAGGCATATATGAAGAAAAACGTATACTTTTGGAAAGACGGTGAAAATAAGCCTATTTGGAAAGATACATACATTTATTCGAAATTGAATGATTAAATTCCAATTTTCCTGCCACTGTAATTTCCCATTATTTTTTTTTTAGGTTGACTCATGCATTAGAAGATACTTTGGTTTGCAGCTATATTAAATTGCGAACCAAGACTATATTTAAAAATGAATGAAAAATTTGAATTTAGTCATGTGATTTTGGGTAAAAAAAATAATTTGCAAGGTGGCTATCATGAATAAAGAATGGACAGAACTGAATAAGTCTGTGCAATTACAAATGGTATTTTAAGAAAAAGGGAGGTGCTCTATGAAAGTGGCACTTGTGTATTATTCGGCGACAGGTAATACAAAGCTGGCGTGTGAGTATGTGAAAAGATGTTTTCAGGATATTCACATGGAGCTTATTGATTTTGTGGGAATTACGCCCTCTTATATTGCAGAATATGACGTTATTGGATTTGCATTTTTTACGGATTCATGGCAACCACCTAAAATATTGCTTGAATTCATACATAGACTTCCTGTAATGCAGAACAAATATGCATTTACATTTAATACATTCGGCTGTATAAGCGGGAAATCCGCACAGACCATGTCGCGTGCATTGAGAAATAAGGGATTTCAGGTTGTAGAGTCGTTTTCACTGCATGCGCCGGAAAGCTATCCGCCGATGATTACATCTGGAAGAGGATATGTTGATAGCCCAAGCCCAAAGGAATTTCGACAGTTCCAGAAATATATAGGCAGACTTCATGAATCATTGCATAAAATTGCCAATGGAGAAGCAGTTTTATCTCGAAAACCAAAACTCAGGTTTATCGACTGGCTTGTACCAGGCAATCCAAATCGTTTTACCAGAATTTTATTCGGAACAATAAAAATGGAAATTGATAGTGAAGTATGTGTACAATGTGGACTTTGTGCACGTTATTGTCCAGTAAAAGCAATTTCAGTTTTTGATAACGTTCATATTGATCAAGAAAAGTGTCAGCAATGTTGGTCTTGCTACAATCACTGTCCCAATAAAGCGGTCATAGCAGGAAAATATACTGGTCGTGGACAGTATAGGAAGCCAATTCTTAGCTATCAAAATAAATTTTGTGACGACAAGGAAGTACTTTAAGAATTTATTTTGGTATCTACAAAATACTTTTTTTCTAATACTGGTAGGTGGTATTGTTGGACGAGTACAGCGTATTCTTGATGCTTCAGTTACTGATAACGGACGGAATTAGGATAAGCAAGTACTATTATCCGAATAAATAGTGGAACTACAAGAGCTAGAAATTTGATATAAAAATTATAGTAAATACAAATCAAACAGCCTGTTATATAGTATCATAAACGCATACATTGTTTTGTATTTACGATTTCAATACAGTAAGAGAGAGCTTTGAAATGTTCTGCTGAACAGAAAAAGTGACAGAGACAGAAAGGTAAGCAGGAGGATTAGTTATGAGAGTATTCAATATGGAAAAGGATATTCTTGAAGATGCCTTTTCATATAACTTGGGAGAGAAGGATAAAATATGTGAGCATTTAAAAAATAAATCTAATATTCAGATGGATGATATACGCAGAATTGCATTGTGGAAGTATAATCGAATTATTGAAATGGATGATATGTTTTGCACACAGTTATATAGTACTGTATCAAAAAATAAAGTGTCGATTGAAGATAAGGAAGTTCATGAAATGATAGAGAGGTTGGTTTCTTTTGAAGGAGTTGGATTTCCGTTGGCTTCCACAATATTAAAATTCATTAATCCAGATGTATTTCCAATTATTGATGTGAGAGCATATCGGGCTATATATGGAAAAAAGATTTATTATAATCAATATAATTTTAAAATCTATAT
>Ga0209373_10001608_pt1 | contig 25661 bp, 18 predicted proteins | sample Higcelweek5metaG_FD_187173 | JGI IMG/M metagenome (GOLD analysis project Ga0209373, IMG submission 187173) | Freshwater pond sediment microbial communities from the University of Edinburgh, under environmental carbon perturbations - High... | ecosystem: Environmental > Aquatic > Freshwater >... | reverse complement strand
TTGAATTGCAATAAATTAAACCACACACAAAATCAAAAAAGAAAATTGTCAACGTTTGATTTATCTGTAAATGATAAAAAAAGGGTTTGAGCGAAATGCCCAAACCCTTTTTTGTATCAAGGATGGTAGTTATTACCAACCAGGGTTTTGAGTTAATGAACCACTTGTATTATCAATTTCTGTTTGTGGAATTGCCCAAAATTCATTTTTGCCAATTACAAAAACATCTCCAAATTGCTCTCTAACAGTAACATTAGTTATTGTTCCATCTTCGTTAACTTTAGGATGTGTATTTGTAGAGTATTGTAAAGCTTCGTCGATAAGAACTTTCTTAGCACGACCGGTACGGACAATGTCGTAAAACTGGTGGCTTTCGAATGCTAGTTCCACTCTTCGTTCTGCATAAATATCTTCGAGCGAAACAGCTGAAAGATCTTTTGGAAATCCTGTGTTTCCAGAGTTTCTTGCTCTTGTTCTTACTCTGTTGATCCAAGCAAGCGCATCGCTGGTATTTCCTGCATGAACTGCTGCTTCTGCACCAATAAGTAATAAATCAGCAAAACGGAAATACTTTGTATTTTGAGGCATATCGCCTAATCCTGCACGGTTCATATCAAAAAAAGGATCTGTAAAGTACTTCCATGTAACATTGCCCGTTGCTGGGTCGTTATAGAATGGATCGACATAAACAGAATCGGGGAACATTGCACGATCAGCCTCCTTGGCATAATAGTAAGGAACCTTATCTTCAGGAGTAACAACTGTCAATTTAAACCTTGGATCAACAATTTTCCCTTCGCTGTCAACACCACCAATGTTTTTATAAGCCGTTTCAACAAAGTACCTGGTTGGAAGAATAAAACCCCAGAAATGTTCAGTTGTAACTTCCTTCGTTGTTTTAGTGGCTGGGTCGTAGGTAAATGTTTTTACACCACGAGGGCCGTAATAACGAGGCAGGATATTGCCTTCTTGAGTTCCGAAAGCACCGTCGCCATCCATAAAATGTTGAACATCAAAAACACTTTCTTCGCAATTATTGGCTTCTGGTTGCCAAATCCATTTATAACCGGGGACTTCTGCTTGAAACTCTCCATTTTTACCGATGCGGGTAATTGTGAACTTTTCGCCATTTTCGCCCATAAGTTTATAAACACCTGAGTTTATAACTTCTTTTGCTGTGCTATATGCTTTGTCCCATTTCTCCTGATAGAGATAAGTTTTGGCCAACATCGCTTTTGCAGCATTGCTTGTTGCACGGCCAATGTTATTAGCATCGTAACTTGCAGGTAAAAGAGTTGCTGCTGTAGCAAAATCGTTCTCAATTTTTTCCCAGGTATATTCTAATGTTGGACGTTCCTGATTCCACTCTTCAGTTAAAAGAACATGATCGATAAAAGGAACGCCTTTAAGTTGATTGTTGAAAGTTCCTTGTAATTGAGGAAATCCACCAAAGTTGATTTGAAGTTTGAAATGGAATAAGCCTCTTAAAAAGGTTGCTTCTCCAACTAACCTATTTCTCAACGTTTCATCAAACCCTTCTATTGGTTTGCTTAAATAATTAATTACTAAATTACAACGGTAAATTCCTTGATATAATGTAGCCCAACCTGTAGACCAAAAAGTATTTGTAGGAATTGCAGTGAAGTCGGTAATACGTTGTAACATAGGTTGGTCACCACCTCCTGGTTCACCTCCAGCAAGAGCATCGCCCGAGCATGTTGTGCCGGCTAATTCAATTCGTTCAAGAGCTTCACCTCGTTGCAGAATATCATAAGCTGCGTTTATTCCTTGTACAGCACCATCTTGAGTAGTGTAGAAAGCTACATCGGTTGGGGTATGTGGTTTTTTATCCAGAAAAGCCTCTTCATTGCACGATACAATGAATAAAGACATTATAATGAGGATTATAAAATTATTTTTCATTTTCATTTGATATTATTTTTCAATTGTCAATTAAAACGTAAGATTCAATCCAACAGAAACAGTTCTGGCAATTGGATACATACCACGGTCAATACCGATGTCGAGCATGCCTCTTCCTGTTCCGATTTCTGGATCAAAACCTTCGTACTTACTAAAACAGAATAAGTTTTGTCCGCTTACGTAAACATGAACTTTTTCAATTCCTGCTTTTTCTCCAATTTTTGAAGGTAAGCTATAGCCAAGCATTACGTTTTTGATACGGAAGAAACTACCATCTTTAATGTATCTATCAGAAAAACGCATGTTGTAATCTTGCAATCCAACACGTGGCACATCAGTAATATCTCCTTCTTGTTTCCAATAATTTTTAGCCGAATTCAACAAATTCCAGTAACCATTTCCACTCTGGAGGTAATTTAAGGTCGCCATGAAGATTTCGTTTCCATAAACACCTTGTCCAAAAATAGAGAGGTCGAAATTTTTATATTCAAATTTCAGGTTTAATGCATAAGTCAAATCAGGGTGAGGGCTACCTATAAAAGTTCTGTCGGCAGCAGTAATTCTTCCATCGTCATTGATATCTTTCATTTTAATGTCGCCTGGTTTAGCTCGCTTATTATCGAAAAATATTTTTGCATCGCCACCATTAAGATCTCTTGCCTTTTTGTCTAAGTCGTCAATTTCGGCTTGATTTTGATAAATTCCATCGGTCTTTAAGCCATAGAAGTAAGCAATTGGCATATCTTCTTCAGTTCTGGCAATGAAGTCTCCTGCACGGAATTGAGCTGAGCTAATTGGTTTTCCACCACCTAACGATTCTACATTATTTTTTATCGAACCTAAGTTGAAACCAACTTCATATTTGAAGTCGCCGCTACGATCGCGATATGTTGCGTTAAATTCCCATCCTTTGTTCGATATTGAACCAACATTTACTGTAGGGTCAAATTGAATTCCGGTAAGTTTTGGCACAGGAACGGCAGCCAACATGTCGTTTGTAAAACGAAGGAAATAGTCGAAATTAATGTTCAATTTTGAATTCAACATAGTTAAATCTAGACCAATATTTGTTTGCTTGGTCGATTCCCACTTTACACCTGCATTTGCATAACCAGTTGGTGCTCCACCCGAATAGCGAACCTGATTACCATAAGCTCCAAATGTTGTATTTAAACCGTAGCTAACATTTGTATAAGCAGCATAATCACCAATTTCCTGGTTTCCTAACATACCCCAACCAGCACGAAGCTTTCCAAAGTTGATGATTTGGTTTTTAGGGAAGAAAGACTCTTCGCTAAATTTCCAACCCATTGCGAACGAAGGGAAATTTCCCCAACGATTTGCTGATCCAAATTTGCTTGAACCATCGCGGCGAACCGAAGCAGTTAAGTCATATTTATTATTGAACGAGTAAATTAAACGAGCCAAATAAGAAATCATTGAAGCATCGTAAGGAGTACCACTAAATTTACCGGTTGGAAGAGTACTTGCAACATCTTCGTATTGAAGGGTAGCTTTATCTCCGTTAGAAATTAACCAAAGATCTTCCGATTCGGGAACACCGTTAACTTGTCGCAAATTTAAGCGGTAAGAACTTTTCTGACGGGTGTACCCAAGTAAAAATTGAACATCGTGTTTTTCAGCAAATGTTTTTTGAAAAGTCAACAACTGCTCCATTAACAATGTATTCAGTTTGAAATTACCATTAAATAAGGTTGTTTGAGTACTTTGATTTGTTGATGACTCAAAAAATATTGGAGTAAAACGTTCGTTGTTCGAATTGTTAATTTCTGTTGAAATACTTGATTTGAAAGTCAACCATGAAACTGGTTTTATTTCAACATAAGCATTCCCTAAGATTTGTTCTGTAGTTAATACGTTATGGTTTCTTTCAATAAGACCAACAGGGTTGTTAATGTTATTTAATAAAGCACCTGCAGGATTACCAGTAACAGCATCGTAAACAGGAGTAGTTGGATCTATAACTAAGGCTTGGATTGTAACAGAACTCCATTCGTCTTGTTCTGGAATATTGTTTTGTTTAGCATGTGTAAAACCAAAAGTTTCGCCAACGGTTAACCACGAATTTATTTTCGACGAAGTGTTTACACGAGCAGAAAAACGTTCGTAATCAGAGCCTTTAATAATACCATCTTGTTTAAAATAGCTTCCAATTATAGCACTGTTGATCTTATCATTTCCGTTTAAAAATGAAAGTTGAAGATTTTGAACAATTGCGTCGCGGAATATTTCATCCTGAAAATCGGTATTTGTAACAAGCGAACTATCTTGCCATTTTTGTCCTGCTGCATTACGATAAGTAATCCAGTCCTTAGCGTTCATAAGGTCGTACTTCTTTGCAACTGTCTGTATTCCAGAATAGGCATCAAGCGATATATTTGATTTTCCTGCTTTAGCTCTTCGGGTTGTAATCAGCACAACACCATTTGCTGCACGAGCACCATAAATTGCGGCAGCAGAAGCATCCTTAAGAATTTCCATTGATTCTATATCTCCAGGGTTTAGCAAACCAACTGATTCTGAAGATACAGGAATCCCATCAATTACATAAAATGGATTTGGATTTGTAATAGTTCCCATACCACGAATCCTCACAGTTGGCGATGCACCTGGTGTTCCGGTGTTTGCAGTTACCGATACACCGGCCGCGCGTCCTTGCATGGCTTGGTCAATACCCGAACCAACATTTGAACGAATGTCATCTGAAGCAATAGATGCAACGGCACCAGTTACATCACTTTTCTTTATTGTACCATAACCAATTACGATAACGTCATCCATTCCCACCACATCTGGCTGGAGCAAAATATTGAAATTTTGTTTACCCGCAGTTGGTAATACTTGCGATTTGTAAGAAACATACGAGATCTCGATAGTACAATCGTCTTTAACTGTAAGAGAAAACTTACCATCGATATCTGTAATTGTTCCATTTGAAGTACCTTTTTCCATAATGGTAGCACCAGGTAATTTTTCTCCTGATTCAGCATCGGAAACAATTCCTGTAATTGTCTTCTTTGTCTGTTGACTTGCCCATGCATGAGGCATAATCAAACAAACAAAAAGGAAGAGAGCAAAGGTTCTTAAAGCAAAAAAACCTGTGCGCTGTTTTTGTAGGTTTAATAAATTAATTTTCATACAATTTTAGTTAATAAATTTAATCACGATTTAAGTTCTTTATGTAAAGTTGTTGTTCGAGACAAATCATTTGCTTTCATGATTTTCCTAAAATGAGACAGTGATATTGAGAATTTTTAATTTGCAACTATCATGTCAAATTTTGAAATATTGATCACTGAAAACATGTTTTTTTTTAATGCGTAAAAACTACGCTAATTTATAACAATAATTGAAATTGTCATCAAAACAAACGATTTTTAATGTTATACTTTTCAGCATACTCGATAAAAGTGTTTGTTTTTTTTGAAAAACAAACACTTTTGACTATTAATTTAATATCGATTCGTCAGATATTTTATTCTTTTTGACAAGAAACACCATTCTATATTATTATTTAAATAACTCTATATCAATACATCAATATTTACATGTATTTATTTTTTCTTTTTTGGTGTTCTTTTTTTGTACTGTTAATATTTTTTTGTGACAAAATATTTTTTGCCAACAACTTATAGTTCTTTTACAGCTAAACTGTTTCGTTCAAGTATAATTTTGAATGAGATAATTGTTCATTGAGCGTAAAAAGTACACATTTAATTAGAGAAGTTGATATTTTTTCTTTTTTGTGAATATATTTGATGTGAAAAGAACATCAATACTAGATAGTCTATAGACAAGAAATAAGTAGAAAGTCCTACATCGGAATGTTTCCGTTGTGGAATTTTAATTGATTAAAATTTCTGTTTTATTTCTTTATGAAATATATTCGCATATATTTCAATTTGAAGTATTGGTATTTTCCAAAAGTGTTCTGTTTATAAAGTATTAAACAAACATGATCGAGGAGAAAATGAACCGATAAATTGAAAAAAACGGCGAATCAAAGATCTGACGTTTTGCAATAAAGTTCGGTCAATGAATGGAGGTATAGATTATCGAAGAAACAGTTTTCGATCCAATAGATAAACAATAACTTAATAAAGATATATACGAATGAAAAATAAGGGGTTTCGTTTATTGAATTATTTATTTTTAGTCGTTTTTTTTCTTCTATTTTTGTTTGCAGTAAAACCAAGTCTGATCTATTTCTTTCAGCAAAATGGTTTTTCTTCGACTAAATCATTCTTCTCAAATTACACTTCTTTTCCTGGAGGAATAGCTGAATATCTCTCTCTTTTCCTATTTCAATTCTACTCAAAAGCTTTTTTGGGTGCAGTTTTAACCACTCTTCTACTTTATACTATTTCGAAAATTTCGGATACAATTATAAATAAGGGAGATAAAATTTTTAATGGATTTCTAAGGTTAAGTCCTGCTGTTTTTTTAGGAATATTATTAACTGATTATTCCCTTGATCCTATTTTCCCGTTGTTGATATTCTTCCTTTTTGGATTTTTCTTTCTTTTTAAGTTAATATCGGACAAAGCTTTGAATATTTATATTCGGTTAGCGCTAACATCAATCCTTTTATGTGTTGCTTATTATATTGTAGGCGGTTTTGTATTTTTTGTTCTTTCAGCCTCAGCATTACTCTACCTGTTCTTTGTTCACAAAAATGAGTTAAAATATTTAGGATCATTGATTTTAGCTCTTGCTCTATTTATTCCATTTCTTGCTCAAAAAATATTTTTCATCAATATAAATGATGCTTATTTTCGCTTAATTCCATACTTTGGTAGCTACAAACCGGGATTTCTTTTATATGCAGCCATTTTCTCATTGCCAATAATAATTCTGATTCAAAATGCAATTTTGAAGTTCAAGAAGAAATCAGCAGAAGAAGAAAAGGGCTTTTTGTTTTCTGAAAAATTTCTGAATATTCAACTTTTTATAATGATTTCAGCTCTTATTATAGGAATGATTGTTTCGATTGATGGCGATCAACGACATAAATTGAAGGTTAATTATTTAGCACACCAGCAAAAATGGGAGAAATTGTTAAAGGTTGTGGAAAAGAGACCATCGGACAATAGGATAATTCAATTTCAAACAACTAGGGCATTATATCACACTGGCGAGTTATCGGAAAAAATGTTTAACTATCCTCAAATTTGGGGTGTAGACGGATTGGTTCTTTCACGTTACTTTGAACCCGATATTCTTTTACCATCGACCGAATTCTACTTTGAACTTGGATTCATAAATGAGGCAATTCATTTTGCAAACGAAGCAATTTCACTTCATGAATTTTCACCAGTACTAATTGAACAACTTATTTTGGCAAATATTGTATCTAATAAGTACGATGCTGCAAAAATCTACATTAACCTTCTTAAAACAATACCATTTAATAAAAGGAAAGCCGAAAGCTATGATCGTTTTCTGAAAAATGGCGACGATTCAACAATCAACGACATTGTTAGACGAAAACGAAGTATAATGCCAGTTACCGATTTTCGAATTAATAAAATGTTCCCGCAAGATGATTTACTCAACATCTTAAACGACCGTCCTGATAATAAAATGGCCTACGAATATTTAATGGCATTTTATCTGCTAAATAACGATTTATATTCATTTTCAGAACATTATAAATTAGGCAAAAAAATGAATTATAAAAAGATGCCTACGATTTTTCAGGAAGCATTGGTTTTATTAGCTTACGATTTGAGGACTAAAGGACAAACGGTTGGAAACCAATATTTCGATCAGGGAATTGTTTCTCAGTTCAACGAGTATCTTTCTGTTCTAAAGCAATTTAATGGAGACAAAGATTTGGCAAAATCAACATTAGAAAAACAATTTGCCAATACATATTGGTATTATATACTTTACAATAGTCCGGTTACAAATAAATCTAAAATTGTTAATGAATGAGTAATTTGAATTCAATACTTTTGGGCGTATTCATATTGTTATTGGCTTCGTGTAGTCAATCAATTAATGAATCTAATTGTAAGAAAATTAATGATACTCCAAAAATATTCCCTGATTATAACGGAGCTACAATTCCTTGTAATATAGCCCCTTTGAATTTTTCAATCGCTGAAGATGGAGTTAATTTTCAGGTAAAAATCAATTCGGCTACCCAGAAACCTATTATAGTAAATTCTGCAAAAGGAATAATTGATATCCCTCAAAATAAATGGAAAAAACTATTGCTCGACAACAAAGGTTCAGATATTAAAATTGATGTTTTCATTCAAGACAAAACTAAGAAATGGTCCAAATATGAGCCACTTGTTTTGCATGTTTCAAGTGATGAAATTGACTCTCATCTTGCGTATCGAATTATAAATGTTGGATACGTGTTGTGGGAGAAACTTGGACTATACCAACGCGACCTGACTACATTTAAAGAAACACCCATCATGTTGAACAGAAATACAAATGGAAATTGTATGAACTGTCACTCTTTCAATAAAAATAACCCCGAAACGATGATGTTTCACATGAGAGGTGAATTTGGCGGAACAATAATTGTAAAAGATGGTGAAATAAAAAAGGTTGACACAAAAACGCCCCATACAGTAGCAGCAGGAACTTATCCATCGTGGCATCCCGATGGAAAGCATATTGCGTTCTCTGTCGACATGGTCTATCAGTGGTTTCATGGAGTTGAGAAACGAAACGAGGTTTACGATATGGCATCCGATTTGGTTATTTACAATGTTGAAACAAATACACTAACAACCTCGCCTAAGGTTTCGACTAAAAACAGGGAAACCCTTCCTTGTTGGTCTCCCGACGGAAAATATATTTACTACGTTTCGACTCAACCTCTTTCCGACACTATAACTTGGGATAATGTAAAGTACGACCTTTTACGTATATCTTATAATACACAAACTAACCAATGGGGGAATGTCGATACTGTGTTAACAGCAAAAGAATTAGGCGGAAGCATCTCTTTTCCTAAAATTTCGCCCAATGGAAAGTGGTTAATGTTTACAAAAGCAAGTCATGGATATTTCACCATATATAATAGTACAAGCGACTTGTATCTACTAAATTTGGAAACAAAGAAATATGCCCCATTTTCTTTCAATAGCGAAGATGTTGATAGTTATCACAGCTGGTCGAGTAACAGTAAATGGATTGTATTTAGCAGCAAAAGAATTGATGGTTTATGTACCCGTCCATTTTTTACTCATATAGATGAGAACGGCGTTACATCAAAACCATTTGTAATGCCCCAAAAAGATCCACTATTTTACCGCTCTTTTAAAGATAACTACAATGTACCTGAGCTAATAACCGGAGCCGTAAACGTTAGTAAACCTAATTTACTAAAAGTTGCTAGAAATAAGGCCAATAATGTTAATTTCGACACAAAAGTAAACGTCGATGGCTTATCTGGAGCCACAAAAGACGGAGAGAAAGCAATACATTGACAAAAAAAATGAATGATATATTTTTAAGAAAGTTTTGGTTTTTGAAAAAATAAAACTACTTTCACGCTATAATTAATCTGATAATTTTAACTCTTTAAAACTTCTATTATGAAAAAAATTTTTACTCTTATTGCTTTTGTAAGTGTTTTTGCATTTTGCGCAAATGCACAAAAAACTGAAGTTACAACAATCAAAAAAGCTACTGCAGCTATAAATTTTGATGGTTTTATTGATGCTGATGATGCTTGGGCTGATGACAACTGGATGGACATTGCTTTAACTAAAAGCCCAGCTCAAGCTAACGATGCTGATTATACTTCTAAATTCCAAATGATGTATACTGATGAAGCTATTGTTATTGCTGTTGTTGTTGGTGACGACACTCAAGATGGTACAGCTGCTAACAGTTATGAGAGAGACAATGTTGAAATCTTCTTCAACATGGATCCTACTTATCTTCTTGCTGCTTATCAACCTGGAATTTGGCAGTTCAGAGCTCAACGTGTTCAAGACGAAGCTCTTAACAGCGGAAATGGCTTAGGTTATTTTGATGGTTCAGCTAATGTTACAAGTGCATTAATTCCATCTACTGATTTCAAATGGGGAACAGACGATTCAGGTACTGAATACACTTGGGAACTTTCTTTCCCTATCGCAGTTTTAAAAGAAACTGGTAATTTTGATGGTCAAAATATCAATTTTGATATTGCTGTTGCAAACGGTGTAGACGGTGCAAGAACAGGACAACATTTCTGGGGTTCTAACTCAGATTCACAATGGAATACTGCTACTGTATTCTCTCCTGTGAAATTTGAAACCAAAGTTAGCGCAAAAGAAATGTCTGCTGCGAAAGGTTCTGCATTTGTAAAAAACAATGTATTGAATGTTAAAAATGTAAATGGTTTAGTTTCTATTTTCAGTGTTAACGGTTCATTAGTAAGCAAAGCTATTGTTAACGGTAATGGTTCAATTGATATCGCTGATTTGAAATCAGGTATCTATTTCATCAAAGGAAACAATATCTCTGAAAAATTTGTTAAGTAATTTTTCTTTACAATAAAAAAATGGTTGCTAATTAATTTTAGCAACCATTTTCTTTTTATAACAAATTCTATCCTTCTAATAGAAAACCACATTAAGCTTATTTATTGACTAATTATACTTCTAAAATACTTCTGGAAGTTTAATTCCCCACTACATCTTTTTTGATATCTTTTCTTTTTGTATTCAGAAATGTGTTTTTATAAGATCCCAATAAATTTTATCTTTGAATTTCGAACAAATGTCTCACCACATTTGCTGACATTTGCTAACAATTTAATAATCAAGATTTACCACTCCTATCATAATCATTCCTTGTATGAGAAAAATAAACAATCAAAGTTCCAATCCAACTGAAAAAGCTATAAGTGGTTGGAAAAAAATAGTATTCAGCTCTGTACTAATATTGATACCAATTTTAATCTTCTTGATGTTAGAATTTGGGTTACGAATTTTTAACTATGGGAATAATTTGAGCCTTTTTCTGAAATCAGAAAATTATCCTGGCTACATGGAAATAAACAGGGATGTTAATTTGCGCTATTTTACAAAACTCGGTAAAACATCGCCTACCGATGATATTTTTCTTATAAACAAGCCCGACACATGTTACAGGGTATTTGTTTTTGGAGGATCGACAACCAGAGGGTTTCCCTATCAGGCAGGAACCTCTTTTCCCCGAATATTATATTACCGCTTACAAGATGCTTTCCCTCAAAAGAGAATTGAAGTCATAAATCTATCGGCATCAGCGATTAATAGTTATAGCTATATCGATATGATTGATGAAGTATTAGATAGCAAGCCCGATGCGATTTTGTTATATGGCGGGCACAATGAATATTATGGTGCATTAGGTATTGGCTCAGTCGAAAATGGAGGTAATGCCCGCTGGATTAAGAAACTGAGATTAAAACTTGGCAAACTGAGAACATTTCAGTTGGTTCAGAATATGATAACCGGAGTAGCCAGTGCCTTTTCGGGCACAAACGATAAAGCCGATGCAACATTGATGGAACGAATTGTAAAAGACAAAGATATACCAATGAATTCATCTCTGTTTAAGGATGGTGTAATTCAGTTCGACAAGAACTTGGATGAATTTGTTCGAAAAGCAAAGGATAAAAATATACCTGTAATACTGAGTGAATTGGTCAGCAACATTAAAGATCAAGTACCGCTTGATTCTAACTTAGAAACCGGAAACTCAGAAGCTATTGAAGTTTTTAATAAAGCAAAAAGCCTTGAAGAGCAAGGACAGATAGCAGAAGCAAAGAAACTTTATTACCAGGCAAAAGACCTTGACGCTATCCGGTTTCGTGCCCCAGAAGCTTTTAATGATGTAATCAGTAATATCAGTAAAAAATATCAACTACCAGTAGTGCCAATGAAACGCTATTTTGAAGATGCTTCGGCAAATGGATTGATAGGTGACCGTTTAATGATTGATCATTTGCATCCAACTATTGATGGGTATTTTCTTATGGCTGATGCTTTTTTCAATGAAATGAAAGATCGAAAGTTTGTGTCTAGTGTTTGGGATCATTCAAAAATAAACCCATCATCATTTTATCGGAATAATTGGGGCTTTACTGAATTAGATAGCTTAATTGGTGGTCTAAATATTCAGTCGCTTAAAGCAGGATGGCCATTTAAGCCTGTAACTGAATTGAATACATTTTTAGAATCTTACAACTACACCAGCTATGTCGATTCAATGGCTTTTTCATATTTGACAAAAGGCGAAAGACACATTGAAGATGAACACATTAAATTAGCTCAATACTATGCCGAGCTTGGGTTAAAAGAAAATGCTTTTGAAGAATATTTTTCGTTAATAAAATTGCATCCCTATATTGGAGATCTGTATTATGACGCAATTAAATATCTAATTCCGCTTGAGAAATACTCAGAAGCTCTTAATTTGCTCACATCTGCACCAAATATCGAAAAAGATTACTACTTCTACTATATGACTGGGACTCTTAAATTAAAATTGAATGAAATCTCACAGGCAATAAATGATTTAGAGTATTCGTATAAAAATATTACGAAAGATGGAAAACCTTTAAAAATTCTGATTCCACTTTATGCAGCTTATCGCGAATCGGGGAATGGCGAGAAAATGAAACAAACGTTAGAGTTGATAAGAAAATACAACCCTGAATATGCAAGAGGCACAGAAATAGATGATCAAAATAGAATTGTAAAAACAATAACATTTGATCAAATATATGAGAATGCAAGGCTTTTTATTCAAAACAAAGACTACAATAAAGCACAAGAATTGCTGATTGCCTCAATTAAAGTAAAAGAAACAGCTACAGCCAATAAGCTAATTGGCATCATTAATATCTTACAAAAAGAATATGACACAGCCTATGGTTATTGTCTGAAATCGTATCAGTTAGACCCTAAAGATTCTGAAAATCTTATTAATTTGTTCAACTTGAATCTAATGAAAAACAATTTTGCTAATGCTGAGAAGAATTTGAATGAATTAAAGTTATTAAATGTCGATGGTAGTAAAATTCATCAACTCGAAAACTTGTTGAAGAAAAAAGAGATTGCGAAATAGGATATAATAGCAAAAAATAGTTGGTGAAAACCTTTGTAACCATTGTGTTTATTGAGGTTTCAGAGAGTTTATTGAAATTAGTTTCAATAAACTCTTTTTTTTTTAATCACAATTATTCGTTGATCCCAAATTCTAACGGCGAGAGGTTAGCTAAAACAAAGAATAGTTATTCCGAATAAGTTGCATTGTAACAGATTCTGGATATTCAATATCTGTAAGAAACAGACCTTTTGCCGGCACAGAAGTCCCAGCCTGACAGCGATTTTTAGATTCAATTATTGATTTAAAATCTTCAACAGTCGACCTTCCCCTTCCAACATCAACAAGCGAACCTACAATTGCTCGAACCATGTTCCGTAAAAACCGATCGGCTTTGATTTCGAAAACCAACAAACCGTTCTCTTCTCGCCATTCGGCCTTCATCATCTTACAATTATTGGTCTTAACATCGGTATGCAGCTTACTGAACGAAGTGAAATCGATATAATTGAAAAGCAAAAGTGCAGCTTCGTTCATTTCGTGAATATCAAGCAAATAAGGACAATGAGCAACAAATTCTTTTCTGAAAGGTTCTTTCTTTGTTGAGATATAATAGTGGTATGTTCGGGAAAGGGCACTAAACCTGGCGTGCATTTCACTATCAACCGGAAAAATTGTTTGAACAGAAATTTCGTTTGGAAGAAATACGCCCAGCTTTCGACAGAGATAATCATGATCAATTGGTTCCGAAGTTTCAAAATGTGCAACAAAAAAAGATGCATGGACACCGGTATCGGTTCTCCCCGCTCCTATCACCTCTGTTTCATTTCGGGTTAAAACCGAAACAGCTTTAGCCAGAACTTCTTGAACGGTAATGGCATTGGGTTGCACCTGCCATCCATGATAATTTGAGCCATTATATGCCAATTGAATAAAGTATCTCTGCATCTTTACTTGCCAACTATTTGTTTTACATTATATCTGATCACATCCTCAATAGAACTGGTATTTTTAATTCCGGGGAAATTAATCAATTCTACATGTCTAACATTCTTCATTATTTCGACCAACGGTTTAGAAACAGGATTGTGGATGTTATCAATTATTAAGATCGCATTTTTTTGCGAAAGTTCGACCAAATTATATGACTCTAAAGGTGCAGGGCCAAACACTGCCACCGGGTTTAATCCAACCTCACGAGCAAATTGTTGCTGAAAAAAATGAGCAATCACAGGCTGGTTCGAAAGACCTTTAGCCTTCACTTCCGATTTTGCCACATCAAATGCTTTTTGAATATTTGCTATCGATTTTTCGGCCAGATCATTAGTCTTTGCTTTCGACGCGATTTTCCGGATAGATTCTACTATTATATCAAAAATGTATCCTGTTTCTATTTTCAGAAACTTCGATTTATCAACATTTGGCATCTTTTGCAACTCCTGCATCACAACTTCATAACCGGCATAAACAATCAAATCGGCTTGATCAACTTTTTTAAAATCGTCAATGCTCAATTCATATTCAGAAGGGTGCAACATGTTGGAGGGAGCAAGCAATTCTACATTTTCAATTCCGGCAGCTCTTACATAAGCAGCAGTCCAGGCAGTTGAAGCCAGAACTTTGATCGATTCCTGGGAAAAAGATAAAATAGAAATTAAAAGAAGGATATTGAGTAGAATTAACTTCATTTCTTAAGCTTTTTTTGTACAAAAATGATCAGAAAAATTAATGTTGCAATCAATGCAATGGCCGAACTAGTAGGGATTTTCAGCCAATAAGCGATAAAGAAACCTGAGAAAGAGAATATTCCACCCCAAATGCAAGCCCAAACAATCATGCTCTTCATGCTTTTGGTGTGCAACGACGAAATAAGGGCAGGCAGGATAATCACCGCATCAATAAGTAACGCACCTATAAGTTTCATTGCCACAGCTACGATTAAAGCTGTAAGCAAGATCACAAAATATTGAATTCCCCGTTCATTAACCCCCGACGAATACGCAATTGAAGAGTCGAAAAATACAGCTTTCAACTGATTTCTTTTTAGCAATTGAAACAGGATAACAAATAACGATATAGCCACAAAACCAACAGTTTGAAGCGGTGAAATAGTAAAAATGCTTCCCCACAACAACGACAATGTATCTTTTGCCTGAACATCAAAAACCGAAATGAAGGTAAAAGCCAACCCAATGGCTGCAACCATTATAAAAATGCTGATATTTCCTGCATCGGCCTTTAACCCTCGGGCGGCCTGCATCATAAACCAAACTAAAATCAGGTTAATCAGCATGGTTGTAAAGAATGGGTCCAACTGAAAAGCAAGAGCAACAGCACCACCCAAAAGAGCACCGTGCATCAACATAAATCGTAGTGGTAACAAATTAAGCCGCAACAGATAAACACCTGCAATTGGAAACGAAAGCCCAGAAGCCATCAGGACTAAAAAGCCCCTCAAAATAGGTGGATATGAAAAAAGTTCTAACATATTTTCCCTTCGTTCAATTCATAAACCGGCCATTTAAACCGCTCAATCCACTGATCGTCATGCGAAACAATTATTGCAGTTGGCGCTTCGTTTGCCCATATTTCGTTAAGAAGAACAAACAACTCATCCTTTGCCGAACCATCGAGGAATGATGTTGGCTCGTCGAAAAGCATAACCCGGGCTTGCTGACACAGGCAACGGGCAATATTTAACCGTTGTTTTTCGCCCCCCGAAAGTTCATGAAAAGAGCGGTTTGCCAAATGAAAACATCCCGTTCTACGCATCGAAATTTCCAACCGATGAGCCTTTTCAGCCTTCGAAAGTTTTTGTGCCGAAAAACCTATGCCAACAACTTCGGCTGCCGAAATAGGAAAAGTGTTTTTCACCATTTCCTGATGTACATAGCCAACAATCGATCGGTTCTTTTCCCATTCCCTGCTTCCAACCAGATAATCGCCAATTTGAATAGAGCCCGAAGAAATTTTTTCCAATCCCAGAATTGCTTTGAGCAACGTTGTCTTCCCTGTTCCGTTAAGACCTTTAATAAACACATGCTCGCCACGTTCAATTCTCAGCTTCAAATTACTCAAAACAAGCTTATTATCAATTTCCACCGAGAGTTCCCTTATATCAACAATTAAACCGGCAACCCTGCCCGCCCTGCGGCGAAGCATTTGCCAAACAGCATCGACAGGTTCATCGCCATTAACAATATCTTCTGTTTTGCATTGTATTTTCGGCACCAGTTCGTCGTAAGTAAACTGAACTCCAAATCGATTAAAAACAGAGATTGCTCCTTCACTAATTAATTGAATATGAATATTTTTAAAACCAAGTCGAACAATTAAATAAGCTGCTGCCTTGCCCGCTATTTTATCGGTCAAGAAGAGATTATTTGCTTCAATTTGTTTCGCTTTAATGAAATCTTCGAGTTCAAACAACGGATAAAGCCATTTGCTTTGACTTGAAAAAATTTCATGGTTGTTTTGAGTAACAATTAATGACTTTTCCACTGTAGTAAGATGTTGAATGAGGCAAATATATACAAAGTGCTTCATAGTCGGGGTTTAATGATCAAAAATCGTTTACACTTTTTTACAAAAACGTGTGAACGATTAACTATGAGATTCAAATTAATATTTAACTATTTTTACACATTTGATTATCAAATACTTAAAACAAGGTAAAATCAAATAAGGCTTAACATTTTTTAACTGCCATTCATTTCTTTAGATTTGCCAATCTTTTAATTTCGTAATCCAAAAAAATTGAATAAAAACTTAATAGTTTACTCACTATGACAATCAATACAGATATTAGAGCATTGAACGAAAAGATTCAACTGGAAAGTCAGTTTGTCGACTTAATTACTATGGAGATGAACAAGGTGATTGTTGGTCAAAAACACCTTGTAGAGAGTTTGTTAATAGGGCTTTTGTCTGATGGGCACATTCTTTTGGAAGGAGTTCCTGGACTAGCAAAAACGTTGGCAATCAACACGCTTTCAAAAGTTATTGATGCAAAATTTGCCCGAATCCAGTTCACTCCCGACCTTTTACCTGCCGACTTGGTTGGTACAATGATCTATAGCCAGAAGAGAGAAGAGTTCATAGTAAAGAAAGGTCCAATCTTCACCAACTTTGTATTAGCCGATGAAATTAACCGTGCACCGGCCAAAGTTCAATCGGCCCTGCTCGAAGCAATGCAGGAACGACAAATTACAATTGGCGAAAACACTTACAAGCTCGAAGCTCCTTTCCTTGTTATGGCCACTCAAAATCCAATTGAACAAGAAGGTACTTACCCTCTTCCCGAAGCTCAGGTCGACAGGTTTATGCTGAAAGTTGTAATCAACTATCCACAGAAAGATGAAGAAAGGTTGATTATCCAACAAAACTTAATGAAAGAGTTTCCAAAACCCAATACAATATTAAAACCTTCAGACATTCTGAAAGCCCGCGATGTGGTTAGGGAAGTTTATATGGATGAAAAAATTCAGAAATACATTGTCGATATTGTATTTGCAACCAGAAAACCAGCAGATTACGGCCTAGCTAAATTTACCGAGATGATTACTTACGGAGGTTCGCCACGTGCAAGTATTTGTTTAGCACAGGCAGCTAAAGCTTATGCATTTATTAAACGCAGGGGCTATGTAATACCCGAAGATGTGAGAGCTGTTTGCCACGATGTAATGCGCCACCGTATTGGTTTGAGTTACGAAGCCGAAGCAACAAACCTTACAACCGAAGAAATCATCAGCGAAATTCTGAATACAGTTGAAGTGCCTTAGTCGCAATATGCGCATAATCCTTATTGACAGTAAATTATGCTTTGTTTTTTTTGACAAATATCAAGTCTAACTTTTCAAAGGAAAATTTTGGAACATACTGAATTACTTAAGAAGGTTCGAAAGATTGAAATAAAATCGCGTGGATTATCACGGAATATCTTTGCAGGCGAATACCACTCAGCATTCAAAGGCCGGGGTATGGCTTTTAGCGAAGTGCGTGAATATCAGTATGGCGACGATATTCGTAATATTGACTGGAACGTAACTGCGAGGTATAACAGGCCTTTCATAAAAGTTTTCGAAGAAGAACGTGAATTGACTGTGATGCTGCTGATTGACATGAGCGGTTCTCGTAATTTTGGTACTTTCAGCAAATATAAAAAAGACGTAATAACCGAAATTTCAGCAGTACTTGCATTCTCGGCCATTCAAAACAATGATAAAATCGGGGTAATTTTCTTTTCTGATAAAATTGAAAAATTCATTCCTCCCAAAAAAGGGAAAACACATACTCTCCGAATTATCAGCGAATTAATCAACTTTGAACCAGAGAGCAAAGGCACCAATGTGAAACTTGCTCTCGAGTACCTTACAAATGCAATAAAAAAGAAGTGTACAGCTTTCATTATTTCCGACTTTATCGACGACAATAAAGAGCTTCAACGAGCACTTAATGTTGCCAACAATAAACACGATGTTGTTGGGTTGCAAATTTACGATGAGCGCGAAGTTGAATTGCCTTCAATAGGGTTGATTAAAATGAAAGATGCCGAAACCGGAAAATATCTTTGGGTAGATACCTCCGACGGAAACGTAAGAGGCTACTATGCAAATTGGTGGAAGCAGCACAACCAACAACTCGACAATGCTTTTACGAAATCGGGAGTCGATTACACAAGCATCAACACCCGTGAAGACTACGTAAAATCGTTGATGACTCTGTTCAAAAAAAGAATTAGACGATGAGAAGAATAATCCTGATCACAAATTTAATTGCCTCTTTATTATTGACTTCCGTCTTTTTATATGGACAGGGAGTCAAAGCAACGGCAAAGCTCGACAGTACAATGATACTGATTGGCGACCAGGTACATCTGCGCCTAGATGTTGAATACCTGGCTGACGCAAAGGTCAACTTTCCTAATCCAGCCGACTCGTTAGCTCAGTCGGTTGAAATAGTAGAGCGCGTACCCGCAACAATAACCGACGGGAATAACAGCCGAAAAGTATGGTCGCAGGAGTACATTGTGACATCGTTCGATAGTGGGATGCATGTCATTCCGCCGTTCATTATCACAGTAAACAACAATGGCTCTGTCGATTCAATTAAATCGAATGCCCTACTTTTGCAGGTTTTTACGTTGCCAAAGCTCGACTCGTTGATGAACGCTTTGAAAGGGCCAATCGATATTAAAAAGCCGTACGAAGCACCAATCATATTTAAGGAAATAGCTCCGTGGCTAATGGGTATCTTGCTTGTTGCAGGGCTTATTTTCCTGATTTACTATGCACTCAAGAGGAGAAAAACAAATCAACCGTTATTTTTTATTCCTCAAAAGCCTAAAGAACCAGCGCATATAATTGCACTCCGCGAACTCGAAAAAATTAAAGAGGAGCAATTGTGGCAACAGGGAAATACAAAACTCTATTACAGTGAAATTACAGATGTTTTGAGGGAATATATCATGAACAGGTTTGGCATATCGGCAATGGAACAAACATCAGAAGAGATTATTAAGTCTTTTGCAAAAGATAAGTCACTATTGAATGAAAAGACGCTTGAAAATCTGAAACGAATACTTTTCAATGCCGATCTAGTGAAATTCGCAAAATATGAACCTCTGCCCGATGAAAACAATTTGGCTTTGGTCGATTCTTATTTTTTCGTCAACAACACAAAAGTTGTTGAAATTGTAGAAGAAAAAGCACCCGAAGACAACAATGATGGTAACGTTGTTGATATTAAATAGCAAAAAAGATGAGCAGATATAGTTACGCAAATCCTGATATGTTTTACCTTTTTTTGGTGCTTATACCCATTATTGCATGGTATATCTACCGCCAGAAAAAGTTTGGGGCTAGCCTTCAGGTTTCTACATTAATGAACTTGGAAGCTGTTCCAAAAAACTGGAAATTCTATTTACGGCATTTAATTTTTGCACTGAAAGTTGTCGTTATTTCACTGCTGATTATCGTATTAGCCAGACCACAATCGGCTGAAAACTGGGAAAATGTTTCGACCGAAGGAATAGACATTGTAATGGCTGTCGACGTTTCGACCAGTATGCTTGCCCGCGACCTGAAACCCGACCGCATTGAAGCCGCAAAAGATGTTGCTTCAAAATTTATTGCAGGAAGACCATACGACCGTATCGGGTTAGTAGTTTTTGCAGGCGAAGCGTTTACTCAATGCCCAATTACTACCGACCACGCCGTAGTTACAAACCTGTTAATGGAAACGGAAACCGGAGTTATAAACGATGGAACTGCAATTGGTAATGGACTTGCAACAGCCGTTAACCGACTGAAAGACAGCGATGCGTTAAGCCGTGTAATAATACTGCTTACCGATGGCGAAAACAACATGGGCGAAGTTCCGCCATTAACAGCAGCCGAAATCGCAAAAAACTATGGAATACGGGTTTATACAATCGGGGTTGGATCTATTGGCACTGCACCCTACCCTTTCCAAACACCTTTTGGCATTCAGGTTCAAGATGTTCCGGTCAAAATAGACGAAGAGTCGTTGCAAAGTATTGCAGGAATTACCGGTGGAAAATATTTTAGGGCCACCGACAATGCCAAGCTTAAACAAATATATGAAGAGATAGATAAGTTAGAGAAATCGAAAATTGAAGTGAAAGAATTCAGCAAGAAACAAGAGGAATTTCAACCTTTTGCAATTGCAGCTGCACTTTTACTTATTGCCGCAATATTGTTGAAAACATCTATTTTCCGCAATATTCCTTAAGCTTTAAACAAATTCGGTTCAACTAAATTCATCAAACAATAACACTTACATTTTTCAGCTATGGAAATGTTTAGATTCGGAAGTCCACATTATTTATACTTACTGGTTTTAGTACCAATACTTATTGCGCTGTATATCTATTTCAGAATACAGCGGAAAAAAGCGATCAGGGAATTCGGGAACCCCGAAATACTAGAGCCGTTAATGCCCAGCGCATCAAAATCGAGACCTACGCTTAAGTTTATCATCTTAATTACAGCGTTGTCGTTCTTAATTGTTGGAATTGCTCGTCCTCAGTTCGGTGCAAAACTTCAAAAGATAAAACGAAAAGGAATTGAGTTGGTTATTGCTCTCGATGTTTCGAACAGTATGCTTGCTGAAGACATTCAACCTAATAGGCTTGAAAAAGCTAAACGGGCAATTGCCAAGCTTACCGAAAGATTAACCAACGACAAAATTGGACTGATTGTGTTTGCTGGCGAAGCATATACTCAAATTCCTATTACAACAGATTACACTTCGGCAAAACTTTTTCTTTCGTCGATTAGCCCCGATATTGTTCCAACACAAGGAACGGCTATTGGATCTGCTATTGATCTGGCAATGAAATCGTTCACACCCGAAAGCGAAACAAGCAAAGCGATCATTGTAATTACCGACGGCGAAAACCACGAAGACGATGCCGTTGAAATGGCAAAACTTGCTGCCGAAAACAACATTATTGTACATACAATTGGAATGGGTTTACCTCAGGGCGGCCCAATTCCTATTGCCAATGCTTACGGACAAAAAGATTTCAGGCGCGATAAAGAAGGGCAAGTTATTGTAACTAAGCTCGATGAAAAAATGTTGCAAGAAATTGCAGTTGCTGGTAAAGGAACATACATCCGCGCAAACAACACCGAGGTTGGGATTAACAATGTGTTCGATGAAATCAACAAAATGGAGAAATCGGAACTCGAATCGAGAGTGTACACCGATTATAACGAACAGTTTTTCTACTTCATTGCAATAGCTTTTGCCCTTGTGATTTTTGAATACTGTGTGATGGAAAACAAAAACAAGTTGTTCCGGAACTTCAAATTGTTCAACAAGAACTAAATTGAAATTAAGATGAAAATCAATATATTAACTATATTACTGCTATTAGTTTCGGTTTCGCTATTTGCGCAGAAAGAGCGTAGGTTTATCAGGCATGGAAATAGGTATTACAACAAAGCCGTCGAAAATAGCGATTCGGTAAAAGTTGACTCGGTGAATTTTGCAAATGCTGAAACTGAATATCGTAAAGCTCTGGAAAAGAAACCAAACGACTTTGTTTCGCAGTTCAACATTGGCGATGCGTTGTTCAAACAAAAAAAATATGCAGAATCGGCACTTGAATTTCAGCAGATTTTAGATGCGACCTCGAATAAAGAAGATAAAAGCAAGGCTTGGTTCAACTACGGGAACTCGATGATGGGGCAACAAAAATTTGACGAGAGCATTGATGCCTACAAAAATGCACTTAGGAATAATCCGAAGGACTTGGAAGCTAAATACAATCTTGAGTTTGCACGGAAAATGAAGCAACAACAAGAGCAGCAGCAACAACAAAATAAAGACAAAAATAAAGATCAGAACAAAGACCAACAGGATAAAGACCAGAACAAGGATCAACAGAATAAGGACCAGAATAAAGATCAACAAAACAAGGATCAACAAAATAAAGATCAAAATCAGCAACAGCAGCAATCTAAGATTTCGAAACAGAATGCTGAACAGATGCTGAAAGCTCTTCAAAACGACGAAAAAGATACACAGGAAAAGGTAAAAAAAGCGAAAGCCGTTAAAGCACAATCGAACAGACCTGATAAAGATTGGTAAGCTAAGGCTCTTTCTTGAAAAGTTTCTTTTAACATTTCGTCGTTTTCACGTCAGGAGAAATTAACGTTTTATATTTTTGTTCGAATTTGAAATTTTATCAAATAAAATGAATCGGAAAATAGTTCTCATATTATTTCTTCTCATTGGAATAAAATCCTTTGCTGAAGATGTAAGGTTTACAATGTCGGCACCAAATATTGTTCCTGTAGGCGAGCAGTTTGGCCTTACTTTGTCGCTCAACGCGAAAGGTGAAGATTTGAAAATGCCCGAAATCGAAAACTTTGATGTACTGATGGGACCAAGTGTCTCAAGAAGTTCAAGCATCAGTTTCATTAACGGAAAGACAAGTCAATCAGTTAATTATTCGTATACATTCATTTTACGGGCAAAAAAAGAGGGCACGTATAACATACCTTCGGCTTCGATCAAATCGGAAAGAGAAGTATACCAGTCGAACTCGCTTTCAATTAAAGTAATAGAAGGCCGTCAGCCTGCCAGCAATTCAGCATCGGCAGGTTCTTCATCGGGCTCTGCAAATCAGGGAAGTTCTTCAAATTCCGACAGAGCGGCAACCACATCGAAAGATAACCTCTTTATTCAGTGCGATGTAGACAAGCGAAATGTATTCAAAGGCGAAATGATCTATGTTACATTCAAGCTTTACAGCCGCGTAGGAATATCGTCGGTCATTGATCAAACATTCCCTTCGTTCGACGGATTCTGGTCGCAAGACATTGCTATTCCAGCTTCAAACCAGGGAGCAACTCGCGAAGCTGTAGACGGAATTGTTTATAATGTATTTCCTCTTCAGAAAAAAATACTTGTACCGCAACAAAGCGGAACCTTATACATTGAACCAGCAGAAATGGTTTTCAACGTTCAGCAACGTGTGGCATCTCAAAATGTTTTCGACGACTTTTTTGGATCAGTACAAAATGTAAAAACAGCTGTTAAATCGAACAGGATCGCAATATCGGTAAAAGACCTTCCGGCAGCACCATCGGGATTTAAAGGCGCTGTTGGTGATTTTACGCTGAAATCGAGCATCGACAAGACAAACATCAAATCGAACGAGGCCATCACAATTAAAGTTGCTGTTACGGGAAATGGAAACCTGAAACACATCAATCCGCCAACCTTAGATTTTCCTGCCGACTTTGAAGTCTACGATCCAAAAACATCTTACGACTTTAATGCGTCTGAATCGGGCATTCGCGGATCAACGGTATTCGAATATGTTATCATTCCTCGATATGCAGGGAACTTTACAATTCCTGCTCAGAAATTTGTCTATTTCGATTCATCATCAAAAACATATAAAACACTTTCGACCGACGAATTCAATATTCGTGTAGAAAAAGGTTCGGACGACCAATCAACAACTGTTGTAAGCAATATGTCGAAAGAAGATGTGAAATACATCGGGAAAGACATCCGCTTCATTAAAACCAACGGCCAAAAACTCCGCTCTGTACACAGTAGCTTTTTCGGCAGTTTCATGTTCTATTTTGGATTCCTTGCCGCATTGCTTGCATTTGCAATTATTGTAGTTGTGCTTCAAAAGAAAGCCCGCGAAAATGCGAACATTGCCTTCATGCGCAACAAGCAAGCCAGCAAAATGGCACGTAAACACTTGAAAGCGGCATCGGAGTGCGTAAAGAAAAACAATAAAGAAGAGTTTTTCGATGCCCTGTCGCGCGCATTGTGGGGTTACCTGAGCGACAAACTTACGCTCCCACTATCGGAACTTAACCGCGACAATGTTCGATCAACGCTTGTAAAATACAGTGTCGACGAAGCTACTATTGGCGAATTCATTAGTTTGATTGATACTTGCGAAATGGCCAAATTTGCACCAACAGCTGTCAACGAGCCAATTGATGAACTCTACCATAAAGGCGAAAATTTGATTAATAACTTTGATAAACAAATCAGCAAAAAATCATAACTATGAGAAAGTTGATTTCAATTATAATTCTTGCATTTACCGTATCGGCACTTAGTGCCCAGCCAAACAACTTAATGAAAGATGCTGAACGATACTACACCGCAAACGATTTTGCGAATGCAATAAAAACTTATGAAAGCATTCTGAAACAAGGCTTTGAATCATCAGAACTTTATTTCAACCTAGGGAATTCGTATTATAAGAACAACGAAATCGCGAAATCGGTTTTAAACTACGAACGTGCTAAATTGCTTGCTCCAAACGACGAAGACATCCAGTTTAACCTCGATTTGGTGAACCAGTTTGTTGTAGACAAGATTAGCCCGATGCCACGTTTCATTGTTACAAAATGGTGGCAATCGTTGATAAACATGAACTCGGCCGATGGCTGGGGCCGCATTAGCCTTATATTTTTCATTATCATGCTTATTGCTGCCGCAGGGTACATTTTTGCCAGCTCTGTTAGTCTGAAGAAAACGTCTTTTATTGCAGCTATTGTACTTTTCGCTTTTTGTGCATTTTCCTTTGGATTTGGCAGCACTCAAAAAACAAAGATATCGAACCGAAAAGGCGCGGTTATATTTAGCTCTACTGTTACAGTAAAATCTTCGCCCGACGAAAGTGGCACCGACCTCTTTGTAATTCACGAAGGGTTAAAAGTTGAAGTCAAAGAAGTGCTGAGTGGCTGGTGCAATATTAAAATTGCTGACGGAAGCAGTGGATGGGTTAAACAATCGACATTAGAGAAAATTTAAAATCGGAATAAAGATGCAAACAGCATTAGTTGCCGGTGCAACCGGACTGGTAGGGAAAGAACTGATCAACGAATTAATCTCGGACGAACGATTCGAGAAAGTTATCGTCCTTTCACGACGTGAACTTGCTGTTTCGCATCCTAAACTCGAAGTAAAGCTGATCGACTTTGATTCGTTGCAGGATGTTAACCCCGAAGCGAAAATTGACGTATGCTTTTGTTGTTTGGGTACTACTCAAAAGAAAGCTGGCACCGATGGGCGTCATAAAGTTGATTTTGAATATGTTGTTGAGTTAGCCAAACTTTGCAAACGACACAATATCAACACATTCTTTGTAGTTAGCG
>Ga0209373_10001607_pt1 | contig 25679 bp, 18 predicted proteins | sample Higcelweek5metaG_FD_187173 | JGI IMG/M metagenome (GOLD analysis project Ga0209373, IMG submission 187173) | Freshwater pond sediment microbial communities from the University of Edinburgh, under environmental carbon perturbations - High... | ecosystem: Environmental > Aquatic > Freshwater >... | reverse complement strand
CATACTGAGCATAATCCATTGTAAATAGAGGCCCGCCTGCGACAATTTTCAGACCGGCATTTTTACAGCGGCTAATAACTGTTTTTGTTGACTCGCTCTGCACGACCATAGCACTGATAAAGGCATAATCAGCCCATTCAATATCCTTATTTGTGAGCGGTTGTACACTCATGTCAATCAGGCGCTTTTCCCATTGTGTCGGGAGCATGGCGGCTACAGTGATCAGACCAAGCGGCTGGTAGGATGATTTTTTATGGATAAATTTAAGTGCATGTTTGAAACTCCAGAATGTATCAGGAAACTCAGGGTATATAAGCAGTATTTTCATTAATTGCCTCCGGAAATTTTATAAATATTTTTACATATCAGACTGTATGATAAACCATGAAAATTTTTGCGGATCAATGAACTACTTAAACTGGATAAATCTGAAATGCGGTTGAGGCAATATTGTGAGTATTTGCAGCCACAAACTCAAACTGATAAAAATTCTTTCTGCATCCGGCAGGTGGTCAAATTATTATAATTCATGATATTCCAGGATCTTTTCGCATGTTTTAATCATCTCGAATCGGTATCTGATTTAAACATACTATATTTTTTTGTGAAATTAAGGTTTATTTTTAAATTGTTGACTATTAATTCTAAAATAGTCTTTGTATACAGGCTCTTCAGATGAGTCTCCAGATCACATCAGCACTGTATTCTGTTACCCTGATCGCGTCGGATCTGGTTATTTGTCATTGCTCTTACTTGTAAATAAAGCAATTATTGATACCAGACAGAAAATGCCCAATATTGCTGAGCTGTACCCGAAAATTCTTGGATCGAAAAAGCCAATACAAAAGAAAAGTGATGAAAACAACAGGGGAAAAATGAATGCAATTGAGATTTCAATCTGGTCTATAAAACCTTGCAGAGCTTTTCTGTTGATTCTCATTTTCAACCCCCGTTTAAAATTTAGAGTAGAACTGCTAATCCTGATCGCCTATTTTTATTCTACTCTTTTCTACAAATACTGTCGAGACAAAATATTTTTTCTTGATTATATAAACTTATAGCTAATAAACACAACATGAGAATATATGCTTCAATAAATTACGGAATTGTTCACTAAAAATTTAATTTGATGAAAAAGTATATATTATTTAAAGTACGAATCAGAATAAAAAATAGAATAGGAAATTAATCAGTTTTTGCATTATATTATAATTTCTTAAGATAATGTGCAGAAAAGTTGAATTTTTATCTTTATTACAAAATAAATGCAAAAAATTGAAAAATAAAACTTGCATACAATTGAGGCTCTTTTATATCTTAGGAAACGCAGGTGTGTATGAGGAGTATAATGCTTTACATACAACAGGCATGGACTAAAGTGTATTAAAAGGAATCAGGTCCTTTTATCGTAAAAGCGTATAAGGGAAGTGAGGCCAAAGAACTGTTAAGTAATTAACGATTCTCTGGTCTTTTTTTTTGTAATAAAGTTTTTATCTATATCTCTAAATGAAAGGCTTATAATGGCAACAAATGCAAAATTGCAGCAATGGGTGAAGGATATGGCTGAAATGTGTCAGCCGGATTCTATTTACTGGTGTGATGGTTCAAAAGAAGAATATAATAAGCTTCTCAAAAAAACAATTGATGAAGGTCTGGGCATAGAGTTGGACCAGAAGAAACTTCCTGGTTGCGTTCTTTACAGATCTGATGCATCTGATGTGGCACGTGTTGAGAATCGTACTTATATTTCTTCAAAATCAAAAGATGATGCGGGGCCGACAAATAACTGGATGGACCCCAATGAATTAAAAGCAGAGATGAAGGTTCTTTACAAAGGCTGTATGAAAGGCCGTACAATGTACGTTATTCCTTTCAGCATGGGTCCGATCGGTTCAGACATCGCAAAGATCGGTATTGAACTTACTGATTCAGAATACGTTGTTATCAATATGCACATTATGACACGTGTTGGAACAAAAGTTCTTGAAGTCCTCGGCGCTGATGGTGAATTTATTCCATGTCTTCATTCAGTTGGAAAACCTCTCTCTGCAGGTGAAAAAGATAATGGCAAATGGCCATGTGCTCCAATCGAGAAAAAATATATTTCTCATTTCCCTGAAGAACGTACAATCTGGTCATATGGTTCAGGATACGGAGGGAACGCACTGCTTGGTAAGAAGTGTCTTGCTCTTCGCATTGCATCATCAATTGCACGCGATGAAGGCTGGTTGGCTGAACACATGCTCATTCTCAGTATTACAAGTCCAAAGGGTGAGAAAAAGTATGTTGCAGCAGCATTCCCAAGCGCATGCGGTAAAACAAACCTCGCAATGCTTATTCCGACAATTCCAGGTTGGAAAGTAGAAACAATCGGTGATGATATAGCATGGATGAAATTCGGTAAAGATGGCCGTCTCTATGCTATCAACCCTGAAGCAGGTTTCTTTGGAGTTGCTCCGGGAACATCAATGGATTCAAATCCTAATGCTATGAAGTCAATTGACCGCAATACAATTTATACCAACGTTGCTCTTACAGAAGATAAGAATGTCTGGTGGGAAGGCATTGGATATAAAGCTCCGGGAAAGCTTATTGATTGGAACGGAAATTCATGGGAAGAGGGAAAAACGGATAAACCGGCAGCACATGCTAATGCCCGTTTTACCGCTCCTGCAAATCAGTGCCCTGCAATCGCTCCTGAATGGAATGATCCTGCGGGCGTTCCGATCAGCGCGATTTTGTTTGGCGGCCGTCGTCCAGGTACAGTTCCGCTTGTGCATCAGTCACTGAGCTGGAATCATGGTGTATTCCTTGGTTCTATTGTTGGTTCTGAAGTAACTGCTGCAGCTCTTGATGTTAAAGCCGGAACAGTTCGTCGTGACCCGTTCGCGATGCTTCCATTCTGCGGTTACCACATGGGTGATTATTTCGCACACTGGTTGAAGATTGGTCAGAAGTCAACAGCTGATAAACTTCCAAAAATATTCTTTGTAAACTGGTTCCGCAAGACAAAAGAAGGCAAATGGCTGTGGCCCGGATACGGAGAAAACAGCCGCGTTCTCAAATGGATTTTTGAGAGAGCAAGCGGTGAAGGCAAGGCAGTTGAATCTGCAATCGGTTACCTCCCGGCAACTGATGCAATTGACATCACAGGAATGAAAGTCACTGCTGATGACATGAAGGAACTGCTTGCAGTTAACAAAGAAGAATGGCTCACTGAAATTGTGACAATCAAAGAGCATTATGCAAAGTTTGGCAACAGACTTCCAAAAGAGCTCAATGATGAACTTGCAGCACTTGAAGGTCGTTTAAAAAAGTAATTTAGTAAATGAAAAGAGACGTGTCCGGGGATACGTCTCTTTTTGTATATATGCCATTCCCTGACAGGAGGTACAATGCCCTGGTTTATCAAGACCAAAGCGGAACGTGATGCACTGAAGAAAAAGTCCGATGAAATATGGACAAAGTGTCAAAAGTGCAATGCCCATGTTTTTAAACAGGATTTTAAAAATAATGACAATGTCTGCCCTAAATGCAACTGGCACGGGAAATTGACAGCATACGAGAGAATCGGAATTACTTTAGATTCCGGTACATTTAAGGAAATCAATGAGAATATATGTCCGTCGGATCCACTGAATTTTGTTGACAGTAAGGGTGCTTATACGGATTCTGTCAGTAAATCTGTCAGCAAGACCGGTTTAAAGGAATCTGTTGTAACGGGTATTGGAAAAATTAATAGTATTCCTGTATCAATTGCTGTTATGGATTTCAGATTTCTTGGCGGAAGCCTTGGTTCTGCCACAGGTGAGAAAATTCTTCTTGCAGCAATGTATGCTTATGAGCACAAACTGCCATTTTTAATTTTTTCCGCATCAGGCGGCGCCAGAATGCATGAAGGAATTTTATCACTTATGCAGATGGCAAAAACATGTGCGGGAGTTGCCCGTCTTGACGAAAAACAACTTCCGTTCATTTCGGTATTGACAGATCCGACAACCGGAGGCGTTTCAGCATCGTATGCAATGGTTGGTGATATAAATATAGCGGAACCGGGGGCTCTTATTGGTTTTGCAGGTCGTCGTGTTATTGAGCAGACTATAAAACAGAAACTTCCGGATTCATTTCAGACTTCAGAATTTGTTCTGGAGCATGGTTTTCTGGATATGGTTGTACATCGTAAAGATCTCAAACAGACACTTTCAGGTATCCTTTCATATTATAACCGATAAGGATTGAGCATGAGTGAATTCGATTTCGAAAAACCAGTTGCTGAAATGGAAAAGGCAATTGACAAACTTAAGACAATTTCTTCTGACAATAAAACTGATTTCAATGCTCAGTTGTCAGATCTTGAAGCAAAACTGCTTGAACGTAAAAAAGAGATCTATGACAACTTGACACCGTGGCAGACAGTACAGGTTGCCCGTCATCCAAAACGTCCTGTTCTGTTTGATTATATAAAATATGCATTTTCTGATTTCATTGAGCTTCATGGCGACCGTCATTATGGAGATGACCATGCAATGGTGGGTGGATTCGCGACACTCGGTAAAGAAAAAGTAATGCTTATTGGTCACAGCAAGGGAAAAAATCTTGACGAAAATATAAAAAGAAATTTCGGTCAGGCAAAACCTGAAGGATACCGTAAAGCACTTCGTCTTATGCGTCTTGCAGAAAAATTCAACATTCCTGTTGTCACTTTTGTTGACACACAGGGAGCATTTCCAGGTCTTGACGCAGAAGAGCGCGGACAGCATGAAGCTATTGCCCGCAATCTTACCGAGATGGCAAAAATTAAAGTTCCTATTGTTACAGTTGTCACAGGTGAAGGCGGAAGCGGCGGCGCGCTTGGTATTGCTGTCGGTGATTCTGTACTGATGCTTTCAAATGCTGTGTACTCAGTAATTTCTCCAGAGGGCTGCGCATCGATTCTCTGGCGCGATGGAACATTTGCCCCGCAGGCTGCTGAAGCACTTAAAATTACTGCTAAATCACTGCTTGAGCTTGGGGTTATTGACGAAATCATACAGGAACCTGTTGGCGGTGCTCACACTGATTATCAGAAAACAGCTGATGAAATAAGAAATGTCGTTTTAAAACATATAAAGAAACATGCTGCTCAGGGGGCAGTAAAACTCCTCGCAAAGCGGTTTGACAAATTCGCTGCGATGGGACAATTTACAAAATAAACACTGAGGAATTCTCAATGACAATTTTAAAAAAATCTACGGAAGAAAAGCTTCAAAAGATCCCGTTGAGGATTACCGATACTACTTTACGTGATGCGCATCAGTCATTATGGGCTACCCGCATGAGAACTGAAGACATTCTCCGTATAGTGGATGTTATTGATAACGTCGGTTATTATTCACTTGAATGCTGGGGTGGAGCTACGTTTGACGTATGTCTGCGTTTCCTGAGAGAAAATCCATGGGAACGTCTGAGACTCATTAAAGCAAAAGCAAAGAACACTCCGCTGCAGATGCTTTTACGCGGTCAGAACCTTGTCGGATATAAAAACTATGCAGATGATGTCGTAGATAGATTTGTCGCTCTTGCATGCGAAAATGGAGTTGACATTTTCAGAGTTTTTGATGCACTCAATGATACAAGAAATCTTGAAGCAGCTATTCAGGCTGTCAAAAGACACGGCGGTCATGCGCAGGGAACTCTTTGCTATACCATTTCACCGGTTCATACAATTGAAAAATATATACAGCATGCACGGGATCAGGTCGCTCTCGGCATTGATTCTCTTTGCATCAAGGATATGGCAGGAATTCTCTCTCCTCACGGGGCTGAGAAACTTGTGTCTGCTCTTGTAAAGGAACTCAGTATTCCGATTCAGCTTCATTCACATGCGTCAAGCGGTATGGCCATGACAACATATCACGCAGCCGCCTACGCAGGAGCCGGTGCAATTGACTGTGCCATTTCGTCCATGTCAGGTTTTTCATCTCAGCCGCCTGTAGAGACAATGGTTGCAATCTTTTCTGAAACCAGATATGATACAGGTCTTGATATTGATGCGCTTAACAAAATTGCAAAGTACTTTGATGAACTTGCGCCCAAACGCCGTCAGACAAGTACTATTCAGCCGTTTATCGATCCGGGGATTCTTATACATCAGATTCCAGGCGGAATGATCTCTAATTTCAAGTCACAGCTTGATCAGCAGAAAGCTCTTGACAGGCTGCCGCTTGTACTTGATGAAGTGTCAAGGGTTCGCGAAGATCTTGGATGGCCTCCGCTTGTAACTCCGACAAGTCAGATTGTCGGAACTCAGGCTGTTATGAATATCATTGCCGGTGAACGATATAAAATGGTTCCTAATGAGGTCAAAGAGTACTTGCGAGGAATGTACGGCAGATCACCTGCACCTGTCAGCCCGGAATTTATCAAAAAAATTCTTGGCGATGAAAAACCGATCGATTATCGTCCTGCAGATGCAATCAGCCCGATGCTGCCAAAAGCAACTGACGGAATTGATGCAAAGTATATTGAGAGTGAAGAGGACATTGTTTCGTATATACTGTTACCTGAACCAGCAATGGAATACTTCAAGTATCGCATGCTTCCGGTCGATCAGAGACCTGAAACACCGGCAGATCTTGAACTTAAAAAACAGCAGGAAGCTAAAAAGCCATCTGAGTCTGCTGTCGTTTCTGCACCAGCTCCAGTTCCTGCAACAGTTACAGGCGGATTAGCAGTTCCAACTCATTTTCAGGATATTACCAGTGAACTGATGGGTAAAATTACAGGGCTGACTCTTGATGAAATGATTTTTAGAGTCGGGGATGTAAAAATTGCAGTCAGACCATCAGGTGTTCCGGCTTCAGCATTAATTACACAGACTTATGGAAGTGCAGCTCCGGCAGCTGTAACTGCTGCTCCTGTACAAGCTGCAGCAGCTCCAAAGGCACCTGTTGCTCCTGAACCTGAGGTGATTGGCAAAACAATTAATTCCCCAATAGGTGGTAAATTTTATAGTACACCTGGACCTGGAAAACCAAGATTCGCAAAAGAAGGTGATATTATTGATGCCGGCGGGAAGGTTTGCAGTGTTGAGGCTATGAAACTGTTCAATGAAATTTCTGTTCCTGTCAGATGTAAAATAATTAAGTTTCTTGCAAATGATGGGCAGACTGTTGAAAAAGATCATCCGATTGTCGCAATTGAAGAATTATAAAATTATATTTCAATAGACATAGTCAGGGGAAATTTACTTTACTGTAAGTTTCCCCTTATAATTTGTGCCCGTTTTATGTATTCTTTTTTTTATAAAAGATTATCTTTACTCAATAAATCTCTGACCGGAGCGAAAACTTTGACATATAATGCTTTTCAGTGATGGTTTTTCCTTTATGTGTTGAATAAACCACTGCTGAAAATTATTTTACGTTGTTACTATCATACATTTAAAAAGGCAAAGAATGATATCTTCTGATGGTTTTGATTGTTTTATTCTATTTATACGATTGTCGGATGAGTAGACCTGCAACATGGAAATCCAACATATCCCCTTTAAAAAGAATTACTTTCAACTGATACAATCTTTTACCAGTTTCAGAGATAGTTGTTACTTTAACAGAAACTCTCAGAGGTTATAATGAAAATCGGATTTAATGTGCTTCTATTATTGCTTGGATCATTAATTGTTTCAGCAGAAGCAAAAGTTCTTGATACACTTGTCATTGATGGCCTTAGCATTAACTCTCCATCTGTTGTCCGCAATGCAATTGGAGTACGTGAAAAACATCCATTTACTGCAGCGGATATTCAGGAATCTCTCAGACGTCTCTATGCACTGGGGCTTTTTAAGTCGATTGATTTTTCAATAACAAGGGAAAATGACTCATCAGCATCACTGAAACTATTGCTTGTTGAAAATTCCATTTGTGAAAATATTGAATATCATGGAAATAAAAAACTTAAAGTAAAAGATCTTGATGAGAAATCAATCTTGAAAAAAGGGCAGATTCTGACAGATGCAACACTGTTCAAGAATGAGCAGGTTCTCAAAGATCTGTATGCTGAAAAAGGGTACAATCTTGCTGAAATTAAAACTGAACAGGTACAGACAAAAATTCCTGGAAATGTAATTGTCAATTATACGATTAAAGAAAATGCGAAAGTACGTATTGCAAAAATCAACTTTTCCGGAAATAAACAGATTGCTTCCAAGAAACTCCTGCGCAAATTCAAAACAAAAGAACATCGCTGGTGGAGAGGCGGGGAGTTTAATAAGGATGTTTACAAAGAACACCTTGATACATTGATCATGTTCTATAATGATCTCGGTTATCTCGATGCGTCAATCGAGAGTGACAGTGTCTGGTACAGTGACAATAAAAGAGATATCAATGTTGACATAAAAATGAGTGAAGGTACAAAATATATCACAGGTAAATTTTTCTTCAAGGGAAATAAAATCATCGAGACTGATTCTCTTAAGTCAAAAATAGCGCTCAAAGAAGGAAAAGCCTTTCAGAAAGCACGCTTTGAATTGACAAAGTATATGGTTGAGAATGCATATCGTGAAGAAGGTTATCTCTGGATTATGGTTAATGATCAGCGAGGCTATCGCGGTGATACAATTGATGTCACCTTTGAAATCAGTGAAGGCCGCGCAGCTATTGTTCATAAGGTTGATATAAAGGGAAACAACAAGACAATGGACAAGGTCATAAGACGTGAAATAAGCTGTCTGCCCGGAAAAAAATATAAACAATCCCTTATGATGCGAAGCCGACAGGAACTTATGGGACTTAACTTTTTTTCTGATATAAAACCTGATCTGATTCCAATCGAAGACGGCACAATTGATCTTGTTTTTGATGTAACAGAAAAGGACAACATTGGACAGTTGCAAATGGGTGTTGCGTATTCAATGCAGGATGGTTTTGTCGGAACTTTCTCTACTTCAATACCCAATTTCCGTGGTGCAGGACAGGAATTGCGTGTCAATCTTGAGTATGGGCAGAATACAAGAAATATCACACTTGGATTTACAGAACCATGGGTTGGCGATAAGCCGCTTTCATTGACCGGAACCTTATTCTATTCCCGCGATGAAGATTATGATGATTATCTGACAAAAACATACGGATTCTCAGTTGGAGCAGTAAGAACCCGCCTGAAATGGCCTGATGATCATTTCAGATTGAGTACTTCGTATACGTTAAGTTATGATGAGTCAAGCAGAGACAGTGTCCGCGACGATGAGCACAATTTGTATGTTTCTGAAGACGGCTGGCTCAGTAAGGTCTCTTTTGGTATCGAGCGGCGTGATCTTGATCTTGCGCTGTTTCCGACCCGCGGTTCGCGGATATCAATAAATCCGGAAATCGCAGGTCTTGGCGGTGATTTTCAGTATTTCAAAGGTATGCTGTCTTATGACCAATATTTCCCGCTGCCTCTGAAATTCGTCCTGGGTACAAGATCAAAATTTGGTATGATTCGTGAATTGGGTGACAACAAAATCACAATATCAGTCAGTGATCTGTTTATCACAGGTGGTGTTTACGGAGATGGTGATCTGAGAGGATATGAAGAATATGAGTTCGGAGGTTATTCGGGTCATGAAGCCACTGGACTTAATATGTTTACATCCACACTTGAACTCCGCTACCCTGTACTTGACCAGCAGCTCTATCTTGCCGGATTTCTTGATTACGGAAATACATGGCCTGAACTTTCGGAAATAAGTCTTGCCGATGCATATAAAGGGGTTGGATTTGGAATAAGATTGAGTCTGCCCATGCTTGGAATGCTTGGCTTTGATTTTGGCTGGGGTGTTGATACAAAGAGAACAAATGGCGATGCTTTCAGTGACGATAAAACAGATTTTCATCTGAGTTTTCTTATGAACAGAGGATTTTAAGATGTCAGTGCTCTGTTATGATAGTAAGCGCAATACAACAGAGTGATGACTTGTTTACAAAGGAGGAACATTATGCGCAGAATTGTTATGACCGGTTTTTTTGCACTTGTTGCAACAGTATCATTTTCCTGGGCTGAATTAAAAATGGGATATATTAATTCAGAGGCAATTTTTCAGGAATATGAGGGTACAAAGGAAGCTCAGGATAAGTTTAATAAGGAAGTTGCAAAGTGGGAACAGGATGCTTCTAAAAAACAGAAGGAAATAAAGGATCTTAAGGAACAGATTGACAAACAAAGTTTACTTTTAAGTGCAGAACGTAAAAAAGCGCTTGAAGATTCACTTGAAAATAAAATGGCTGACTATCAGAAGTTCCTTCAGGAAAAATTCGGTCAGAAAGGTGAAGCACTCTCTAAGAATGAAGAGTTGACAAAGCCTATTATTGAAAAAATCAATAAGATTATTGAAAAAATTGCTAAAGAAGAAAATTACGACTACATTTTTGATGCCAGGGCCGGTGGAATTGTTTTTGCTAAAAAAGCTTATGATCTCAGTGAACGTGTACTTGGTCTTCTCAGTAAGGAACAATAGTGGTTACTCTTGCTGAAATAGCGCAATTAATTGGTTCAGTTGTTCCCCCGGGAGCAATTGAATTTGCCATTTCAGGAATAAAATCACCTTCACATGCGTCAATTACGGATGTTACATTTCTGTCAAGTGCCGAGTTTCATGATGACATTGCGAAAAGCCAATGCCTGGCAGTAATTGTCAAACAAGGTGTTCATATTGACGGTAAAATCTGTCTTGAGGTTGCTGATCCATATACTGCATATGCACAGGTGGCCAATTTTTTCGAAGACAGAAGTCCGCTTTTTAATGAACAGATCTCAGTTCATGCGATAGTAGATCCATCTGCAGAAATTGATCCATCTGCATCAATCGGCCCCGGATCCATTATTGGAAGCGGTGTCAGGATCGGAGAAGGCTGCCGGATAGGTGCAAGATGTGTTATCGAGAAAAATTGCACTATTGACGATAACACAAGAATTGATAGCGGTGCAGTGATACGATGGAGTACTGTTATTGGAAAACGGGTGATCATTCAGGCCGGTGCAATTGTCGGCAGCGATGGCTTTGGCAATGCGCGCCAAAGTGATGGATCATGGATCAGAATTCCTCCGTTTGGAAATGTTGTTATAGGTGATGATGTCGAGGTCGGGGCCGGAACAACAATTGACAGAGGAAATTTTGAATCAACACTTATCGGTAATGGTGTTAAACTTGATAATCTGATACATGTTGCACATAATGTCCAGATTGATGATAACACTGCAATTGCTGCGCAGACTGGAATTAGCGGAAGTACAAAAATTGGTAAACGGGTTATCATCGGCGGTCAGGCCGGATTTGTCGGACATATTCATATCGGCGATGACTCATTTGTCGGGGCAAAGGCAGGAGTATCAAAAAGTGTCGAACCCGGAGCTAAAATTACAGGTTATCCGGCACGAGATCTGATGACCATGCGCCGTATTGAAGCTGCTCAGGCAAATTTACCTGCACTTCTGAAAGATATCAGGCAACTTAAAAAAAATATTGACGAAAAGAATAAATAATTTCTGCGTATGAAAATCCTGTTTATATATCATTGATGAGGCAGGATATTAACATTTAATTTTTTTTCATTTGTTTTCATTACTGGATAAAACAGATGAATTAATGAGATTTTTATTAAGTGTGCAAGTGATAAGACTGGGCAGAAAAGATCGGGAAAGGAATTTCTAAATTTATGGCTCTTCAGCAGACAATAGGGGAAAAGGTCTCACTGACCGGTGTCGGTTTACATACTGGGGAAATGACCTCTGTAACTCTGTATCCGGCGCCTGAAAATTCGGGTATCTGGTTTGTCAGAGCTGACCTTGAAAACAAGCCGGAAATAAAAGCTGACATTGACAATGTAGTTGATTTGTCACGCGGTACATGCATTGGTAAAGATGGCGTACGGATTTATACTGTTGAACATATCATGTCTGCATTTGCCGGTTTAAAGATTGACAATTGTCGTGTTGAAGTTGAAGCACAGGAAATTCCTCTGATGGATGGAAGTTCAATGCCTTATGTTGAACTTATCCAGAAGGCCGGAATTGTTGAGCAGAATGCTGAGCGTGAGTACTTGACAATTGATCAGCCGCTTATGTATGTAAAGAAGGATGTTGCGCTTGGTGTATTCCCGCTTGATCATTTCAGATTGACACTTGAAGTCGATTATAATTATCCTGCCCTTGGTGCGCAGTATACAACCATGTTCTCTCTTGATGATTACATCAAGGATTTTGCTCCGTCACGGACTTTCTGTTTTCTTTCCGAAATAGAAAAACTTCGCGAGGCAGGACTAATTAAAGGCGGTTCACTTGACAGCGCTCTGGTTGTTCAGGATATTGAATTAACAAAAGAGCATGTTGAATATATCAGAAGACTGTTCAGCTGGCAGGGACCTGTTGAACCCGGCAAAAACGGCTTTCTTAACAATACGGAATTACGTTTCTATAACGAGCCGTGCCGTCACAAGGCACTTGATATTGTGGGAGATCTGTATCTTCTTGGTAAACCGCTGAATGCTCATATAATCGGCGCACGAACCGGTCATGCCGCAAATATTGCAATTGCAAAGCAGATCAGGGAATATATAAACAAATGTGAAAAACAGAAAGAGGGTACTTTTATCCAGTTGGGTTACGAAGAGATTCTTAACACAATACCACATCGTCACCCTTTTCTTTTTGTTGATAAAGTGCTTGAGATTGTTCCGGGAAAGCGCATAGTTGCGCAGAAGAATGTATCATTTAACGACAATTTCTTTGAAGGGCATTTTCCAGGTAATCCTGTTATGCCAGGCGTTCTGCAGATTGAGGCATTGGCTCAGGCCGCGACAATAATGGGACTTTTCGGTAAAAGTGAAGCTGAACGAAAAGTCCTTTTTCTTGGTATTGATAATACTCGTTTCAGAGGAATTGTCAGGCCTGGAGATACACTGCGCCTTGAAGTGAAAATGCTTCAGTTCAGGCGTGGTACTGGTAAATTTGAAGGAAAAGCTTACGTTGGAGATAAACTCGTCTGTGAAGCTGAAATGTTTGCGATGCTTGGTGCAGGAAACAAGGAAAAGAATAGCTGATGTCAACAAATATTCATTCTACAGCCATAATTGATAAAAGCGTAGAGATTGGTGCTGATACGGTTATCGGACCGTATACAGTAATTGAAAAAGATGTATTAATAGGGGACAGATGTAAAATAGGCCCCCATGTGGTTATAGGTGAAGGTACGCGCATTGATGAAGATTGCAGAATCTTTAATGGCGCGGCTATAGGTCTTGAACCGCAGGATAAAAAATTCAACAATGAGAAAACATATACTTTCATTGGTAAACGTACTGTTCTCAGGGAATTCATGACTGTCAATAGAGGTACTATTGACAGAGGAGAAACACGGATCGGGGATGACTGCTGGATAATGGCTTATTGTCATGTTGCGCATGATTGCATTATCGGAAATGATGTGACGATTTCCAATGGACTTGCGATGGCAGGACATGTTGAGGTCGGTAATCATGTTACTATCGGAGGTATTGTCCCTATTCATCAATTTACTCGTATTGGTGATTATTCTATAATTGGTGCTGTAACAAGACCATTTATGGATGTTGTCCCTTTTGCAATGTGCGGTGGTGATACTGAAACAAGAATAGTTGGAATTAACAAAGTGGGACTGGAACGTCACGGTTTTTCTCCTGAGCGGCGTTCGAATATCAAACGTGCCTTTAAAATCCTGTTTCGCAGCGGCCTGTCTCTGGCAGATGCGATAAATTCACTTACCAGTCAATATCCAGATGATCTGGATATTGCACTGCTGCTGAAATTTTTAAAAGGAACATCTAAGCGGGGTTTTATGCGCATGAATGATGACATCGAAGCATAAATCTATTGTAAATTAAATCTGTTAATATCACTGAATGCTGTTTTCTGATACAGGAGCCAAAGCCGCTTGACACGACATCCAATTGGTATTTTTGATTCCGGATATGGCGGCCTGACTATACTCAGGGAAATCATAAAGTATTTTCCTGAGTACGATTTTATATATGCAGGGGATAATGCACGCTCACCTTATGGTACAAGGTCATTTGAAACCGTGTACCGCTACACACTTGAAGCTGTCAGGTGGCTTTTTGATCAGGGGTGTGAACTTGTTCTGATTGCATGCAATACAGCATCTGCAAAAGCACTGCGGACAATTCAGCAGAAAGATCTTCCGCAGATTGCTCCTGACAGAAGGGTACTTGGTGTCATCAGGCCTGTTACTGAAATTATCGGACAGTATACAAAGACCGGAAATATTGGAATATTTGCAACACCCGGTACTGTGCGGTCAAATACTTATGTCATCGAAATAAATAAGTTTTTCCCTGATATAAATATTACACAGGAAGCCTGCCCCATGTGGGTTCCACTTATTGAGAATAATGAATTCGCTAATGTCGGGGCAGAGTATTTTATAAGAAAGCATATTGATAATCTTTTTATTAATTCACCGAAAACAGATACAGTGATACTTGGCTGCACTCATTATCCGATTATTATTGACATGATAAAAAAAATAATTCCCCCCGGTGTGACCATTGTTAATCAGGGAACTATTGTTGCACAGAGTCTGCTTGACTATCTGAAACGGCATCCTGAAATTAACTGTAAATTGACTAAGGAATCATCGCTTGATTTTTATACCTCAGAGAGACCGGACGGCTTTGACAGATTGGCAATGTTGTTTTTCGGAGAAAAAATAGAATCCAGACAGGTTGATTTTGAGGTAATTGACAGATAGTGCAATGATGCAGCGCATACATCCAATGAGTATAACTCCTTAAATTATAAAATGTTACGAATAATTAACAAGTAAGGGATGATTCTATCTGTAATTGCCTTATCATTGAAGCCATTAGTTTTTCTTAAGCTGAAAAAACCATCTGTTTTTCAATACAAATCCGTTTCTATCAGATAAACTGCTGCCTGTCTCATAAATATTCAATTGAAGTATTTGAAAACTTCTCGATAATTTTTCACTAACAAGTTATAATCTTAAGCAAATATGCAAATAGTTTACATGAAATAATGGTACTTGTATGGAAATTATGGATTTTCTTCTGAAGCTTATCGAACAATACGGTTATATAATAGTTTTTCTGGCTATTATGCTTGAAAGTACAGGTATTCCTTTTCCCGGCGAAACAGCCCTTATAGTGGCTGCCGCTGTTGCCGGTACGGGGCATCTTAATATTGCAGGTGTTATAGCTTGTTCTGCGGCAGGGGCAATTATTGGCGATGCTGGTGGGTATTGGGTCGGGAGAAAGCTTGGGAGGCCATTTCTTGAAAAACATGGCAAATGGTTTCATCTTACAACGGATAGAATGTTTAAACTGGAAAAACTATTTGTAAAACATGGTGCTATGACCGTATTTTTCGGACGTTTTTTTTCTCTCCTTAGAACATATGCTGCTCTTTTTGCCGGAGTATGGAGAATGTCTTATCTTACATTTTCGATATTTAATGCGCTGGGTGGAATAATATGGGCAACTATTTTTGGAATTCTTGGATATATTTTTGGACAAAATCTTCCGCTTCTCGAAAAAATTGCAAAAACTATCGGATGGGCTCTTACAATTCCGCTCGTTTGTATTATCGGATTGGCAATATTGTGGCGTTGGATGGTAAAACATCAGGAATTGCTGAAAGGATATCTTGCATCTTTTCTGAAAAAGTCCGGATATAATTATATTGTAAACCGTTTTTCATGGCAGATTCACTGGTTTTTACGTCACTGGACTGCGGCCCAATACACTGTCATTCATATTTCCCTTGGCTTGACTATTACATGCCTGAGTGTTTACGCATTTGTCCGTATTGCGACAAGTGCGTTTTTTGATCGCAGTATAGCCGGATGGGACAGCACGGTTTTTCAGATTGTTCAGGGATGGGCTACACCATTGTCAACAATGATATTTCAGATTATTACAACGCTTGGTTCCTATGGTGTATCAGTTGTGGTTTTAGCAGCGATTCTGTTTTTTATCGGTAAACGAAAATGGGTAAATGCGATTACTTTGGGAGCTGTTGTTTTAGGAGGACAGATTCTTGTTATGGTTCTCAAGGTTGCATTTGCACGCCAGTCACCGGTTATTGAAACTCAGACTCTTTTTCACTGGCTCGGATTCAGCTTTCCAAGTGGTCATGTAATGGGATCATTGATTGTGTATGGTATGATTACCTACTTTCTTATTCTATGGTCAAAAAAATGGGTGTTTACAACAGGAATTGTACTGATAGCTTTGTTCACCATACTTCTTATAGCTTTCAGCCGGGTTTATCTTGGAGAAAACTATCTCAGTGATGTGCTTTGCGGGCTTGCCGGAGGATCTGTATGGTTAAGTTTCTGTCTTACTGCACTTGAGCTGCTCAGACGGGGTCAGGTCGGAGACAGAAGACGGCATAAACGTACGGTTGTCAAAGTAGAATCTGAGTCTGTCCGCTCACTGTAATACTTTCAGATATTTTATCAGTATCTATTACAAGTCAAAAATGGATGATTTTTATCCTGTATAAATGATATTTGCTTCGAATTTATCATGTTAATCAGTCTGATATCAGATACTGCTTCTTATTATCAAAAAAAGCAGTTCAATCTGATTATCTGCATAATCCAATTATTATATTTTGATTGAACTTCGCAGTTTATCCGGTTCTCCATTTTAGCAAATTGCGGATTTCCGATATTTGATATGTAAATTATATTAAATTGAAAAATTTATCACTATTAATGAAACGGGTATCTATGTTACGTAAGAATCCTTTGCTTCTGATAATAATTCTGCTATTTCTTATAGTTCCATTTTTTAACAAAATTGTGCTTCTTTTAACAGATTATTTCTGGTTTGGCGAATTGCAGCTGCAGGGAGTATTTACAAAAACACTTCTGACCCAGGTATTGTGCGGAGTATCAGGGTTTGTGCTGTCGGCAATACTACTGTGTGTCAATATTATAATTGCTGAAAAATTGTCATCAGGTAAAGTGTATATACCATCATCCATGGTTGCGTATGATCTGTTTACAAAACTGTCACAATTCAGTATTCGTGTATTTCTTCTTATTTCATTGGCGGTTGCACTATTCACAGGTCTCTGGGCATCAGGCCTCTGGGAGAGTTTTCTGTGTTTTGTAAATGGAACTGCATTTGGTGTCAAAGATCCGTTGTTTAACAATGATGTCGGTTATTATGTATTCAAGCTGCCGTTTCTTAGTTCTGTATTGTATGGCACGCTGGCGCTGCTTGTACTGTCACTTGTATCGGCTGTCATGATTTACATTGTAAGAGGCGGTATTTATGTCGGATCATTTCCACCGGCAATACCTGCAAAGCCCCGGGCTCACCTGCTGATTCTGGCTGGACTCATAATAGGTTTGTTATATTTTCATTTTGATTTTACTATGGCATCCATGATCACAAAACACAATACCATTTTGAGCGGAGCCGGCTACGCTGATATTCATTTCGAAATTCCTGTATTGAAAATTCTCAAATTTGCAGCACTCGGAGCAACACTTGTAATATGGGCAACAATTGGTTTACGAACGTTAATCCCCGCAGCAGTTGCAGTCGCAGCAGTTATTATTATTGCGTTTACCGGATCTGCAGGCAGTCAGCTGCTTCAGAAATTTGTTGTTTCTCCTAATGAACTGTCAAGGGAGACACCTTACATCAAGTTGAGCATCGCAGGAACACGCGCGGCTTATGATATTGATAAAATCGAGGAAAAGGGATTTGTACCGACAGAGAATCTCTCAAAAGACGTCATTGAAGAGAATGCTGCTACACTGAAAAATATCAGACTCTGGGATCATTCTCCTCTGCTTACTACATATAGTCAACTTCAGGAAATAAGAACATACTATGAATTCCTTGATGTTGACAATGACAGATATATGATAAATGGTGAATTGCGTCAGGTGATGCTTTCACCACGTGAACTTGTTCCATCAAGTCTTCCAAGCAGAATATGGATCAATGAAAGACTCTCGTATACTCACGGCTATGGCTTATGTATGGGACCTGTAAATCAGGTTACAAAAGAGGGACTTCCGGAATTCTTTACAAAGAATATCCCGCCTGTTTCCTTGCAGTCATTTGAGGTCAAAAGACCAGAGATTTACTATGGAGAAGCTGACGCCGGTTATGTAGTTGTCAATACTGCCGCTAAAGAATTCGATTATCCATCAGGAGATCAGAATGTTTATTCCGAGTACAGCGGTACAGGAGGAATAAAAATCGGCAATTTACTGAAAAGGCTGCTCTTTGTAGCTCAGTTCAAGGAATTGAAACTGCTTTTGTCAACTGATATTAAATCCGACAGCCGCATTCTTATGTATCGCCAGATTATTGAACGTGTAAAACATGCTGCACCGTTTTTCAAATACGACCGTGATCCGTATATTGTAATTACAAGTGATGGCAGGATGGTCTGGATTATTGACGGATATACTGCTACTGACGCATATCCGTATTCAGCAAATACCGGATCTGCCAATTATATCAGAAATTCTGTCAAGGTTATTGTTGACGCCTACAATGGTGATATAAAGTTTTATATGTCTGATGAAGCAGATCCGATTATTAAAACTTATGCTGCCATTTTTCCCGGAATGGTTCAGCCACTTGACAAAATGCCTGCTGATATCCGCTCGCATCTACGTTATCCGCAGACAATGTTTGCTCTTCAGGCAAGTGTTTTTTCTTTATATCATATGACTGATCCTCAGGTTTTTTACAATAAGGAAGATCTCTGGAAAGTGCCAAGTGTCAGCACAGATGGATCCGAGATTGCAATGCCTCCATATTATACAATCATGAAACTCGCAGAAGTCGGTGAGAAAGAGGAGTTCATTCTCATGGTTCCGTTTACACCTGCAAAAAAAGACAATATGATTGCCTGGCTTGCAGCAAGATGTGACGGGTCGGATTATGGTAAACTTCTGGTTTTTAACTTTCCAAAACAGAAACTTGTATATGGTCCCAGACAGATTGACAACCGCATTAATCAGGATCCTGAAATTTCCCGTCAGCTGGCACTCTGGAATCAGGGCGGGTCGCGAATCATTAAAGGCAGTTTACTTGTGGTTCCTGTTTCGCAATCACTGCTTTTTGTGCAGCCTCTTTACATTGAGGCAAAGGGTGGAGGATTGCCTGAACTTAAAAGGGTCATAGTGGCTTATGGAAATACAATCGTGATGGAAGAAAACCTCGATCTTTCTCTTGCAAGAATATTTGGAAAAACAAAAAATACTGATACTGTTCAGACAATTTCCGAGTCAACCGGAGAAGTCAGCAAAAATGCTGTTGATATGTCTGTCAAGGAGCTTATTGCTCAGGCCCAGGAAGAATACACTATCGGACAGAAATCTCTGAGCCAGGGAGATCTCGGTGGTTATGGTCAGTCAATGAACCGTGTCAGAGATATCATTGCTGAAATTGCTAAACAGGTAAAATAAGTCCGGTTTTCATTATTTATTAAAATGTGGAACTCATTTGTAAATATATATATCTTCGCCCCCTAAATCCCTCTGCGGGGGTTTAGGGGCGCGATAAAAATTATTATTTGTCATTGCCGGGCTGGAAAGAGGAGAATCTGATAAGGTTGACATACTGAGACCTCACCCCCCGGCCCCCTCTCCTATAGGAGAGGGGGAGAAGAGTGTCTTTGCATATGATACTATATCGAAGAATCACCATGATAATGAACACTTCTCCGTGTGAGAGGTCGCGCGCTCTGGCGCGGGTGAGATCTCTTGTCTGAATATTATGGAGAATACCATTTTCCTATTGATGTAATCTTCGGGGCTGCTCCGGTATCAAACGGAACATTAATGCCACTGATATAAGCATTGACTGTCAAACCAAGGGCAAATGGAACACGCATATCAACCGGAATACCGAGCTCATCAATGCTTTTAATCGGAATAGCCTGAAAATAGGCAGATAGAAAGTCTCTCAGTGTCAAATTGTTGGCACCTCCGCCGGAAATAAAAATTCTATCCGGTACCGGCGCATCCTTATATTCTGACCTGTAATAATTATAAATTGCCCTTGCTGTCAATGCTGTGACTGTTGCCAGTCGGTCGTGTGGAGATAATGATTTCAGTGATTCTAATTCTAGCAGCTCATCAAACTGATCAGATGCTGTTGTTTTTTGACCGTTCTGCAAAAACCACTCAGATGATACTAATGTATTAAGACACTCGCCGTCAACTTTGCCCTTTGATGCCAGAGCACCATCACGGTCAAAATTATCATTGCCTGACAATTCCCGTACCAGTTTGTCAATAAGACATGTTCCAGGGCCTGCGTCAGAATCAAGAATCACTTTTGATGCCGCTGTATCAACTATTGTCATACGCGATACTAAACCGATATTAAGCAGTATGGAAAGACCTGGTGCTTTTGATAAAATTTCCATATTTCCGGGATTGACCGGCACTCTTCCTGTACCACCTGCTATCAGATTAAAGCGGGAGAAATCTGCAATTACCGGTATTGCGAATGTGCTTGCAATGTATTGAGGATCCCCGGCACTCTGATCCCAGTAATGCTGCTGGCAGCTTTCACCGGTTGGACCTTTCCATAATGAAAGTTTGTTTACAACAGCAATATGAGGTTTTGCAATTGAATGGGGAACTTGTGCAAGTGTAGTTTTTGCACATTCAGCCATCATGTGTGTAACTTTCAGATCAAGCCATGCAAGATCTGATATTTTAAACTGGTCCCTGGGACCTGATATGCATTTTTCAAGTATCGCGGTAACCTTTTGTGGATAGGGGATTGTTGAATGTGCAAGAATCTCCCATGTAGAGTTTGATGAAAAGTAGATACACTGTATTCCACTTTGAAAACCGCCTGCAGAAATGACAATAATTCGGCGTTTCTTGTTTTTTCGCAATTTTCCAAGACTGATACCTGTCATAGTTCGTACTACTCCTCATATCTGCGCTCAGGAAGCAGGATTTTCTGTATGATGATATTACGTTAAAGTAGATCCTAATGCAATTATCTAAATATCATGAAATTAATCAAAGGTTTTATAAATAGAACTAAGTCATTATCAATTCACTGATAATATAACGGTATTTGGAATTCTGAGCATCATAATTTTTTAAAGTCTTTTGAATATGATTAAAATCCGGAAATATATAGAATGTAATTGAATAATGTATAAATGATTAGCGGATTTTTTAGATGAGCAGCCTGTAAGGTCTGCTCATCTGTTGCTTGGTCTGAAACGGGTCAGTGTTTACAGAGTGAAATTCAGTATCATATTAAAACATCACTTATCAGCAAGCACCTTTAATGTACGGTTGCGATAAGAATGTTTCAATCGATGAATGGCCTTTTCTTTAATCTGACGTACCCGTTCACGTGTAAGATGAAGTCTTTTACTTATTTCGTCAAGTGTGTACGGAACATCCTCACCGACACCGAAATAGAGTTTAAGTACACATTTTTCCCTGTCATTTAATGTGTCAAGTATCTTGTTTATTCCACTCTGCATGGAATATTCAATAAGATTTGTATCAGGCATCTCCTGATTCTCATCCTGTAAGAGGTCTATTAAACCGGTACTGTCATCTGACTGCAGCGGCGTGTCAAGAGAAACAGCCCGGTTTCCTATGCGCTGAATTGTCAGAATTTCAGCTTCAGAAATTCCAATGTCTTCAGCGATCTCTTCAATTGTCGGCATCCTTCTGAATTTCTGTTCAAGTTTGCACTGTGTCCGTCCTACTTTATGAATAATCCCTACACGATTCAATGGAACCCGTGTTATACGGGAGCGGTCTGCAAGTGCGCGAAGTATTGACTGACGGATCCACCAGACAGCATATGATATAAACTTAAAATTTCTCTTTTCGTCAAATCGCTTTGCTGCCTGAATCAATCCCAGATTTCCTTCGCTTATAAGTTCACCTAATGGTAAACCCTGATTCTGATAATTTCTGGCAACACTGACTACGAAACGTAAATTTGATGTAACCAGCTTTTCAAGGGCTTTTTTATCACCGGAGCGTATTTTAATTGCCAGTTTACATTCATCTTCTGTTGAAAGTGCGGTATTTTTACTTATATCTTTCAGATATAGCTCAACTGATGATTCTTCAGGAATTATCATTTTACGTTCCATTATTATCCTCCGTATAGCTGCTTAATCGTGCAGGCTTTATATTATTACTGAGAAAATTTACATATTAAAACTTCAGCCGCAATTAAATTATGGCTTGAATCATCTATTAATACGGTTTATAAATACAAAATATTGCAGACAATTTTAAAATAAAATACTATATGGTTAATTGACAGTCTGAATAAGTTGTCACATTTTAAAAATAAAGAAAGCAGCGCCGATGATAAACAAAAATCCTACTATATAATTCCACCTTAGCTGCTCACCCAGATAAAAAACTGAAAATATTGAAAAAACAAGAAGCGTTATTATTTCCTGAATTGTTTTAAGTTGTGCAGCTGTAAATTGCCCATGTCCAATGCGGTTTGCAGGAACCTGGAAACAATATTCTGCAAAAGCAATAAGCCAGCTGATTATTATTACCAATAGGAGTGGCTTATCTTTGAATTTCAGATGGCCATACCACGCAAATGTCATAAAAATATTGGAGATTGTAAGTAATATTATTGTTTTCATAAAAGAATCCGGTATTTTTAGAGCACGTTAAAAAATAAATTTATAATATTATGCTTTTTGAACCGATCTGCTGATTCAATTAATTCCAGATCACAATGCCTCATAACAGGCTGTAACATAATTCTGACACAGCTGCTCAGAGCAAATACCGGAATAAACAATGACTTAGTATACATTTTTTCTTTATTTTTCATAATTTGGGTTAAATATAATTTAATTATACAAAGAATTTTCATAAATATATACAACGATTTATCTTATGACCCTGTAATTACGTTATTGATAATCTGGGAAGTCATACCCGATGTGTCAATCTAATAAAAAAAATAAAAATATTGATTCCAAACTGCAATTTCACTATTTTAGTTATAGAAGTAAATGGGTTGATAATTCCTGTTTATGGCCAGTAGAGTTCATATCGTGAATCCTATTGGCCTTTTTTATGTGTAAAGTAATTGTTTTATTGATATTTGTAATCGATTTTCTATTTAAACCAAGTATTTTGGAGATATCCTGATATGACTACTGTAAATGTAAATGAGAATCCGCAGAGTGATGGTGACAATAATACTTCTGCAAAAGTATTTATTGAGACTGCTGAAAAAGGCAGGATTGAGTTTCCTGTCATATCAGGAACTGAAGGAAACAGTGGTTTTGATGCAACCAGTTTAAAAAAACATACAAATCTGGTCAGTTATGATCAGGGTCTTGCAAACACTGCTGTCTGTAAAAGTAAAATAACATTTGTTGATGGTGAAAAAGGAATTCTGCGATACAGGGGATATGATATAGAGGATCTGGCTGAGGGGTGTAAATTTGTTGAAGTAGCATATCTTCTCATTCATGGCAAACTGCCTGATGCAAAAGAGTCGATGGAATTCAGTGAATATCTTAATGAACATTCTATGATTCATGAAGATATGAACCATTTTTTTACAGGTTTTCCTCCAGGTGCTCATCCTATGTCGATTCTTTCATCAATGGTCACATCGCTTTTTACATTTTATCCCCATATTATGGATGGTGATCCTAATTTCGATATTACAGCAGCACGACTTATTTCTAAAGTTAGAACTATTGCCGCCTATTCATATAAAAAGTCACGTGGTTTACCAATTGTGTATCCACGCTATGATCTCTCATACTGTGCAAACTTTTTGAATATGATGTTCTCTACACCGGTCAGGAAATACGATGTAGATCCATTCCAGGTTGAAGTTCTAAATAAACTTCTAATCCTGCATGCTGACCATGAACAGAATTGCTCAACGACTGCTGTAAGGCTTGTTGCAAGTGCCCGTGGCAATCTGTATGCATCAATTTCGGCTGGGATCAATGCATTATGGGGCTCACTTCATGGCGGGGCTAATCAGGCTGTAATTGAGATGCTTGAATCAATTCGGAATGATGGCAATGATATTAAAAAATACGTTGAAAAGGCAAAAGGGAAGGATAAAGCATATCGACTCTTTGGTTTTGGACATTCTGTATACAAAACATATGATCCACGTGCAAAGATTGCCAAAAAGTTATGCGATACATTGATCAAAAAAATTAATATTGATGATCAATTGTTAAACATTGCACTGGAACTTGAAGACATTGCACTCAACGACTCTTACTTTACAGAACGAAAATTATACCCTAATATTGATTTTTATACTGGTATAATTTATCGGGCAATGGGTATTCCGACAAATATGCTTACTGTACTTTTTGCAATTGGAAGACTTCCCGGATGGATTGCTCAATGGAAGGAAACAAATGAGGCTGAAGACTCTAAGATTTTCCGGCCAAGACAAATTTATGTCGGACCTGGAAAGACTGAATTCATACCTCTGAATAAACGGTAGTATTTATCAGATGTTCATTTTTTGATCTAAAAAACGCATATAAAATTATAAATTTTGTATGCGTCTCACCCAGAGTTGACTTGTTTACATTAAATATAATTTTTAATTGTTAACTGCGACTTTTATGATGAATCAAAATGTAGCTATTGAGTGAAAAACTGTCTGAAGAGTTGTAAATCTGCTAAAAAAAGATTTTTGGTTCAAATTATTATATTCTTTAATGATTCTTACAAATCTATATAGAGAACTGATTGTACGCGCGGATACTTTAAGCCATTCCGGATTTTCTGAGATGTTTACAAAGGATGTTTTTCGAATTTTATCAGCAAGATCAGTCAGAACATCAATCTGCTCGGTATTAAGAACAATAAGTAATCTTTTATGTACTGGATCATATGATCCGGAGTATATCTCTGCAAGATCTGATATATCGGGTGTTATTGGAAAATTACCGATAAGCTCTATCATAAATAAATTTCTTTTCAACACAGTACAGAATAAATTGCAGAATTCCTCAAGATGATCTGAATCATCCTGATCATCAATCTGAATAGAGATGTCGCGGATTGATTTCCTCGGAAATGATGAAATATGCCTGCTTTCATATGCATCAGATAAAAATTGGTTCAGATGTACAGTCATTCTATTTCTTTTGTTAAAAAGGATAATTTAATATCCGGAATTTTCAGATTGTTATTTAAATTTTGTAATAAATTAACGGTATCAGGTTTGTTTTTAGAATACAATTATTGAATAATAAAAATCTAAATTGATATTAGTTTTACTGATATTCAAGATTTTGTTCAATAGATTCGTTGTCCTTTATGTGAACCGGTGTTTTCTTAAAATTTGTCAGTTTAACACTATTATGAATTGATACTGAACTGCCGAAACAAATATTTCCCTTCAGTGATAGAGCCTTACAATCAAGCAGTGATGGTGCTCCAAATGGGAAATGTTCTTTCAATTGACTAATTGAAAGAAAATATTCATTGTCAAGTTGGATGTCAATATTCTGATATTTTCGTGCCGGATTTGCTGTAATGTTATAGTTTTCATCCATAATAAAAGCATCCGACCAGAGTAACAGAAGATCTTCGCAGCTTTTAACAGGAGCGAATCTGCTTCTTGGGACTCTAAGTGCAGTTG
>Ga0209373_10001606_pt1 | contig 25682 bp, 17 predicted proteins | sample Higcelweek5metaG_FD_187173 | JGI IMG/M metagenome (GOLD analysis project Ga0209373, IMG submission 187173) | Freshwater pond sediment microbial communities from the University of Edinburgh, under environmental carbon perturbations - High... | ecosystem: Environmental > Aquatic > Freshwater >... | reverse complement strand
GCGGCAAACTCCTTCGGCAAGTCGAATTCCAGCCGGTACCAGAAGAGCCCGTCGTAACCGGCCAGCTCCTTGAACTGGGTGTCGAAGTTGCCGGGAACCGACACTTTGCGCCAGGCCGCATCGGGTTTGAACTCGGGCTTCATCCAGCCCTTTGCGCGGCCCTCGTCCTTCGGGTCGGCGACACCGGTCCAGCGGTCGTTGGGCAGGTCGAACTTGAGATTCCCGGGAGCGCCGTCGAGCAGCGCGTAGAAGCCGCTCTCCGCCCCCGCGCCGAGGTTGGCCAGCAGCCGCGAAACGCGGAAGGCGGCGCGGCGGAGTGTGGTCCGATTGTAGAACTCCTTCGCGTCAAACTTCCACGGCGGCAACTGGTCGGCGACGAACACTCCCTTGCCGGTCCGGGCGACGCCGAGCGCACGGCCGCCGGGCGACTTCGCGCCAAAAGCGTCGAACGCCGCCCGGCCGCGCCAATGCAGTTCGGCGTTGCCGATTCCGGCGAATTCCGGGTTCTTTTTCAGGTCATCGACGAAGTCGGAAGAATATTCTCCCGGAGTGAGCTCGAACGCGCCGGGCAGCGCGGCGTCAAGTTCCGCCTTGCCGAGCCCGAGCGCCAGAACGTTCGCGCCCGCTTCGACCGCGCTTTTGAGGTCTTCCGCTTTCGCGCCGGGGCCGAGCACCAGCAGCGCGTCGGGCGGCAGGCTCCCGGCGTAGGCGAGATGCGGAATCTTCAGCGAATCAAGCAGTTCCGCCCCTTCCTCCGCGCCCGCGTAATAGACCTTGCGGGACTGCGGAACGGGGGCGCGGTCAAGCCGTTCGAGAGCGCGGCGAACCAGGTCGTCCGCCTCCGGCTCCGGTTCAGTGCGGCCGGTCGCGGCAAGCTGGCAAAACATGATCCGCCCGCGACGTTCGGCGAATTCGGCAAGCGGGGTGTATTGAAGATCGAAACCGCACTGGAGCAACGGGTTCCAATTCCCCACCGGCGGTTTCTCAAGCACCACCTCGGTGATTCCGGCGCGGTTGCCCGCCCGCCAGGCGCGGGTGTTGTCGAAGCCACACCAGTTCCATTTCGGGTTGGTCGCCTCGTAGGGCGCAACCTGGAATGCGCCGGGGAGCTGGGTCGCGCCGCCGCGCCAGTCGCGCAGGTCCGGGAAGCCCTCCGCGGCGGAAAACACCTCGCGGTACCCCTGCTCCGTACCGCGCAGGCCAAGGCGCTCGATCTCCTCGAACGGCTGCTCGAAGACGAAGAGCTTCAACCCATCCGACAGCCGTTTGGAGAGGTGCAACGGGAAGTCCTTCAACGCGTTGCGCCCGAGCACCAGCAGAGAAATCCCATTCAGGTCGGCGTCGGAGCGCACGGTCTTATAACTGACGCCGAGGCGCCTCAGCACGTCGGCACTCTTGCCTTCGGGGTCGTAAAGCCCGACGTTCGAGGCGAGTTTCGCCATCTCCGGCACGATCGCGTCGAAGGAGAAGCGGTCGGTCTGACCGCCCTGCCCCGGGAAGTCGAATTCGGCCTCCAGCTCAAACGCCTTCGGGGCTCCGGCCGGAATCCGGAACTCAACCGGCAGTTCGGCCTTTCCCCCCGGAGCGACGGAGACGGTTCCGGATTTCTCCAGCTTGAGCGCCGGAATGCGCCAACGCCAGGCGATCTCCGCGTCGCGGCGGCTGTCGTTCAGCATCACCAGCGTTTTATGGACGGTTTCGCCGGGCGTGTAATTGTGGCCGACTTCGGTGGTTTCGCCCGGCCTGCCGCCGATCCAGCCGACAAAGGGCGTGAATCCGGCGTGGACCGCCTTACCGGTGGTGCCGAGCCGGAATTCGGCGACGGGGTTGTTGATCGGTTCGCCGCGCGCAAGGATGCGGTCCGGCACGATGCCGGGGCGCTTGAGGTTCTTGAACGCGTCCGGATTGTCATGGCTCCCCGCCCCGTTCGACACCCAGCTCCAGCAGAGGAACTGGTCCCACGGCAGGATGCCGGAGATTCCCCACGAGCGCAGGTTGCGGAACACCCGCTCCGAATAAAAGGCCCGCACCCGGTTCACGTCTTCCACGTTATTGAGGATGTTGTTGCCGCCGAGCGCGCTGAAGAAGGTTTCGCGGTTGCCCTTGATCAGCTTCTCCTGATGCGCGTAGAGCTTCTCCTTGGCCGGTTCGTTGCGGTAGGCGTTTTCACCGAGGATCGCGGCGTTGAACTCGTTGACCCAGAGGCACTGGAGCCCGGCGTTGCGCCAGATGAAGGCGGGCCCGCGGAAGCTCGACCAGCTCGCCACGTGCGGCAGCCCCCATTCGACGAAGAAGACCGGCATGACGCCGTCTTTCGACCAATTTTCGAGCCAGTCGCCGCGCTCCTGCCGGGGGGCCCAGTTGAGGTAGCAGTTGAGCGTGAACACGTCGCCGAGGTTGCCGCTCTCGTGGTGGTAGACCGGGCGGACCGGGTCGAGCGACTTGGCGATCTTCTCGGCGAGTTCCGCCTGGACGCGGCGGGTCAGCGTGCCCGGCGGCAGCACCTGTTCCGGGCGGTAGGCGGTGCCCAGCCGCTGCGGGTTCTGGTCGCCCATGTAGCCGGTGGCGTTGTGGTTCATCACGTTCATCACCACGCCGGGAACGTTCTGGTAGAGGCGGATCAGGTGTTCCGCCTGCCGCCGGTAGGCCGCGGCCTCTCCCGGCTTCTCCAGCCCGTCAAAATCCTTGAAGTGCGGGAGCGTGAGCGAGGTCAGCATCCCCCGCTTCGAGGTGCCCCGGTGGAAGCTGTCCACATAGCTGAAAACGCCGGGGGTGAAGCTGTAATTCCAGCCGATGAGGAAGTTTGCGCCGAAATCGCGGGCGGCTTTCACCAGGTGTTCGACGTGTTCCTCCGAACCGAAGTCGGACTCCTGCGGGGTCTTGGTGACCAGCGCGCGGAGGTGGATCTTCTTGCCGTTCAAATAGAAATCGCGCCCTTCGACGTAGAATTCGCGGAAGCCGAACTCCTGCGGCAGAAATTCGTCAAGCAGCGCGCCCTTCGCGTCGAGCAGCCGGAGTTTCGCCACATAACAATTCTCCGGGGTGTCGGTGTCCCACAGTTTCGGGTCGCGCCATTCCGCTGAAAACGAGTGGCGGAATCCGGGCTTGCCGTCCGCCTGGAACGGCTTCGACTCGAACGTTTTGACCGCCTTGCCGTCCGCCGCGTCGGAAACTTCGGCGGCCAACCGGTAGGTCCCCGCCGGGAGGGCGGCGAACCCGGTGTCGAATTCGATCGTCTTGTTGCGGAACGAGGTGACCACGCGCACATCCGAAACGCCCGCCGCCACCGGGCGCGAGTCGAGGTAGAGGTCGCCGGTGATCCCGCGGTTGGAGAGCGCGGAGGCGAGCTTGATCAAACGCTCGGGCGCCATGAAGTTGGAACTCTCCACCGGATTCGCGCTGACCAGCAGCGCGAGCGACTGCTTTTTGCCGGGAACCAGCTTGCCGGTGAGATCGGCGTCGCCGCCCGGGTAGTAGAGTTCGGCAGCCGGTTTGCCGTCCACGAAGATCTTCGCGCAGCTCTGGAGCATGTCGGCGGAAAGCACGATCTTCCGCCCCGCCCAGTCGGCGGGAACTTCGATGTCGCGCCGGTACCAGGCGCTGTTGAGGTCGTCCAGCTTGAGCGCGGCGGAGGTGAGCGGCGAAAGAAAAAAGCGCATGCCGTTTTCCTTCACCGGCCATGCGCCCGGAACCTTGAAATACCCCCAGCCAGATCCGGCGGGCGGCGGCTGCTTTGTCTCCGCCTCGCCCGGCAGGACCGGGTGGAAATGCCAGAGCCCGTTGAGGCTGATCCGCTCCCGGCTCGGCGTCGCGGAGCGCCAGGCGTCTTCGAGCGTATCGACCGCCCGGACGGAGAGGCCGCCGGGCGGCGGCGCGTCGCGGTCGAGCGCGGAAAGGTCGCTCACTCCTTCGACGCGAAGGTTTTCAAACTCCACCTTGCCCGCGGTTCCGAAGTTGGCCGGGCCGAGCGTCAGGCTCGCCGCGCCCTCCGGGACCGCGTAAAGCCGCTCGCAATCGACCCAATCGGCGCTGCCTCTGCCATGGAACACATCCGGCCACGGACCCACGCCCTTGCCGTCTTTCCCGTAGAACCGCATGGCGAGGCGGCCGTTCTGCCAGCCCTCCTTGCCGGGAACGACACCGGTCACGCGCATCCGCATTTTGATCCGGATGAATTTCACCCCGGGTTCGATCGGAATCGTTATGTTAAGCTGTTTATTCGCACCGTCGATGGCGATAAAGCCTTCGCCGTCGCGGAGTTCGGCGGTCACGCCCTGCGGCGGATTCCCGGCCCGGAGTTTGCCGGTCGCCGGGTTGACAATCAGATTCGGCTCCGCCGCCGGAAGAAGTACGGCGGCGAACAACAGCGCAAGAAGAAGAAATTTCATATCCGGATCATCCCCCCTGGTTTCCGTTTTGATCGCGTTCCATCCGTCATTATTATGAAACAGTTTCGAATCAATGTCAAGTAGGGGAACCGGAAAAAACATGATAATTATATAGAATGCATGGATATTCCGGCAATAGATACTAACATATTAGTTATTATAAATATATAGAATAGAGAAAACAAAAAACGACTGTTGAAAAACCAGGCAGCTTTGAACGGACGTAACGTCCGTTCGGCCGCCCAGAAAACGATTGCATTTCAGGGCCGGAAGACTTTTTACTTCGATTCGGCAGGGCCCCAATGCAGACGGGCTTTCAGCCATTCGCGGAAGCGCTGGCAGGCGGCGTAAAGCGCCGGGGTGAAGATGATTCCGACCAGCGTCGCCAGCGCCATGCCGGAGAAGGTGGTAATCCCGATCGCCCGGCGGCTGCCGGAGCCCGCCCCGGTGGCGATAACCAGCGGGAACACGCCAAAGAGAAAACTCCACGCGGTCATCAGCACGGCGCGGTAACGCAAATTGGCCCCGTTCATGGCGGCGTCAAAAACGGATTTGCCGCTCTCCCGCTCCTGTTTGGAGAATTCCACCATCAGGATCGCGTTTTTCGCGGCCAGCCCGATCAGCATCACCATCCCCAACTGCGCGTAGATGCTCATCGTCTCTCCGGTCAGCAGCAATCCGGCCAGGGCGCCGAGCAGCGCGAAGGCGACGGAAAGCATGACCGGCACCGGAATCATCCAGCTCTCATATTGCGCCACCAGGAAGAGATAGGCGAAGATGAGCGCCAGCGTCATCAGCAGAACGATCTGCCCCTGGTTCTGCTTTTCCTGATAACTCAGCCCGGTCCATTCCACCTCGTATTGCGAGGGGAGTTTCTGGTTCTCGACCAGTTCGAACAATTTCTGCGAACTCACGCCGGGCACGGCCTGGGCGTTCAATTCGGCGCTGAGCATGTTGTTGAACCGGGAGATCTGGCTCGGTCCGACCGTGTAGCGGAGCGTGCCGAGCGAAGTCAGCGCCACCATGTCGCCGTTGTCGTTCACCACCTGGATTTCCCGGATGTCGTCGAGCGTGGCGCGGTAGTCCGCGCCGGACTGGATCTTGACTTTGTAATTGCGCCCCATCAACGTGAAATCATTGATGTACAACGAAGCGAGCTTGGTCTGCAGCGCCGAGAAAATGGAACTGACGGTAACGCCCAGCGTCTCCGCCTTCTCCCGGTCGATGTCGAAATAGAGCTGGGGAGTGTCGGCGCTATAGGAGGTCATCGCATACCGGATCTCCGGTCGGGCCGAGAGGTCGATGGCGAGTTGCTTCGCCGTGGCGGCGAGTTCGTCCGTGCCGACCTCGCCGGTTCCGCAGAGCTGGAACGTCGCCCCGCCAGTCATACCCAACCCCATGATCGCCGGAGGCGTGAAGGCGATGATGTTCGCATCCGCAATGGTCCGGGTCTCCGCCTGGATCCGACCGACGATGGCGTTCAACTGCGTTTCCGGCGATGTGCGATTGCCCCAATCGTCGAGCTGGAGAATGCACATGGCGACATTCTCCCCGCTGCCGGAGAGCATGCTTTGCCCGGAAACCGTCATGGTCGTGGCGATTCCGTCGATCTTCGACACCCGCGCGCGGAATTCGTCGAGCACCGCATTGGTCCGGGCCAGCGACGCGCCTTTGGGCAATTCGACGTTGCACATGACGACTCCCTTGTCCTCCGCCGGGAGGAAGGAGCTGTCGATGCGCCCGTAAAACAGCCAGCTCGCGGCGACGACCCCGGCGAACAGAATCAGCGTCAGGACCGCCCGGCGGACCAGGAAACCGACCGAGGCGGAATAGACGCGGCGGCTGCCGGAAAGTACGAAATTGAACGGCCGGAACAGCACCGGAGTCCGCCCGTCCGATTTTTTGAGCAGAATCGCGCAAAGCGCCGGACTCAGCGTCATGGCGATCACCGTGGAGAGACAGAGCGAGATGCACATAGTCACCGCGAACTGCATATAAAGCGCCCCCACCATGCCGCCGTAAAACGCCAGCGGCACGTAACAGGCCACCGTCACCAGCGTGGTGGCGATGATCGCCCCGGTGATCTGGCCCATGCATTTGATCGCGGCCTCTTTCGGCGAAAGGTTTTCGCGGTCGATCAGCGACTGACAGTTCTCCACCACCACGATCGCATCGTCGCAGAGCGAACCGACCACCAGGACCAACCCGAACATGGTCAACACGTTGATGCTGTAACCCAGCGCATACAGGAACGGGAACGTGCCGAGCAGCGAAATGGGAATCGCAATGGAGGGAACCAGCGTCGTCCGCCAGCTCTGCAGGAAGAGCCAGGTGATCAGGACCACCAGCAGAAGCGCCGTCACCAGCGTCTCGACGATTTCCTGAAGCGAGACGCTGATGAATCGGGTGGGGTCGTAGGCCACCGCGTAACTGACTCCGGAAGGCATCCGTTTCGACCATTTCTCCAACTCGGCCTTGACCCGGTTGACGGTGGAGAGCGCATTGGCCTCGGGGGCGCGGTAGACGGAGAGGCCCACCACGTTTTTTCCGTTGAGCGAACTCTCGCCGGAATAGCTGCTGGCGCCGACTTCCACCCGCGCAATGTCCTTCAGGTGGACGAGGCTGCCGTCCGGGGCGTGCCGGATGATGATGTTCCCGAACTCCTCGGCGGTGACGAGACGCCCTTTGACGTTGAGCTTGTAATTGACGAAGCGGTTGCTGTTCTCGGTCCCGATCGATCCGGCGGCGGCCTGGATGTTCTGCGACTCAACCGCCCCGGTGACGTCGGTAGTCGAAATGCCGAGCCCGGACATCCGCAGCGGATCGAGCCAGATGCGCATCGAATACTCCTGCGACGACATGATGTTGCAGGAGGAAACGCCCTCAATGCGGCTGATGGCGTCTTTGATGTTGGCTTCCACATAGTTGTTGAGCTCCATCATGTTCATCGAGGCGCCGTCGGTGAGGAAGGCGAACATCGCCAGGATGTCATTGCCGCGTTTCTCGACGCTGATGCCGGTTTTGGTGACGTCCGAAGGCAGTTTCGATTCGGCCCGCTTCACCGCGTTTTGCAGATTGACCATCGCGATGTCGGTATCGGTGCCGCTCTTGAAGGTCACCGAGCAGGAGTAATCGCCGGAATTGTCGCTGGTGGAGGAGAAGTAAAGCAGGTCGTCCACGCCGTTGATCTCGTTCTCGATCGGCATCGCCACGGTCTGGGTGACCACCTCGGCGCCCGCCCCCGGATAAGAGGCGGAGACAGACAAAGAAGGAGGGGCGATTTCCGGATATTCGGCAACCGGAATCTGAAACAGGCTGACCAGCCCGACCAGTACCATCACAATGCTGATGACGGCGGCGAACCGCGGCCGTTCGATAAAAAAGCGGGAAAACATCGCTCGGCCCTCCTATTTCTCGGTTTCGACTTCGATTTCCATGCCGGACATGGTCTTATGGCTGCCTTTGACGATCACGGTCTCCCCTTTTTTCAACCCGGAATCGATCAACTGCCGGGTCGAAGTCGCATTGCCGAGAACGACATAACGCTTTTCGACTTTGTTCGCCTGATCCACCACATAGACATAAGAGCCTTCCGTGTCGTGCATGACCGCCGCGGGAGAAACCGCCGCCGTCGTCCGGCCCTTCTTCTTGTACAATGTGACGGAAACCGTGCTGCCGGCAATGAGCTTCACATCGGTGTTGGCAAACTTTGCATAAATCTGAATGGCGTCGGTTTTGGAATTGGCCTCGTTGTTCATGAGTTCGATTTCACCGGCTTCGCCGTATTCCCTGCCGTCCGACAGTTTGATGCGGACCGCACCGTTGTTCTTCAATTCATCCGGCGAACCGAACATGGAGAGAAAGTCCGCCGTGCTGACGGAAAACCGGACCCGGATCGGCCGGACCTGAATAATGGTCAGCAACGTTCCGGAGCCGGGCGTCACATAGTTGCCCGCGGTGAAATTGGTCACCCCGGCGACGCCGTCCAGCGGAGAAGTAATCACCGTGTGTTTGAGGTTGTCCTTCGCCGTAATCAATTGCGCCTCCATCGCCAGCAGGGCGGCTTTTTCCGCTTCCAGCGTGGATTTCGCGCTCTCCATCGCATCGAGGCTGGCGGCCTTTTTCTCATGCAGGAGCTTGTTCCGGTTGTAATTGTCCTCGGCGTAGGTGAGTTTCGCCTGGGTTTCGGCGATATCGGCCTCGGCGCTCTTGACGGCGGCCTCGTACTGGACGGAGTCGAGCCGGTAAAGGACCTCTCCCTTCCTGACGAAATCACCGTCTTTGAACCCGACCTCCAGAATCTCCCCCGAAACGCGCGGCGTGAGATTGACGACCGACTGCGACACCACCAGCCCGGTGTAGCGGCGGCTCTCCATGTCTTCTGATTCCGTCACCTTTTCCACGCCAACCACCGCTTTCGGGGTCTCGGCGAAAGCCGCGTGGCAGCAAACGGCCAGCAAGGCCGCAATCATCATTCGTCCAGTCTTCATTCCAACGCCTCCTTCTCTTCCCTGACGGCGTCGAGCAGCGCATTCAGCACTTCCAGGAAAACCGTCTGCTTCTCTGCCGGAACCTTCCGGAGCAGTTGCCCGAGCAGCTCCGAGAAACTGGCCTCCATATAGCGGTGAATCTCCAACCCTTTCTTCGAAAGAGAAATGCTGACCGAACGCCGGTCCGTATCCGACACGATGCGATCCACCATGCCGTCTTTCACCATCTTGTCCACCGCCTGGGAAACCGCGCCCGGAGTGATGGAAAGCTGCCGGGCGAGATCCTTGACATTCGTCTCCCCCTCCGGATTGAAGAGGATGCAGTGCATCACCCTCATCTGGCCAATCGTGGTCTGCTGCGGCGGCGTCTGCCGAGTTTTCCGGGAATGAAGATCGCGGATCGACTCCATCACTTCGAACAACCGGCTCCAGATCAGTTTCAAATCCACTTCCTTTTGCATGCCACCTCCATATAATTTATATTTTCAAACTATTTAACTACTAAACAATATAGCTGGTAAACAATAGAAGTCAAGGGTTTTTTCGCCGAATACACCGGATTAATGGGAAAATATCGTTTCCGCTTGCGGCGGGGGCGTTCCGGCGATATATTCTCTCACGAACAGGAACGGATCATCATGAAACTGCGCATCGAGGCAAACGGGACCACGCGAACCGCCGAACTGCCGGATGGGCTGCCCTTGAGCGAATCGCTCGGGGCGCTCGGCTTCCGGCTCAACCTGGCGTGCGGCGGCAACAACCGCTGCGGACGCTGCCGGGTGCGGCTGCTCGCCGGGCAGTTCCGGATCGCGGGGGAACCTTACGACGCCGACCGCGAAGGCCCGCGCGAGGCGAACTCCTGCCGCGTCGTTCCGGAGGGGCCGGAAGGGGCGGTCGAAGTCCCCGACTCCTCGCTGCTGCACGGTTCGGAACGGGTCGAAACCAACTTCCGCGCCGCCGCCGCGTCCTTCGCAAATTCCGCCCCGCTCCCCGGCGCGGCGCTGGCCTTCGACATCGGGACCTCGACCGTCGCCGCGGCGCTGGTCGAAGACGGGCGCGTCGTGCGCACGGCGGGCAGGCCCAACGCGCAGGCGCGCTTCGGCGACAACGTGATCGACCGGATCGTCGCGGCGGGGCGGTCAAAGGAAGCGCTGGCGGAACTCCGCCGCGTCCTCGTCATGGAAACATTGAATCCGCTCATCGCAACCCTCGCCCCCTCCCCCGGAAGCATCCGGCGGATCGCGGTCGCGGGCAACACGGTGATGAGCCATATTTTCTGCGGACTTTCGCCGGAATCGATCGGCGTCGCGCCGTTCCGCCCGCTCCGGCTGCGCTTCCCGGCGGAACCGGCGGGGAGCTTCGGATTCTCCGGCGTCGATCCGGACATTCCGGTCCACGTCTGGCCCGCGCTCTCCGGCAATGTCGGCGGCGACATGCTCGGCGGCATCGCCGTGACCGGCTTCGGAAGCGACCCCGCCCGGACCGGTCTCCTGCTCGACATCGGGACCAACTGCGAAATGGCGCTCGCCGTCCGCGGCAAACTGCTGATCGCCTCGGCCGCCGCCGGACCGGCGTTCGAAGGGAGCTCCTCCGCCGTCGGCTGCCGCGCCCGGCCGGGAGCGGCGGACCATCTCGCGGTGAGCGAGTCCGGCCACTTCCGCTTCCGCGTCATCGGCGGCGACCTGCGCAAGCTCGACGGAATCTGCGGCAGCGGGCTGGTGGACTATCTCGCCGGAATGCGCCGCGCCGGGCTGCTCGATGAATTCGGCCGCTACCGTCGTGCCGCGCTCGCCGCGCTCGGGCGGCTCGAAACGGGAACGCCGGAAACCGGGGCGCTCTGCCGCCTCTCCGCCCGGCTCGCCGTCTCCGAAACCGACGTCGAAGCGCTGCTCAAGGCCAAGGCGGCCATCGAAGCCGGAACGTCGGCCCTGCTGCGCTGCGCCGGGAAGCGCCCGAAAGAGCTCGACGAAATCCAGCTCTGCGGCGGATTCGCTTCCGCGCTCGACCTCGAATCGGCGCAGGCGATCGGGCTTCTGCCCCGGATTCCGGTCGAACGCATCGCCGTCCGCGGCAACACGTCGCTGGCGGCGGCGGCGCTGGCGGCCTCCCGCCCCGGCATCCTCGACGAATTCGGCCCGGAGCGGCTCGATTACACCGAGATTCAGTTCAACAACCTCGGCTTCTTCGCCGAACTCTACGCCCAAAGCCTGACGCTCGCGTGACGACGCAATCGCAACGCCTCCTCAACAACCCGGGTTTGAACGGACGTAACGGACAACCCATTTGTTTTTAATGGTCGAGTCAGCGCCGCCCCGTCGTTTGTTTTTTCAAAAAAGAATCGAATGCTAATTTTCTTTTCTGAAAATGGCGCTATATTATTTCAAGGAAGGAGCGAGTCAATCCTTATGCCGGAACTGCCGGAAGCCGAAACCATCGGGCGCGCCCTGAACCGTGCCATGACCGGGAGAACCATCACCCGGGTCGAAGTCTTCACGCCCGCCATGCGCGAGCCGCTGACTCCGCTGCTCTCCGCCGGGCTCGAAGGGCTGGCGATCGCCGATGTCCGGCGGCGCGGGCGCTACGTCGTCGCCGAACTCTCCGACGGCCGCGCGCTCCTGATGCATTTCGGGATGAGCGGGGTCGTCCGCGTCGAAACCGCCGCGACGCCGCGCCGCAAACACGAACACGTCTTTCTCCACCTCGACGACGGCAAGGTCTTCCGCTTCGAATGCACCCGCCGCTTCAGCGTGCTCAAGGTCTGCGCGCTGCCCGCGCCGGGCGGCTTCCCCGCCGAACTCGATACGCTTGGCGTCGAACCGCTGACGCCGGAATTCGACGGCGGTTATTTTTACCGGAAATCACGCGGCAAAACCGGGAACGTGAAGTGTTTCCTGATGGACAACGCCGTCGTCTGCGGCATCGGCAACATCTATGCGACCGAAACGCTGCACGCGGCCGGCATCTCCCCGTTGCGCCCGGCCGGGAAACTGACGAAAAACGAGTGCGCCCGGATTGCGGCGGAGGCGAAACGCATCCTCGCCCGCGCGATTGAGCTCGGCGGCAGCTCGATCTCGGATTTCCTCCAGGTGGACGGCTCCGAAGGCAAGTTCGCGCAGGAGCTCGCCGTCTACGGGCGCGCCGGGGAGGCGTGCCCGCGCTGCGGAGCGCGCATCGAGACGGTGCGCCTCGGCGGGCGCGGTTCCGCCTACTGCCCGGGGTGCCAGAAATAAAAATATACTGTTCCGTATTGAATTGCACGCGAGGCTATGCTATATTAGGTTGTTGAATCCGAACGTTTATTCACGCGTGAACAGAAAACATTCCAGAAGGAGTTGTTCCGAACCATGAACGATCTCAAGAACTCATCCGGCTTCATGTGCCATCTTCACCCCTCGGCCACGCTCGCCATCACGGCGATGGCCAAAGAGATGAAAAGCCAGGGGCACGACGTGTGCAGCATGTGCGCCGGAGAGCCGGATTTCGACACGCCGCAGCCGATCAAGGACGCCTGCATCGCCGCCCTCCAGGCCGGTAAGGTCACCTACACCCCCGCCAGCGGCGCGCCCGAGCTGCGCAAACTCATCGCGGCGAAGTTCCAGAACGAAAACCACATCCCCTGCGCGTGGGATGAAATCGTGGTCGCCCCCGGCGCGAAATTCTCCTGCTTCACGGCGATCGCGGCGCTCTGCGGCCCCGGCGACGAGGTGATTATCCCCGCGCCGTACTGGCTGAGCTACCCGGAGATGGTCAACGCGGTCGGCGCGAAGGTCGTCGAAGTCCAGACCCGCATGGAGAACAATTACGAAATCGACCCGGCCGACCTTGAAGCTGCGATCACCGAAAACACCCGGCTCTTGATCCTGAATACGCCGTCGAACCCGACCGGCGCGGTCTACCGGCGCGAGACGCTGGAGAAGATCGCCGAGATCGCCATCCGGCGCAACATCATGGTCCTCTCCGACGAAATCTACGAGAAGCTGGCTTACGACGCGGACAAGCCGCACGTCAGCATCGCCTCGCTGTCGGAAGCGATCAACGAGCTGACGATCACGATCAACGGATTTTCCAAGACCTACGCCATGACCGGCTGGCGCCTCGGCTACCTGCGCGCCCCGCGCTGGCTGGCGCGGCGGATCATCGCCTTCCAGAGCCACTCGACCAGCAACGCGACCACCTTCGCCCAGTACGGCGCCATCGCCGCGCTCGAAGGCAAGGCGGACAAGGAAGTCGAACACATGTGCGCGGAATTCGCCAAGCGCCGCGACCTGGTCTACCAGCTGATCTCGGCGATTCCGGGGGTCAAGTGCATCCGCCCGCAGGGGGCGTTCTATCTGCTGTGCGACGTGAGTTCGTTCGGGATGAACTCCGAAGAGTTCTGCAACCGGCTGCTGGCCGAGGACAAGCTCGCGGCGATTCCGTGCTGCTCGTTCGGGGCGGAAGGGCAGATCCGGCTTTCTTACGCGTGCTCCGAAGCGACGATCCGCGAAGCCGCCCGGCGGCTTGAGGCGTTCTGCAAAGAACACGGAAACTGATTCACCGAAGAAGAAAGAGGAGGAGCTGGAGAATGATGACAAGACTCGGGCTGATGCTGGCGGCCGCAACCGCCGCCGGAACCCTGCTTCCCGGCTGTGCGACCACCGAAGCCAAATCCGCCGCGCCGTCGATGGAGCGGATGACCGGGGGCGAACGCGACAACGGCGCATTCAAGGCGGCGAAGGAGTACATGGACAACTTCACCGCCGCCTTCCGCGACAAGGACATCGAGAAATTCAAGACGGTGATCTCCGAAGACCGGCGCAAGAAACTGACCCCCGAGATCTTCAATGAAATTCTCGCCGCCCAGAAACGCGAACAGGGCGAGCTGGTCAACATGGAACTCATCACCGTCCTCGACCAGGTCGTCTACCAGACTTACCTGTGGAAAATGACTTACGAGAAGAAAAACGCCGAAGACAAACTCGTCCGGCGCGACTTCCTCTACTTCGTCAGCATCGGCAAAGTCGGCGACAACGATTACGCGGTGGGAGCTGCCGGATACCGGCTCTGAGAGAAATCGGATCCCAACACAGAGGGGAGTGGAACATGAAGACGTTGACGGAAAAACAGAAGAACATCCTCGAATTCATCGAGGAGTTTCTCGACCGCGAAGGAATGGCTCCGACGGTATATGAAATCGCCGACCACTTCGGAATCAAGACTTCGACGGTCTTTGCGCACCTGCGCGCGCTGCAACGCAAGAAGCAGCTCTCGCGCAGCTCGAAAGCGCGCAGCATCAGCCTGGCGAACCGTTCGCACGGACGGACGCGGGTGCCGCAGGGAGCGCTGCTGATCCCCCTGCTCGGCCGGGTCAATGCCGGGGCGCCTTCGGAGAGCCTCGAATACAAAGAGGGTGAAGTCTGCGTCAACAGCGCGCTCGTCCCCGACTGCTCCCCCGAAGGGCTCTTCGCGCTGCGCGTGCAGGGCGAGAGCATGCGCGACCTCGGGATCTACGACGGCGACATCGTCGTCGTGGCGCAGACCGCCGCGAAGCCGCGGAGCGGCGACATCGTCGTCGCGCTGCTCCAGGGCGGGGAAGTGACCATCAAGAGTTTCTTCCCGAAAACGCAGGGCCGCATCGAGCTGCGCCCGGCCAATCCGGAATACAACGTGCAGACCTATCCCGCGTCGGAAGTAACGATTCAGGGCCGGGTCATCGAGCTTCAACGCAGATACTGAAGCACTCCAAAAAAATCGCCGTTCCGCAATCCGGGACGGCGATTTTTTTTGGGGATATTCCGGAAAAAAGGCAAAAAAAATGGAGCGAGTGACCGGAATCGAACCGGCGACAATCACGTTGGCAACGTGATGCTCTACCAACTGAGCTACACTCGCACCTGACACGAAGCAGAGAAGAATTGGAGCGAGTGACCGGAATCGAACCGGCGACAATCACGTTGGCAACGTGATGCTCTACCAACTGAGCTACACTCGCATCTCTCGTTTTCGATGTTTCTCAATATATTCCCGCTTGCGAAAAAAGCAAGCTCAGGAAATCAGATTTTTTCAAAAAAGTCGAGAAAAACAGAGAAATCTCGCCTCGAACGGACTTAACGGACTTAACGGACGTAACGGACGATCCGCTCTTGTCCGGCGGCCTTTTCATCGCCGGTTTCCCCCGGTGCAAGTTGCGAAAATACGGTTTCCGGAGTATAGTATACCGTGTCCGTGCAATGTTCAAGTGAAAATGGAGCCGATGATCTATCTGGACTACAACGCGACCGCGCCTTGCGCGCCAGAGGTCGTCGAAACGATGCTTCCCTGTTTCGGGACCGTGTTCGGCAATCCGGCGAGCCTCCACCCCTATGGGCGGAGCGCGGCGCTCGCCGTCCGGCGCGCAACAACGGCGGTCGCCGAATTGATCGGGGCGCTGCCGGAACAGATCCTCTTCACCTCCTGCGCGACCGAAGCCAACAACCACGTCGTCCGCAACGCGCCGCCGGAGGGCGGAATCATCATTTCGAACGCCGAACACGCCTCGCTTTACGCCCCGGCCCGGCAGCACGGCCAGGTGTGCTGCGTCGCGCCGCGGGTCGAAGAAATCCTCGCCGCCGTCGAACCCCGGACCGTCCTTGTCGCGCTCAATCTCGCCAACCACGAGACCGGCGAACTGCTGCCTGAGGCGGAGACGCTTTCCCCCGCCTTGCGCGAACGCGGCATCGCCCTCCATTTCGACGCGACGCAGGCGGTCGGGCGGATTCCGGTCGATGTGCGCCGCCTCGGCTGCGACACCCTGGCGTTCTCGGCGCACAAGATTTACGGGCCCAAGGGGATCGGCGTGCTGTTCGTCCGCGACCCCGGCAAATTCCGGCCGCTGCTGCTCGGCGGCGGCCAGCAGGAGGGCCTGCGCGCCGGGACGCTCAACGTGCCCGGCATCGTCGGCATGGGCAAGGCGGCGGAACTGGCGATAGAGAAGGGTTTCCCCTCCCCCGCGTTGCGCGACCGGTTCGAGGCGCAAGTCGCCGCTTCCGGCGCAGCGCACAAGGTCGCGGCGGCGGACCGGCCGCGGCTCCCGCAGACCAGTTGCCTCCTCCTCCCCGGTTGGGACGGAGCGAAGCTGGTCGACCTGCTCGGGGGAGCGGGCGTCGCCGCCTCCAGCGGCAGCGCCTGCTCCGGCGGCGAACCATCGCGGATTCTCGCCGCGCAGGGGGTGGACCAACTCTACGCGGCGGGCGCGCTCCGTTTTTCCTTCGGGCGCGACACGACCGCCGAAGAGGCGGACGCCGCCGCCCGGATCCTGCTTGAACTCATTGCGAATCATCAACATCCAGGAGTGATCGATGTCGGAAATTATTGAAGAAATCAAACGGCTCAAAGCCGAACGCAACGCAATCATCCTCGCCCACAATTACGTCAGGGGCGAACTTCAGGACCTGGCCGATTTCGTCGGCGATTCGCTCGAACTCTCCATCAAGGCCAAAAACGCCGGGGCGGGGGTGATCGTGTTCTGCGGGGTTCGTTTTATGGCGGAGACCGCGAAACTGCTTTCGCCGCAATCGGTTGTGCTGCTCCCGAACCCCGACGCGGGCTGCCCGATGGCGGACATGGCCCTCGCGGAAAAAGTGGCCGCCTACAAGGCCGCCCACCCCGGCACGGTGATCGTCGCCTATGTCAACACCACCGCCGACGTCAAGGCGCATGTGGACCTCTGCTGCACCTCGGGCAACGCGGAAAAAATCATCTCCTCGATTCCCGAAGACCGCGAAATCCTCTTCCTGCCCGACCGCAACCTCGGGGGAAATTTGAACCGCAAGCTCGGGCGGCACATGCTGCTCTGGCCGGGCTTCTGCCCGACGCACGACCGGGTGACGCCGGAAGCGATCCGGGCGGCCCGCGCCGCCCATCCCGGCGTCAAGCTGCTGGTCCACCCGGAGTGCGACCCGGAAGTGGTCGCGCTGGCGGATGAGGCGCTCAGCACCGGGGGAATCCTGCGGTTCGTCCGGGAATCCTCCGACAACGCCTTCCTCATCGGCACCGAGAGCGGAATCCTCCACCGGCTGCGGCAGGAGAACCCCGGCAAACAATTCTACCCGCTCGAACCGGAAATGCTCTGCCCGAACATGAAGAAGATCACGCTCGAGAACGTCCGCGACTGCCTGAAGCACATGGCGCCCCAGGTGGAGCTTTCCCCCGAAATCATGGCCGCCGCCGTTACGCCGATCGAGAAGATGCTGGCGCTCTCCTGAGAAGCGGCCTCACTTCCCCAGCGAACGGTGGTAATTGAGGATTCCGGAGGCGATTCCGCGGGCGAGCTTGTCCAGGTAGGCCGGGTTGCCGAGGTTCGCCTCGTCGCTCCGGTTCGACAGGAAACCGACTTCGACCAGCACCCCCGGGCAGTTGATTTCGCGCAGCACCGCGAAACGCGCGAACTTCACCCCGCGGTCCTCCGCCCCGGTGCGCGCCAGCAGCGAACGCTGCAAATAACTGGCCAGTAAAAAGTTCTGTTCGTTGTTCGCATTGCCCGGGTAACGTCGCGACTCCGGCTTGCCGCTGTTGCTCGAAGCCGCCCCCTCGGGGGTCATGCAGAACGTCTCGACGCCGCGTATGGTGCGGTCCGACGACGCGTTGGCGTGGATCGAAACGAACAGGTCCGCCCCGGTCCGGTTCGCATAAGCGCTCCGTTCATCCAGCGAAAGCGCCACGTCGCGGCTCCGGGTCAGTTCCACCCGATAGCCGTAGGTTCTCAGGATCTTCGCCACCCGGTTGGACAAGTTCAGCGTCACCGCCTTCTCGAGCAGCCGCGAACCGGCGGTCCCCTGGTCCCGCCCGCCGTGACCGGGGTCGAGCACGATTTTCGTCACCGGGTGCCGGTACCGCTTGCCGGAGCTGAGGTAGGGCGTCAGCACATTGGCGTGGTCGAGCTGGCCGAGATAAACCCGCCCTCCCCGCGCCAGCAGCGGATTGCAGAGGTTGACCCGCAGTCCGTCGAATATGGCGTAGCGCTTGTCCGGGTAAAAGATCAGCCGTTTTTTGCCCAGCGTCACCACCGTCCGGTCGGAATCGTTCGCCACCGAACCGCCGTAAGCCGCGGCCGCGTCGGCGAGATCGAGGTAGCGAACTCCGTTCGCCCAGACCGAGCGCAGCCGCTGCGGCGCGGCCTCCAGCGGCGCACCCCCGCAAAAAACGGCAAAAAGAAAGAGAAAGAGCGTGATTTTCCAGAAACGTTTCATCCGGGCCTACAGTTTCTCGAGCCTGATCTGATCGATCTGATCCTCCACCGGAGGATACATGGCGGAAAGTCCGGGCCCGATCTCGACGAATTCGGTAAGCGACCCCAGCACGAACGACTTCGCCTCGCAAAGCGCGTTCTTCCAGGGCATTTCCAGCGCGAACGCGGCGGTCATCGCCGCCGACAGCGTGCAGCCGGTTCCGTGCGACTGGCCGCGGTCCGGCACCCGGAGCGACGAAAGCCGGAACAACACGCCCTCCCGGCAGACGAAATCGGCGGCGAATTTGCCCTCCCGCGCGTGCCCGCTTTTGAGCAGCACCGAGACGCCCCATTTTTCGTAGCACTCGCGCGCCGCGTCGGAGCACTGCTTCTCATTCTCCAGCTTGCGGCCGAGCAGCAGCTCCGCCTCCGGAATGTTCGGGGTAATCCACGCCGCCAGCGGGAACAGCTCGCGTTTCAGCGCCTCGATCGCGTTCTCTTCCAGAAGCACGCTCCCCGAGGTCGAAACCATGACCGGATCGACCACCAGCGGCAGCTTGTGCGCCTTGACGCAGCGCGCCACCGCGCCGACGATCTCCGCCGAAAACAGCATCCCGGTCTTGGCGTAGCGGATGGAAATCGCATCGAGCACGGTTTCGATCTGGCAGGCCACGCCTTCGGCGGGAACCGCGTCGATCCGCGCCACGCGCTTCGGATTCTGGCTGGTCAAAGCGGTGATCGCCGTGCAGCCGTACACCCCGAACGCATTGAATGTGCGCAGATCGGCCTGGATGCCCGCCCCCCCGCCGGAGTCGCTCCCGGCAATCGTAAGCGCGGAGGGATACAGCTCGTCGTTTTTCGGATTATTTTTGGTCATGATTTGTTTTCGGCAGATTGAACGGTTATATTGCAATACCCATAACAATACATCGTCAACCCGATAAAAACAAATTGAAGAACCGATGTTTTTTCGTGAATTAGCCCCGATTCTGCTGATTGCACTGCTGGTCGCCACCCTGCCCGCCGCCGGAGCGACCGCCACGACCGGCGACGGCGTCGCCATCGACATGGACCGCAGCAGCTCCGAATCGCTGGAGACGCTCGACGAGCTGCGGGCGCTGGACCATCAGGTCACCGCACTCTTCCGGGTCGGCGGGCGGAAACTGCCACGCCAATGCCGCATTGTCGTCTCCGGGGCGCTGCCCAAGGGGGAGCTCAAAGCGGAGTACAAGCCGCAGGAGTGGATCCTCTCCTTCAACGACCGCGACGGCGAGTGGCTGGAGGATTTCGCCCTGCGGCGGCGGTTGACCGGGCTGCTGCTGCTGGCGAAAATCCCCCGCGCCGAGCCGCCCGCCGATCCCGATTATCTCCCCGGCTGGATTTCGGCCGGAATCGACGCCCGGCTCAAAGGGGCGCGGCAGGGCGAATCGCTGATGCGGCGCAACCGTCGGCTGCCGGTGCTGCGCGCGCTGCTGGAATCGGGGAAATTCCCGGAATTCCGCAAGCTGCGCCTCCTCGACCCCCGGCTGCTGCCGCCCGCCGCCCTCGCCTGGTACGGCGAACTCGGCCGGGTCATGCTCGAACTCGGCCATACCCGGTCGAACGCCGCGGACAACGCGCTGCTCGACTACTGCATTTTGTCGGCGCGCCCGGCCGGCGTGGAGAACCAGAACTTTCAATCGACGCTGGGGCGGGTTTTCCTCGCCGGAGCGCTCCGCGAGGCCCTGCCCGAACGCATTGGAATGGAAGCCTGGTCGAAACTCGACGACGATGGGAAAATCGAGCGGATTTTGCAGGACCACGCCCGGCGCCTCGCCTTCAACGATTTCCTCCCGCAGCCGGTTCCGCTGGCCGCCGCCGCGTTCGGAACGCTGAATCAAGTCCCCATTCCGGAACTCGGGGACAAAGGCGCGCCGACCGGCAAAACCCTCGAAGCGCCGCTCGCCGAATTCCCGCAGCGGATTCTCGACCGGCCCGACGCCGCCGAACTCCAGCGCACCCTCCGCCAGAAGATCCTCCTGCTCCGCGAGGGCAACGACGTCGGCTTCCGCCAACTGCTCGACAACCTGGCCGACGCCGTGATGCGGCTGCCGCTGCGCAAAGACGCCGCCTCCGGGGAGACGCCCGCGCCCGACGCGCGGTTCCGCCAGGCCATCGACCGGATTCGCGCCGATCTCGGACGCCGCGCGAAGATCGAACGGTTGCTCGACGCCGTCGAACTGGAGAACCGCGTTCCCGCCGAATTCTACGCCGACGCGATCCGCGAAGCGAACCGCCCCTCCCCCGTCCTGACCGGTCGGGAACGCGAATTTCTAGATCGTGTGGAACAGGAATGGCTTGACGATTGAAATGATGCGCTTCCCATGCTATATTAATGGGCTGTGGATGCCGTACAGAATGGCGGCGGCTGGAAAAGGGAATGCCAAGTTACCAGGGAAACGAAAGAGAAACAGATGAAAGAATTGTCGATGCTGAACCCGCTGATGAAGCGCGGGAGTGAATTTCTCGGAGTCAAATATCCGATCCTGTGCGGCGCGATGACCTGGGTTTCGGAACCCAAGCTGGTCTCCGCGGTCTGCAACGCCGGCGGCTTTGGCTGCCTCGCGGGCGGCAACGCCCCCTGCGAGATTCTCGAAAAGCAGATCGCCGAACTCAGATCGCTCACCCCGAACAATTTCGCGGTGAACCTCATCACCATCGCCCCGGCCTACAAGGACCACCTCGCCATGCTCAGCCGGATCAAGGTGCCCTTCATCATCTTCGCGGGCAGCTTCCCGAAGGAGAAGGAAATCGCCGCCGCCAAGGCCACCGGAGCTAAAGTGCTCTGCTTCGCCTCGACCGAATCGATCGCCGAGCGCATGATCCGCTTCGGCGCCGACGGCATCATCCTCGAAGGCAGCGAGGCGGGCGGGCACATCGGGCATGTTTCGAGCATGGTGCTGATCCAGCAGGTGCTCTACAAGTTCCACGACAAGGTTCCGATCTTCATCGCCGGCGGCATCGGCACCGGCAAGATGGTCGCCCACCTGCTGGCCATGGGCGCGGCGGGCGTCCAGCTCGGCACCCGGTTCGTAATGACCACGGAATCGACGGTTCACCCGGCCTTCAAGGCGGCCTTCCAGAAGGCGAACGCCCGCGACGCGATTTCGACGCCGCAGTACGACCAGAAGCTGCCGGTGGTCGCCGTCCGCGCGCTGCGCAACAAGGGGACCGACCTCTTCGGCCAGCTCCAGCTTAAGCTGCTGCGCGAGCTCGAAGCGGGGACCATCCACCGCGTCCAGGCGCAGGAGGAGGTCGAAAAGTTCTGGATCGGCGCGCTCCGCCGCGCCGCCGTCGATGGCGATGTCGAGAACGGTTCGCTGATGGCCGGCCAGTCGGTCGGGCTCGTCGACCGGATCCTTTCGGTGCGGGAGCTGGTCGAGGAACTCCTCGACGGCGCCGAAGCCGAACTGGCCGAGCTCAAAAAGAAACTCTGCGGCTGCTGACCGCACCAACCGGAGGAACGGGAAGCGGATGAAGGAACCGGGAAAACAATCCGACCGCAAAGTCATTTTCGCGGCGGCGGTTCTGCTTGCGCTGCTTCTCGTCTTCGCCGGATACCGGGCGCTCCGCCGCAGCGCGGGGCTGCTGCTCGGCGACTTCTTCTACCCCTATCTCGCGCTGTCGCAGCGCACCACGCAGGGGGTTTCGGAGCAGTCGCTGCTGCTTTTGAGCCGCAGCGAGCTCGCGGCGAAAACCGAAGCGCTGATGAAGGAGAACAGCACGCTGGCGATCCGGGTCAACGCGGCGGAAAACCTCGCCGAAGACAACCGCGAACTGCGAAAACTCCTGAAACTGCCCGCCCCCGCCGGATGGAATTACCGCGCGGCGCAAGTGCTGCTGCGCGACCCGATGTTCTGGCGGGAACACTTCACGGTCAGCATCGGGCCGGAGGCGGGGATCGAGCCGGGGGCCGCGGTGATTTCGTCCGGACCGGACGGGATCCCGGCGCTGGTCGGCGTGGTCTCCCGCGTCGGACGGCGCAACGCCGAGGTGGAAACGCTGTTTTCGCCGCGGCTGCGACTGTCGCTCGCCTTCGAAAACGGCGGGACCGGGTTCCTCAACACCGGTGAACGCCAGCCGGTCACCGGCAAGCTGCCGGTCGGCCACATGCCGGTGAACCTCAAATATTCGGCCGGAGAGAAGGTCCGTTCGACCGGCTATGAGACCGGGATTCCCCGCGGCATCCGCATCGGGACGCTGAGTACCGCCGACGAAGTCGATCCAAATTTCTCCAGCACGCAGTACGTCACCGGGCTGCTGACGCCGCAGGCCGATTTCGACAGCCTGCGCTACCTCGTGATCGCCGTCCCCGCAAACGCCGAGGCGGCGGAGGCGCGGCCATGAAGACGGTCTTCGTCTTCACGCTGCTCTGGGCGTCGCTGCTGTTCGAACTTTTGACCGGACAGATCGGGCTGCCGCTGCTGCTGGCGGCGCTGGTCGTCTATTACATCTCGCTGGCAACTTCGCTCGGAACCGGTTTCGCGGCGGCGATCGGCTTCGGCATCCTGATCGACCTGGTCTACGGGCGGATCCTGCCGGTCACGGCGGCGATTCTTCCGGCCGCGCTGCTGGCCGGGCGGCTGATCCGGATCGGCCACCCGACGCATCCATTGGAAACCGCGCTGCCGGGAATGGGGATCGCGCTCTGTGCGCTGCTCGGCGACGGCGTCGCCCGGCTCGCGCTCTCCGGCCAGCCGGGGAGCTTCCGGGAACTCATCTGGGAGCTGATTTTCTTCGGCGCCTTCGGGCTCTTCCTGATGCCCGTCCTGACCGTCGTATTCGACGCCGCGGGCCGCAAACTCGGGCTGGCTCCGGCGATCGGCGAACCAAAGTCGAGCCTCGAACGGCTCCGCCCCCGCCGGGTCCGCGAACCGAACCGGGAAAAGCCGCAATGAGCCGCCGGAACACCCCGGGCTCGCGCCGCGCCTCCGGGCCGGGCGGCGGGCTCCTCGACACCGAGCGGCTCCGGCTGCTGATTTTCGGCGGAGTCGTCCTCCTGGCCTTCGCCGTGCTGATCGTCAAGCTCGGCTACGTCCAGACCCGGGCGGCGGACAAAAGCATGGCGGCGATTTCGCGCCAGTCGCTGCGCCGGATCCGCATCCCCGCCGCGCGCGGCAAGATCTACACCCGCGACCTGCTGCCGCTGGCCGGAAGCAGCAGCGACTCAAACCTGGTGCTTTATCCGCAGGAACTCCAGGTCCGCGGCTCGCAGGCCAAAACCGTCAAGGCGATTCTCCACGTTGCCGAAACCATCGCCAAAGCACTCGGACGCCCCAATCCGCTCACCGAAGAAGAGGCGAAACGGCACCTCAACTACCAGCCGGGGCTGCCGCTCGTGCTGTTCCGGCAGCTCTCCGCCCCGGAGACCGCGCGCGCGCTGGAGAGCGGCCGCTTCCTCAAAGGCGTCGGTCTCGAACCGGACGAATCGCGCACCTATCCGGCCGGTTCCCTGGCGGCGCACATCATCGGCTACTCCCGCCCCGAAGACCCGAAGAGCGCCAGCGATTTCAGCGATTTCTCCTACTACGTCCCCGACCTGATCGGCGTGGAGGGCGTCGAGCGCGCCTTCGACCGGCTGCCCGGCGCCCCGGATTCCTCCGCCGCGCCGCTCGGGCTGCGCGGACTGCCCGGCTATTCGCTGGTCCAGGTCAATCACCTCGGGTTCATCCAGAACCAGAAGATCGGCAAAATCGAACCCCGCCACGGCAACAACGTGGTGCTCACCATCGATTCGCGCGCCCAGCGGATCGCCGAACAGGTGATCGCCGGGAAGCGGGCGGCGATCGTCGTCCTGGACGCCTCCAACGGCGACGTGCTGGCCTCGGCCTCCAGCCCGACCTACGACCTTTCGGAAGGGTTCACGCCGTTCATCAAGCGCGACTACTTCCGGGCGCTGCTGAAAGACCCGGAGCAGCCGTTTTACAACCGCGCCTTCCGCGGCAACTACACGCCGGGGTCGATCCTGAAGCCGCTGGTCGCGCTCGCCTTCCTCAACTCCGGCGGGTCGCCCGGCGAAATCGTCGTCTGCGACGGCGGGACGCAGGTCGGCAACGCCCGCATCCGCTGCGCGGCGCGGCACGGGCACGGATCGCTCGACCTGGTGGGCGCGCTGGAGAAATCCTGCAACGACTACATGATCGAACACGGGCTGCGGGTCGGCCTCACGCCAATCGCCGAAGTGCTTGAATCCGCCGGAATCGGCCGCGCCACCGGGGTTGAACTGCCGGAACTGGCCGGAACCCTCCCCTCCGCCGCCGAAAAGAAGCGCCGCTTCGGCACCCGCTGGACCGCTTACGACACCGCGCTCCTGTCGATCGGACAGGGCATCATCACGATCACTCCGCTCCAGGCCGCCGTCTACGCCGCCGCCATCGCCAACGGCGGCACGGTCTGGAAGCCGCATGTGGTCTGGAAGGTCGTCGATTCCGGCCGCAACCCGCTCTATGAACGCCGGGCCGAAGCGACAGGCGAGCTGGCGACCACCCCGGAGGCGCTTGAAATCGTCCGCCGCGGCATGTACAATGTAGTGAACTCCCCCACCGGCTCCGGGCGCGAAGCCCGGGTGGACGGCCTCGAACTCCACGGGAAAACCGGCACCGCCGAAGTGGGCCCGGCGTCCCACCGCTTCCTGACCACCTGGTTCATCAGCTTCGTCACCTGGCAGGACAAGACCTACTCCTGCTGCGTCATGGTCGAAGAAGGCACGTCCGGCGGCAGGAGCTGCGCCCCGCTCGCGGCGGAATTTTTCCGGCGTTATCTCGCGGACGAGCCGAACGGGGCTTGACTACGTCAGGTTGCGGCGCTATTGTATCACTTATATTCGGATGTTAATATAGGAAACGTGTCACCATGATCAACGTCGCCGTCATCGGCATTTCCGGCTTCGGGAATGTTCATTACAACGATCTCGTCCGGGAGCATCACGCCGGACGGGCCGCCATCGTCGCCGCCGCCGTCATCAACCAGGAGGAAGAGGCCGAGAAGTGTGCCTTCCTCCGCTCGATCGGCTGCCGTCTGTTCACCGATTACCGGGCCATGCTGGACGAGTTCCGCGGCCGCATCGATCTTTGTTTCATCCCGACCGGCATCGCCATGCACTGCCCGATGACCGTCGCCGCCCTCGAAGCCGGGGCCAACGTCTACGTGGAGAAACCGGTCGCCGCCACCGTCGAAGAGACCGAAATCATGAAGGCCGCCGAACGGAGAACCGGGAAATTCGTCGCCGTCGGCTACCAGACCATGTACCAGCCGGACACCCACCGCGTCAAGCGCCTCGTGCTCGACGGAACCATAGGCAAACCGCGCGTTTTCAAGTGCTACGCGCTCTGGCCGCGCGACGACGCCTACTATGCCCGCAACAACTGGGCGGGCAAGGCCGCGGTCAACGGCAAATGGGTGCTCGACTGCCCGTTCACCAACGCGCTGGCGCACTACCTCAATCTGCTGAGTTTCCATGCCGGGGACACCTTCGAGGGGACCGTCGATCCGGTGGCGGTCCGGGCCGGTCTGTTCCGCGCCAACAAGATCGAAACCAACGACTTCGCCACGATCCGCGTCGATGGCGCCGACGGCCGCGAA
>Ga0209373_10001605_pt1 | contig 25683 bp, 24 predicted proteins | sample Higcelweek5metaG_FD_187173 | JGI IMG/M metagenome (GOLD analysis project Ga0209373, IMG submission 187173) | Freshwater pond sediment microbial communities from the University of Edinburgh, under environmental carbon perturbations - High... | ecosystem: Environmental > Aquatic > Freshwater >... | reverse complement strand
ACCATTAAATTTACTTACCGTTATTATAGAAGATACTGCAGCCTTCGACTTTAAAAAGAGTGGCAGTATCGATAGAATCTGTTTGAAAAAAGACGAAATCGGTGTCATGGGAAGAGCCATAAGTGATATGAGACAGAAATTACGTGACATCGTAGGCAGCATAGATTTAGCAAGCCGTAAAATAGAAGATAACGTAAATTCGCTACAGGATGTTACTAATGTGGTCAATAGTATGTGTACTGATAATTCTGCTACAACGGAGCAATTAGCAGCTGGCATGCAGGAGACAGCAGCTACGGCAGAGACGATTTATGGGAATATCGGCATCATGCAGACAGGTGCATCTGATATTGGTCAGCTTTCTGTGGAAGGGGCAAAGCTTTCAAGTGAAGTTATGAGTAGAGCGATTTCCCTTAGAGATACAACAATGGAAGCAAGCAACAGAACAAAAAGGATTTATGACGAAGTCAAGGTTAAATCAGACGGCGCAATAGAGGGCTCTAAAGCAGTTGATAAGATCAATGAATTAACAGAAGCGATTATGGCTATTTCTTCTCAGACAAGCCTATTAGCACTTAATGCAAGTATTGAGGCAGCGAGAGCTGGAGAAGCGGGACGTGGTTTTGCGGTAGTCGCTACAGAAATAGGAAATCTGGCAGTGCAGACATCTCATGCGGTTACGGATATTAATGCAATAGTCGGCGAAGTAAACATGGCAGTTGCAAATATGTCAGAATGTATGGAAGATGCGATGAGATTTATAGAGAAAACAGTAATTAATGATTATAACGAGTTTATGGAAGTAGGAAATCAGTATAATAATGATGCCAGCCAGTTTGAGCATAGTATGAATGATATTCATGAGTCAGTTGAAAATCTAACCAGTTCCATCGCAACCATCACAGATGCTTTGGCAGGGATCAATGCTACAGTGGGACAATCAACAGTTGGTGTGACAGATATTGCAGGTAAGACAACAGACATGGTGGGTAAGACAAGTCATACCTATGACCTTGTTTCAGAAAGTCTGGATTATATCAGACAATTAACGGAGATTGTACACCAGTTCAAATTGAACTAAGTTATTTTTTATGAGCAGGTGCTTATAGTGCCTGCTCATTTATAAAGTCTTTTTTTATAAATAATGTCATAAAGTGTTTTACAGATGTTATCATAGGGATGATAGACGGATACTAAATCATGAAGAAGGGCATAGGTATTGAAATGAAAAAAAGGTTATACATATTAACTGTGATTTTGCTATCAAGCCTGGGATTGCTTTGCTTTTCCGCTTGTAGCCAAAATCCTTCTGCACCTGAGCAGAACACATCGCAGGACGAAGACCCAGAAGCAACAGCAGAAACAACATCAGAAACAGAAGCAACAGAAGCAGCTGATATAACAGAGACACAGACGGTTTCATCAGAATCAATCATGAATGAAGAGACTGCTTATGTAAGCTTTTTAAGTGCTTTGACGGTGCATGATACAGAGGCAATTACGAAAGCATATGATGAATGGGAACGACTCGTTCAGTCTTCTGATGATACGCAAACGAACGATGCATTATTTCGATATTTTGAATCTTTTTTTCATTTAGTACAGACATCTATTGATGATACGGTTATTCCAATGGATGAAAATATGACGATTCTGGATCGCATTACAGAGCAAAGCCCAGATGGCTATTATAATGTGGTGATGGAGGAAGCCAGCTTTTCAGAAGATGCAGAGATTCAGATGTCAGCATTGCTCCGCAACAATGGTTATGCTGCGTACTTTTCAGAGGGTGGTTACTATTTATCTGAAGATCCTAATTTTCTTTCGGATAAATGCAGTCCCTATCTGTCAGATGGTCTGAAGGCATATTTGCAATTACGCAGTACCTATCTTAAAACAGGTGCAGTGATTGATGATGCGGGGTTGTGTATGTCGTGGGATGAACTATCTGATCGAATCATCGCATGGGAGTCATATGCCGAGAGCTATCCTGATACACCTGAGGCCGAGACAGCCATGAAGGAGGCCGAAAACTATTTTGAAATTTACCTTACCTGTCGGTATTTGGATAATACGCCGATGTTCCAAGACGAAGTCCTTACAGAAGAGGTAAGAGAGAGCTATGAGCGATTTATTACAACATACCCTTCTTCAAAGTATTATGAGATAGTCTCTACTTATTATAATATCTTAGAAGAAAACAACTTCTTTTTATCGGCAGAGGCAATAGAGTACTTATCACAAAACAACCTGGATATTTCAATACCTGATTATGCGGAAATGCCAACTGTCATTTCTTCTAGTTGTTTTTATCCGCTACAGGCTACTGAAATACAAACACTTTCTATCGTGATGACAGAGGGAGAGTTCAGTGAGCAGCTAGACGCAGGGCCATACAGTGGGTGGAATTACGTGGGGAATTTTGTTATCGAGGGCAAGGATGCAGATGGAAATCTGGTTTCCTCTCTTGACTTAAATGAAGTTTTTGGTGGTGGAAACCTGGTCTTTGGCCCGATGGTCGAACTTGCTTTTGAAGACTATAATCAGGATGGGAATCTTGATTTTACAATAGGGCAATGGGGCACCAGTAATGGTTTCATTTATCGTTTGTTTAGTGTGAATCAAGAATCTGAAATCGTAGCACTCCCTATCGAGGATGATTTAAGTATCTTTTCAGCATGCTTTGATTACTCCACGTTCTTTGAAAAAGCAGGAGATACAGTCTTTCTGGTTCCGTTTTACGATAACACAGTGGGAAAAAACCAAATAGCATATTACCGTTGGGATGGGATGTCATATATGGTTACAAAAAATGAAATTTCAGAAGAATAATTTTTATGAAAGGAAAAGGAATCTAATGAAAAAAATCAATTTTTATGATGTGAAGCCTTATGATAAAGAGTTTTTTGATATGGCAAATCTCAAGTATCAGTATCAGATTATTTATCATGAGGAAAAACTAAATCCGCATACCGCTCTTTTTGCAAAGGGAAGTGATGCAGTCTGTGCCTTTGTAAATGATAATATTGATAAGGACACGATAGAGGTTCTGCATGGCGAAGGGGTAGGATTAATTGCCATGAGATGTGCAGGCTATAATAATGTTGACTTTAAAGCAGCCCATGAGAAAATCCATGTTGTCAGAGTGCCGGCATATTCTCCATATGCAGTTGCAGAGCATGCAATCGGTCTGCTTATGACATTAAATCGAAAGCTGCATAAAGCCTATAATCGCACGAGAGAATTTAATTTCAGTTTAAACGGTTTGACAGGTTTTGATCTACATGGAAAAACAGTAGGTGTGATTGGTACCGGAAAAATAGGAAGATGCTTCATAGATATTTGCAAGGGATTTGGAATGAATGTAATCGCTTATGATCCCTATCCTATTAAGGATTCTGACATTGTGTATGTAGAAGTGGAGGAATTGTTTAGAAGATCTAATGTTATTTCACTTCATTGTCCACTTACAAAAGATAATCACCATCTTATAAATAAAGCTGCTATTGAGAAAATGATGGATGGTGTTGTAATCATCAATACATCGAGAGGTGCATTAATCGACAGTGAAGCCTTATTAGAAGAATTACTAAGCGAGAAGGTAGGAGCTGCCGGACTCGATGTATACGAAGAGGAGTCAGATATATTTTATGTGGATAATTCTAATATTATTATCCAGGATGATGTTTTAAGAAGATTGTTATCATTGCCAAATGTTCTGCTGACATCTCATCAGGCGTTTTTAACAAAGGAGGCTCTGGCCAATATTGCAGATACAACACTGGGCAATATCAGCGCTTTTTTTGAGAATAGTGCACTGGAAAATGAGGTTTGTTATCAATGCTCCGGTTCGCCTGGAGAGTGCAAACATGTAGAAACTGGCAGGTGCTTCAAATAATGACACACCCATTGTTAGCTGTTTTTAAAATATAGGTTGACAATTGAATAAAATTGTACTATCTTTAAGCAAGACTACATGAGAAGAGGAGATTTGTATGGAGCGTTCAAAAAATGTAGAAGTGCAGAAAAGTAGGACAAAGGATATGATTGGAATTGGAATGTGTGCTGCAATTATAGCGGTGTGCTCCTGGTTTTCTATTCCGATGGCAGTTCCCTTTACATTACAAACACTTGCGGTTTTTATTACAGTGGGGTTGTTAGGTGGCAAGAGGGGAGCGTTAGCAGTACTCGTATATATCTTGCTAGGCGCGATTGGACTTCCAGTCTTTCATGGATTCACAGGAGGTATTGGTATTCTCCTGGGGACGACAGGTGGCTATATTATAGGTTTTGTTTTTTTGGCGCTGGTGTATTGGCTGATCACGGCGTGGCTTGGAAATAAGACATGGGTGGTCGTTTTGGGTATGGTGTGCGGAATATTAGTTTGCTATATTTTTGGAACGGCATGGTTCATGTATGTATATGCACAGAACACAGGCGCAATTGGTCTCATGACTGCGCTGAGCTGGTGTGTTTTTCCCTTTATTCTTCCGGATTTCATTAAAATCACAGTAGCTGTTTTTATAGTAAAAAGGGTATCAGCACATGTAAATTTTTAGCGGTTTTTTAAAACACCCTAAAATGCACTTACGAAAATCGAAAAAAAATGGTATAATACAAGTATTGGAACAAGAATTTTCCGATACTTGTTTTTATTGATACAGTTGATAGCGTAGATTTGTGATAAAATGTGTTGCACTTCTAATTAAGGATTAAATTATGAATAGTACAGAAGTAGTTATGAAAGAACAATTTGAAAAGCTGGTTATCATTGCCAAAAAAAATGATGATGTTATTGACATTGAAGATATTTTTTATGTATTTGGGAATACACTTAGTGAGTCTGATATTGAGTCAATATCAGGTCAGTTAAAATGCGAAAATATTGAGGTAATGAATCTGAATGAGGAAAAAAAGGAGCACGAGGATGTCATTGCCGAGTATGAAGAAGATCATGAAGAAAATCATGAAGAAGATCATGTAGAGGTCGATTATTCCGAAGATTCTGTAAGGGCGTATTTAAAGGAAATCGGTAAAATTCCTTTGCTTTCTGCTGAAGAGGAAGTAGAAATAGCTAAAAGAATTGAGGCGGGTGACGATACGGCGAAGGAAGAGATGATTAATACGAATCTACGTCTGGTGGTCAGTGTAGCGAAGCGCTATGTGGCAGGTAGCAATATGACGTTATTGGATTTGGTACAGGAAGGAAATATTGGTCTACTAAAGGCGGTGGATAAGTTTGATTATCACAGAGGCTATAAATTCAGCACATATGCAATGTGGTGGGTGCGGCAGGCCATTACCAGAGCCATAGCAGACCAGTCTAGAACCATAAGGATTCCCGTGCATATGAAAGAACATATGAACAAAATCTCAAGAGCCAAAAGAAAATTTCTGACTGAACACGAAAGAGAGCCATCGGTGGAAGAATTAGCAGAAACCATGGAGATGCCAATAAGTCGTATAGAAGAAATCTTAAAATTATATGGGGATACAATATCTTTGGATACACCTATTGGGGATGGAGATGATACTGTGCTTATGGATTTTGTGGCAGATGATAATATGCCAGAACAGTTTGCATCGGCGGAGCATACTATGATGGGGGAAGAAATAGATAAAATCTTATTGGGACTTACGGATAGAGAGCAGAGAATTTTACGATTACGATTTGGTTTTTTGGACGGTAGGATATGGACGCTTGAAGAAGTAGGAAAAGAATATCATGTAACAAGAGAGAGAATTCGCCAGATTGAAGCAAGAGCACTTCGCAGGCTCCAAATGAAACGAGAGACAAAAAAACTGAAGTCCTATCTGGAATAAAATAATGGGTATTGCATAAGAGGTGAGCGTAAAGGTGGAAATAGTACAAAATAATAAGCGCATAGAGATCATTCGTTATGTTTTTATAATGCTTTCATTTATAGGTGGCGCTACGGGAGTTGGCTTGTTTTTTCGCTATTTAGGGTTTCCAGAAACAAATATTGTTATTGTATATCTCCTATCCATTCTTTTGATTGCTAGGTTTACATCCGGTTTTGTATATGGAATTATTGCGACGCTGATTGCTACGTTTGCATTTAATTACTTTTTTACAGAGCCATTTTTTACGTTATCTGTTAATGATCCAGCTTACCTGATTACGTTTATCATCATGGCTAGTACAGCATTGATCACGAGTGCCCTGACCTCAAAGGTTAAACAAAATGCTGTGGAGGCACAGGAAAAAGAGGCAGAGGCAAGTGCACTTTATATGTTGACCAATCGGCTGACGGACGCGATAGATATATCTGATATTGCTGCTATTGCTACAGGCACAATCAGTGGTATTATGAGTTGCAGTGCGGCATGCCTTTGCTTTGACGAAAACGGGCAGCCAGAACGGACTTTTATACAACAACAGGATAGTAAAAACCTGGTAAGGCGGGAAGTGGATGATGTCGAGGAAATGAAACACCGCATAGATGGATTGCGTACTGCATATGACATTAGTGCAGAGTTCTACGATTGGCCAATTTATGGGAGAGAAGCTATTTTAGGCATATTACGGATACCAAAAGAAACTGCAGTCAAAATGAGCGAAGCACAAAGGCGCCTTTTACGTTCAATGATAGAGAGTACGGCGCTTGCCATGGATCGGTTTCGTAGTGCGCAGGAACGAATAAAATCAAAAGAAGAAATCGAGCAGGAGCGATATCGCGGAAATCTTCTCAGAGCCATTTCTCATGACCTACGCACACCACTTTCTGGGATTATGGGTACTTCTGAGATGCTGATGGATATGATAAAAAAGGATGATGAGCGATATACACTGGCGAAAGGTATTCATCATGATGCCGATTGGCTACATTCGCTGGTTGAAAATATTTTAAGCCTTACCCGTTTACAGGATGGCAGACTGACACTTGAAAAACAGATGGAAGCCGTTGAAGAAGTAATTGGTGTTGCTGTGTATCATATGATGCAAAGATCACCAGAGCATGAGATTATCACAAATATTCCAGATGATCTGCTGTTTATACCGATGGATGCAAAGCTTATAGAACAGATGTTAATCAATCTTCTGGATAATGCGATTAAGCATACATTGCCAGGAAATGAAATTGCTGTAACGGTAAGCGAGGATGGAAAAAGAAAGCAGGCTATTTTTTCAGTTGCTGACAGAGGCATTGGAATTGCAGACACAGATTTATCGCATATTTTTCAGATGTTTTATACGACGCATGGCAAACAAGCAGATGCACAACGCGGTGTTGGGTTAGGTCTGGCAATCTGCGAGGCTATCGTAAAGGCTCATGGTGGGACAATTGAAGCACATAACCGCACGGATGGAGCAGGTGCAGAGTTCATTTTTACGTTACCGATGGAGGAAGAGAATCATGCAGAACAGGAGTGAGAGTATCCTTGTTGTCGAAGATGATACACAAATCAGAAATTTTATATGCTATGCACTAAAGCAGGAGGGGTTTCCTTATATGACAACAGGCACGGCGCAAGGGGCATTATCGCTATTGGTTTCAGAAAAAATAGACCTCATGCTGCTTGATTTAGGATTGCCTGACTTTGATGGCATGGAGGTAATCAAGAAGGTTCGTGAATGGTCGGAAATGCCAATTATTGTAGTATCGGCGCGTGATCAGGATAAGGAAAAGGCAATGGCACTGGATAACGGTGCTGACGATTATCTGACAAAACCATTTTCTGCAACGGAGCTTATGGCACGCATCCGTGTAGCTCTTCGTCACCTATATAATGCAGGTATTAGTCATGTGCAGACGAGCATCACCGTAGACAAATTGCGTATTGATTTTGAAAAGCATTTAGTCTATCTGCAGGAGGCAGAGGTACATATGACGCCAATGGAGTATAATTTGCTGGCTTTGTTTTTTAAAAATATCGGGAAGGTATTGACAACCAGCTATATTCTAAAAGAGATTTATGGTGTCAGTTATGGTACAGATACGCAGGCTTTACGAACACTCATGGCAGGGCTACGCCGAAAAATAGAAAAGTACCCTGCAAATCCACGGTATTTGCTGACGGAAATCAGAGTAGGATATCGGCTTGCTGATGAATAATATAGGTTTGATTTGAACCGCTTCGGAAAATTTCGAAGCGGTTTTTTTGTATGTTCTTGTTGCATTCTCACAGTATCCTAACAATAGGGTGCAATCTCTCACACTAAGATTACAAAGCGATTGCTATTATATAAATATAAAAAAGATATTTTACCTTAAGGAGGTTTATACTATGAAAACGCAAATAGCTTCTGAAAGCGAAACAGAGCTAAAAGCCCTTTGCCGCAATATCAAGGAACTTGTAAATTTAAAAGAGTATCAAAAATGTGAAACCATCTTGTCAGCAGCTATGAGCAAATATCCACATGCACCAGAGCCGCATAACCTGATAGGTGTTCTACTCGAAAAGCAATGTGATCATGTTGCTGCCATGAAGCATTTTAGAGCAGCATGGGCACTTGACCCTACCTACCTACCTGCACGTCAAAACCTTAATATGTTTGGGACTTTTTTTTCACAGGGAGAAGCAGCTTTTGAGGAAAGTGATTGTCCAGAAGAAAAATTCGATGAGTACAAAATAGAACGTGATGCGCATGGCATTGGTCATGTAATTAGGAGGTAATAGCATGGAATCATTTGCAGGGAAAATAGCCTCATCGGATTATGTGGTTATAGTCGGTTGTGGGAGGTTGGGTGCTAATCTGGCTAATACACTATCTGAAAACGGCGGGAACGTTCTGGTCATCGATAAGGACAAGGAGGCATTTCGCAAGCTGTCACCATCTTTTGGGGGTCTTACGATAGTTGGTGATGCTACAGATTTTGATGTGCTTGGAGAGGATGCGCAGATGGGTAAGGCAAATGTCGTCGTTGCTGTAACAAATAACGATAATATCAATATTATTGTAGCACAGATTGCACATGAGGTGTTTAAGATTCGGCAGGTAATCGCCCGCTTATACGATCCTGACAGGGAGTGTGTATACCGTGAATTTGGTATTGATACCATCTGCCCTGCTATTTTGTCAGCAAAAGAAATAGAGAAAATACTATCTAAAAATGATGGGAAGGATTTCTATGAGGAGGCAGAGAAATGAAAACACAAGTGTTGCTTATTGGCGGTCGAAACAAAGCCAAATCACTTGCTATATCGCTTATACATAGCGGATACCGCGTAACTGTTATAAATGAAACATACGAGGATTGTTTAAAATTAGCGGAAACAGACAAGCTTAGGGTCATTAATGGGGATGGAACAAAACCCTTTGTTTTAGAAGATGCTGGTGCAAGTGATGTAGATATAGCCATTGCAATGACATCGAAAGATGAAGACAATTTAGTGATTTGTGAATTGTGTAAAAAGCGCTTTCATATTAAAAAAACAGTAGCATTGGTGACTGATCCCCAAAAAACAGACTTTTTCTATAAAATGGGAATAGACAGCGTTGTGTGCGCTATTACAGCCATAACAGGTATTATAGAGCAACAGGCTTTTATAGATAAAATGGCAACTTTAGTTCCCATTAGGGAGGGACGCGTAAGCATTGCGGAAGTGCCTATAAACGGGAATGCTGCAGTCGTTGGAAAAAAGCTATGGGAAATTAATTTGCCAAAGGAGGTTATTATCGGATGCATTTTGCGTGGAGATACCACAATGATACCGCGTGGAGATACACGCATACTAGCTGGAGATATGCTTGTCCTTATCTCTTCTGACAAACAGGAAATGGCAGCAATCAAAGAATTGACTGATGAGGCGGTGATTCTATGAAATCTAGAGTTTCAGACTGTAATAACTGCGGCAAGCTTATGCTGCTTGTTGGCCTACTTGTAGCCGTGCCACTCATTGTTCTGCCGTTTTATATGGAAGAGCTCATCTATGCGTTCTCTTTTATCATACCTGCAATCAGCTCCATTTTTGGTGGCGCAATCATTTGTTTTGCAGGAAAGCATGATGATAGTGTGCATGAATGGCAATCTACCATGCATCGTAGTAGTTTAACGGTACTATTTGCCTGGGGGTGGGGCGTTCTTATTGGTGCACTTCCCTTTATTCTTAGCGGACAACTTGATATGATACAAGCTATGTTTGAGGCAGTCAGTGGATGGACGACAACAGGGCTCTCTGTTATGGATGTGAGGCAGACACCACAGATATTTCTGTTTCATAGAAGTTTCATGCAATTCTGTGGTGGACTTGGTTTTGTAATGATGATAGTAATGGTTATACAAGACAAGCAATCCATGAACTTATATAGTGCAGAAGGACATCCGGATAAGCTTATGCCTAACCTGAAAAAAACGGCACAGACAATCTTCTTTATGTATAACGGTTTTCTTGTTATTGGTACAGTTGCCTACTGTATCGCTGGAATGAGCATATTTGATAGTATTTGTCATGCTATGTGCGCGCTATCAACTGGTGGATTTTCTACAAAATTAAATAGTATTGGTGAGTATAAAAGCCTGCCAATTGAAATTATTACGATTATTCTAATGTTGATTGGAACAACAAACTTTGCTGTTCTATTATTACTTACAAAGAGAAAATGGAAGCAGGTAATCCGTGTAAGCGAGGTTCGCTTTATGTTTACTTTACTCTTGATTTTTGTGCCACTTACAGCCATGTCCTTGTCAAAAGGTCTCGGTATGAGCATGGGAGAAGGTTTGCGACGTGCCTTTTTTGATGTGGTATCAGCGTTGTCAACAACGGGTTATTCTACGATGAGCTATGCAACATGGCCGCCCTTTGCTATTGGCATTTTGATCCTTATGATGCTGATAGGAGGAGGCATTGGTTCAACAGCCGGTGGACTCAAGATGAGCCGCGTTTATCTTATGCTACGCATTACATGGCAGAATATACGTAAACGTCTTTTACCTACGCGAAGCATTGAAGCACCCTATTACACAAAAGCACAAGGGAAAACCGCGATAGATCATACGCTTGTAGCGGATACAACAGGTTTTGTTTTTTGCTACCTTATTCTTTTTATCATAGGGACCTTGCTCATTACATTGACTGCAGGCTGTACATTAACAGAAGCTATGTTTGAATTTGCTTCTGCACTCGGTACAGTAGGGCTCTCTATTGGACTAACCATACCTACAACGGACGCAGGAACATTGCTTGTTGAGATGTGTGGAATGATACTGGGACGTCTTGAAATATTTATCGTTTTGATTGGATTATATTCTAGCATTATAGTAGTGAGACAGAGCATGAAAAGAAGAAAAGACAAGAGATAAACCATACATGCAAATCTTTAGGGAGTGGATTCGCCCGCTGAATCGGGCGAATCCAAAAAATAAATAAAAGCGAAGTTACTTGTGATTGATAAGTGTATTTCTACCGAACTCACGTACTTTGAAGTGTGGAAGGTTGCCAGTTTCATATTTGCCATATCCGGTAGTCAGTATATCGATCTGATCGTTTTTCTTGAAAGCAGTCAATTCTAATACTTTTTCTGCTTCTGTATTATAGATTGTGCAGGAGGCTGATTTTCCTTCTGCCAGGTTATAAATCACAAATTCAGTGTCTGTTAAATAATCATATTCAAAATTGCGTGCAAAGGCTCCAAATGCAAGGATACTATTAGGTTTTGCCAGGATAGGCATTTCCATATAGGTACAGCTGTGTCTATACCATTTTCCAGCCTCATATTGTTTTCCGGTAATGATATCCGTCCATAGCTCTTGCTGTTCCGTCTCTGTGTTTCGCGGAATATAGTATTCCGCTTCACTGTCAGCGTTCAAAATCGGTGCTACAAGAAGGCTGTCACCTAATAAATACTGCCGATCAAGTGGCAAACAGTTCAAATCACTTGCATAATCAATTACCATGGCTCTCATCATAGGAATACCAGTCATATTTGTATGGACAGCCTGCGCAAAGATATAAGGCATGAGGCGTCCTTTTAGTTTTGTGAAAAAGCGAAGCACATCACAGGATTCTTCATCAAAAAGCCAAGGCACACGGTAGGAACTACTTCCATGTAATCTGGAGTGTGAGGAGAGTAGACCAAATGCCGCCCATCTTTTATAAATATCTGGTGTCGCCATGTCTTCAAAGCCAGAAATATCATGACTAAAAAAGCCAAAGCCTGACAAACAAAGAGAGAGACCGCCACGTAGTGTTTCTGCCATAGAACTGTATGCAGCAGAGCAATCACCGCCCCAATGAACAGGAAACTGTTGTCCACCAACGGTTGCACTGCGAGCAAATAAGCAGGCTTTATTCTTCCCATAATATGACTCAAGAAATGTAAATACACATTTATTATAAATATAAGTATAGTAGTTATGCATTTTAATAGGATCAGAGCTGTCATAATATACAATATCTGTTGTTGGAATACGTTCTGCAAAGTCAGTTTTAAAAGTATCCACACCCATTTCACATAGCATGCGGAGCTTTTCTGTATACCATGTACATGCGGAAGGATTCGTGAAATCAATGATGGCCATACCTGGTTGCCAAAGGTCTGTTTGAAATACACTCCCATCAGATTTTTTTATAAAATAGCCATTTTTTTGGCCTTCCTCAAACATCTTTGAACGCTGCGCAACATAGGGATTAATCCAAACGCAGGAAGAAAGTCCCTTATCTTTGAGCCTGCCAAGCATTGCTTTAGGATCTGGGAACTGTTCTAAATTCCATTCCATATTACATAGCTCATATTCCTTCATCCAAAAGCAGTCAAAATGAAATACCTGTAGAGGGATGTCCCTATCAGCCATGCCATCAATAAAAGAAGTAATGGTCTCCTCATTATAGGTAGTCGTAAAAGAAGTAGTCAGCCATAATCCAAATGTAAAAGCAGGTGGCAAAGCTGGTCTACCAGTTAAACCCGTATACAGGCGTAACGTATCCGCAATATTGTCACTACCGAGGATAAAATACTCAAGTTCTTCCCCTTGTACGGTGAAAGAAACCTTACTTACGGTGTCGGAAGCCGTCTCATAAGAAACTCTGTCGGGCGTATTTACAAATACACCATAACCACGCGAAGATACATAGAAAGGAATGCTCTTATAGCTCTGCGGGGTACAGGTACCACCATCAGAATTCCAGATTTCAATAGTTTGCCCATTTTTAATAAAAGGCGTGAACTTTTCACCAAAGCCATAAATATATTCTCCTGCGCTTAGGCTTAATTGTTCTCTTATAAAAGTGTTACGCTTATCCGCTGGATAGGCAAAGAAAGTATCATTTTCAAGCGGTCTGAGTCTCTCCGCAGTACGATAGGGAGCCTCCTCGATAATAGAAGTGGAGCGCCATCCTCCGTCAGTCATTAGCTTACCCTCATAGGTATAGGCAAACTGCCAGGTTTCTTTCGTAATACGCACAGCGGTGCTTCCTGTAATAAGTTCTACATAGTCATCTGTATTATTTATTGTCGGGAGAAAGGTTCCGCCTTCTGCTTTCTCGTGTAATGAAAAATGGGGACCATGATCTACGAATCCTTTGTAGTGTACAATATTTACTTTTATTATATTTTCAGCTGTAGAAGAATAAGTTATTTCAAGATTAGGCCCTGCAAGTGTCATCCCACGATGTGCCACTTTGACAGGTGTAGCCAATATTTTAATTGCATTTTCCGTTGTAATGATTTCATATGCATGTGCCATATAATTCGTATTATATCCATTTTTAGTAAGCCAAAATCCATCTGAAAAAACCATAATTGCTACCTTCCTTTCCTATGGAAAAGCATTTTTAGAGAAAGACATAGCCGATGCTATTTACAATCAAACTTAGACTATGTATACTAATAGTATATTTGTATTGTTTTAAATTAACTATAATAATATCAATCAAAAATAACACAATTTTAATATTATGCTGGCAGGTTAATAGCGGGCTACCAACAGGCGTCAGTGGGCTACCACAGGTTGTAAAAATATTCTGCGGGATGGTAAAAGGAGAAAGACATGACACCCAATTTTTTTCTAAAAGAAAAGAGCAAACATGGAACACCACTTTTGCCCCTTCGAATTCATTATCTGACTTATGCAGAAAGCAAAGAGGAAGGCTATGTGTTTTTCTATTCCCATTGGCACAGTGAGATTGAAATCTTTGTCGTAAAGGAAGGCGCAGTCATTTATATGATAGAAGATAAAGAATATATTCTACGGGCTGGAGAGGGTGTTTTTGTGAATTCTAACAAGCTGCATATGGCGCGCGCTTACAAAGGGCAGCCATGCGTTTGCGGCGCAATTGTATTTCAACCAACGTTTCTGATTGATAACATTAATGCACCAGCATATGAAAAATATATCTATCCGGTTATAGCAGGGCAACGCGTATTTTATCCAAAATTGACCCAATCGGTCGAATGGCAGAGACAAGCCATTTCTGAGATTATTCAGATCTGTAATTTAAAAGAGGAAGAAACGGAAAGCAGAGAACTTTGGATCAAGGGGGAACTTCTCAAAGTGTGGGATCTTTGCTATCGCCATCCCGTAAAGAAAGATTCAGAAGCAGTCAGCGTCAAAAAAAGCTATAAACTGAAGCGAATGGAACCAGTCATGCATTATATTCATCAACATTATAGTGAAGAAATTGCGTTGTCAGACCTAGCGGATATTATTCCCATGAGCGAGGGGCAATTCTGCCGTTCCTTTAAGGAGATTATGAATATGTCGCCAATCGCATATGTTGTACGTTACCGAATATTGAAAGGATGTACAATGCTGAAGGATACTGATGATAAAATCGGAGATGTTGCGCGCGATGTCGGATTTGGAAATATCAGCTACTTTAACCGTGAATTCTTACGTGTCATTGGGTGTTCTCCCAGTACTTATCGTAAGCGGCAAATGCAGGAACAATTTATATAAAATTTAAATATAAGGGAGAGTAATATTGATGAAATCAAAAATTCTTGTAATTGTAATAACGGGTTTATCTCTGCTAGCTTTAGCAGGGTGTGGAATACTTGAAAATAAGGCAATCGATAATGAGGTAGAAACGACAGTAGCATTAGAGTCTACAGAAGCCACAGAGGGATCAGAAGCTGAAACGACGGAGGCTACAGAGGGATCAGAAGCTGGAACGACAGAAGCAATCGTGACGACGGCATCTACACCAGAAAATCTTACTGATGAGGAGTTGCAATGGTTTTCTGATTATTTTAATGATTCGCAGAATAACGGTTTTTTAGTACATCAATATGAAACGCCTGAAGACGTTGATTTGCTACAGGTATTCTGGTGTGTCGATACGAAGGCAGAAATAACAGAGGAGGAAGCCTTAGCAGTAACAGAGGGAGAGGGCTTTTATGTAGATGCTCTTAAAATTCCGACCGATTTTATTCACTCTTTTATTACGGAAAAAATGGGGATTGATTCTGAGACGATCCGCAATCAGTTAAGCGATAGTATGTATCATGAGGAGTATGATGCTTACTATTTTCAAAGAGGTGACAGTAATTATAAATCTATTTTCTGCATCGATGGAACAAAGGATGCTAACGGCTTCTATACCTTGTTCTTTACGACCTATTATAATGATGGTGTTTGGAAGGTAACGCTTTTTAAAGATGGTGAGAATTATTTATTTAAAAGTAATATCAGTCTTTCTATGAAAGAAAATGCCATGAAAATAAATGAGTTTGAGGAAAATAAGAATACTTACGCTCAAAAGAGCAGCCAGAATTTCCTTTTCTATTATAAAGAGGATATCGGGGAAGTAGTCTGTGCTGTTGAGATAAACGGACTTCGTACACTATACTTTAGAAACGGCATATGTTATTGCATCACATTAAGTGACGATGATAATAAGGTATGTCCGACAGAAGCATATTTTGCCGAAATTGGGGCAGAGGTCTGTCAAGAATTTTTTACTGAGTGAGTAAGTTGTTTTTAGCTTGATGCGTATGGATTTTTTGGGAAAAACTATATATGTGTACATAGTATGTTAAGGAGGAGAAAAATGGAAAAATTACTCATGATAGAGAAAATAATAAAGCTAGAATGGGATGCTTTTGATCAAACGAATAATATAGGTGGGCGAGCTGATTGTCAGGATGAGTGGAAAACGTTTTATATTATGAGAAAGAGCCAATATCTGACGTGGACAGATGTACTATTGGAAAGCTATATGAGTGATTTTGAAGAAGCAAATCTCCAAGGCCGTAATCTGATTGCAGAAAAGTATGGGCGGATGATGGAAAGCACGGACCCAGGGGAATATGAAAAAATAAAAGGTGTTATTTTATCACATTCTGCTGAAAGAAAAAAGATTACAGAGGAAATTGTGGCCATTCAGGTAGCCTGGATGGAAGAATTTGCACAGGAAAACCCCTCTCTGGCACAGAATATGAGAGTCATTCATACTGCAGAGGATACGCCTGATACGACCTCATATGAAACTTATTTAAGAGGTGAGATGGGAACTTATTCAGATAAGACACTTCGTCTTTATGGCTATTTTATTGTAGCATTATATAAAGAAGGTAAGAATCTCGCAGCTATGACGATAGCAAATACCTTTCAGCCCGAATAGAACTATAAAGATGATTATGGATCAGTAATATAACGTACCGTCTGTCAGGTAGACAGGCGGTACTTTTTGCTATGTGTCATTTTCTCATATGACAATTGTAATAACCTATATAATATGTATTGACAACCAATATTATACGCCGTATATTGTCAATATAAGAATAAGTGGAGAGGAGCTGATTTAATGGTATTTAATACAGGCGCGGCCTTGCTGGATGCAATCGTACTTTCGGTCGTCTCTAAAGACAGAGAAGGAACTTACGGCTATAAAATCACGCAAGATGTTAGAAAAATTATAGAGATTTCAGAATCGACACTTTATCCGGTGCTGAGAAGACTACAAAAAGATGATTGTTTGGAAGTGTATGATATGGAGTGCGGTGGTAGAAACAGACGTTATTACAAAGCAACGGAAAGAGGCGAAACGCAGCTGAATCTTTACAAAACAGAGTGGCAGGAATACTCTGAAAAAATCACAAGCATGTTTACGGGAGGGATGAAAAATGAATAGAGCACAGTTCATGCAAAAACTTGGAGCACTGCTTGGCGATTTACCAGTAAATGAAAGAACAGACGCACTTAAATATTATGCGGATTATTTTGATGATGCTGGAGAAGAAAATGTAGACAAGGTGCTTGAAGAGCTTGGTACACCCGAGCAGGTTGCAAAGATTATTAAGGCAGAATTAAATGCAAAGGATAGAGAAAGCGGAGAATTTACAGAAGCAGGCTATAAAAATCCTGTATATGACAGACAAACAGGAATGCCAGTAGAAGTTATCTCAAAAGGAACTTCGCAACAATCTGAAAGACAAAACAATACAAGTGGACAGACAACACAAACAACAACGCGGACGAATACACCGCCAGCAATGGAGGGATGGAAAATAGTATTGATTGTGCTATTATGTATATTTGCTATTCCAGTAGGCATTCCATTGATATCTGCTGTTTTTTCAATCATGATAGGAGTATTGTCTGCAGTAGTTGGCTTGGTAATCGGATTTGGAGCAGCGGCAGTAGGTCTCTTTGTAGGAGCAATCGTACTGCTTGCAGTAGGGCTTTTTAATCTGGCAACACTTCCATTTGTAAGCCTTGTACTAATCGGTGTAGGATTACTATTGGCAGCACTCGGTATGTTATTTTTGATTTTGACGGTACTGATTTGTGGTAAATTAATTCCAGCTGTTTGCAGAGGTATTGTAGCCATCTGCAGAATGCCATTTAAGAAAAAGGAGGTAATCGCATGAACAAATTTATAAAGGTATGTTTAGCAATAGCGGGCGTGTTGGTTGCATTCGGATTAGTATTTTTTGTCATTGGCGCTATGTTTGGTGGATTAAAGCAGGCTATCAATATTGGAAGCAAGGGAGGATATTGTATTGGTCCTCATTCATATGGCAGCATGTGGCTCTCACTTGATGATGATATAGAAGATTTTGTCGAGGATAGTGAATTAATAGACTATGAAGAAGATGACTTGGGATCAGACAAGGAAATCAATGAGGTTCGTATTGAACTTGGAGCAGGAGAGTTATTTGTAGAGGAATACGATGGGACAAATTTCAAAGTGGAGGCTACAAATGTTTCTGATTTGGAATGCTATTCTAAAGAAGGAATCCTTTATATTGAAGGACTTAGGGATGCATATAGCGGAATTAGAAGGAGAATGGTCACACTCTATATGCCAGAATCAGCGGAGCTCGATAATTTTGATTTGAATCTTGGAGCAGGAGCGAGTAGAATAGATGATATAAAGGCTGATGAAATAGAGATCAGGGTTGGCGCTGGTGAATTAAAAGGGTCAAATGTTTATGCAGAAGCAGCTAATGTATCGGTAGGCGCAGGCAACATTGAGCTAAAGGATTCGGATTTGGGCGAAGGAGACTTCGAAGTTGGAATGGGTCAGATCGTATACAAGGGAGCCTTAAAGAATGATGTAAATGTTGAATGTAGCATGGGCAGTATACGTATGATTCTTGACGGAGAAAAAGAAGATTTTAATTATAAGATCAATTGTGATATGGGTAGCATAGTTGTAGGACATAGCCAGTATGCTGGATTTAGTGAAGCGAAAAGAATCGATAATGGTGCAAACAGTGATATGGAGTTAGAATGCGCCATGGGTAGTATTGAAGTCAAATATAATGAGTAGTAAATGAAGGAGGAATAAGAAATGCAGGATGAAGTAAAAAAGTTATATAAATCAAGGAATGACAGAATGATATGCGGTGTATGCGGAGGTTTGGCCGAGTATTTGCATATGGATCCAACAATCGTACGCTTGCTCATGGTATTGATAGGATTTACAGGAGGCGGTGTGATTGCCTACCTAATAGCGGCTATCGTAATACCAGAGCAACCGTTTTAAGCTACTACACTTTTTATTTTTCTATCCACCCTTTTACATCAGGTACCTTTTCCAGTATTGGTAAGAGAATCAAGGTAATTATGATACCGACGAAACCCTGAACGATGTTGAAAGGAATTCCAGTTGCAGAGGAACTGACACCAGCTGTAAAGGTGATACTGTTAAATGCACCACTGGCAAGGACAGCAAGGAATATTTCGTATAAGAAGTAACCAATTACCATAAAAAATTCCGCTATGGCACCTGCTGCAATAAGGCAGACGTACTTAGTGGATTTTTTTGTGATATGAAAGAATCGATGAAGCGTTCTGAAAAGAAGGCCCGCGATAACAGCAGTAAGAGCCTTGATTACAAAAGTAGCAGGTGCAAATGCAGCATAACCTGAGAATAAATCAGCAAACATAGAACCAATGCCGGCAGCAAGGCCACCATAAATAGGTCCCAGTATGATACCGCATAATAATACTAGCGCATCCCCTAAATGAATATAGCCAAAGGTAGGGGTGGGTATCTTGATAATCATTGTTGCAACACATGAAAAAGCTGCCATTAATGCTGCTGTTACAATAAATTTGGTATTTCGTTCTTTTTTCATAATAGGTGCCTCCTGTTTAAGCGGTTATTCTCTTTTGTATAGTATACACGAATTACTTGTAATTACAAGAAAAAATCAATCTGTTATGATAAAAGATAAAATGGCATCTGTTATTTTTGAGCAAAGAGACTCGGCATAGCGATGAAACAAATAAGATAACAGTAGTAATAATATTCCCGAAGCAATAAAGATAATTGCCGCACAAAGCTGATAATTAGGGCCTATCGTTGTAGCTGAAAGCCATAGTAGCATGGCAGAGGAGAATGAGAAAATAAAAGGAAGATTTAATAAATATACCGCAAATGAAACATCTCCAAGAAACAAGATGGGTTTAACAGATAGTATTTTTTGTATCTGCGGGAGGAATACGATGGTACTGACAACAAAGAAGGCACCAAGCATATGATAAAAATTTGTTGGTGTTAATGAGGCAGGTAAATGATTTAAGAAACGATAATAGTTTGTGGGAACAATACCAGAAGGATACCCCCCTAAAAATAGTCCTACCAGCATAATAAAGAACATAAATATTTTTGAGAAAAGAGACGATGTGATACGCACGAGCAAAGCCTCATAGCGAACTACAATATAGGCAAGCGATGTACCTAGTACAAAAGTTAGATATAAGCTATCCGCAGCAATGCACAATAATGCAAAGAAGCCATATAGGAAAAGCATGCGTCGATTTTTACGTCCCGCCATAATGCTCAAAATATTAGATAAGAATCCGCCAAGAAAGAGAGTGGATAACATCCAAAAAGAATTTGAAAATGTTTCATCAGAAAAAAACCATATTTTCACAAATGCAGAAGTAAGAAGGTCATAAATAGACAGTCTGTATTCATAGCGACCAAGCATCAGCGAGGACCCAGTAATCTGCGCAGCAGTGTTGTTTACAAAGAGGCCAAGCCATGATGCAGACAAAATCAGCAGGCATACGACAAATACAGGAAGCATGAGGCGAGGATAACGTTTGATCAGACCAGTTGCAAGAGAAGTATGGTATTGTTTTGCATCCCCCTCAGATTTTCTGAGGATCTTATAACTAATAATAAATGCACTAATCACAAAAAATACACATACCCAGAAATTACCGTTCGAAAAAACCGATAAAAAGGATTGTGCATACGAGGAATCAAGTCCGTTTGCAAAATGAGAAGGCGCATCTGCACCAAAGTAGGAAGCAGGATAAAATGCCATCAAAAAATGATTTACAAATACTAAAATGCAGGCAATACCACGTAATCCATCGATATATGTGATTCTTTTATTCATACCAGTGCCTCCTAATTAAATATAGATGCATATTCATCAAGCATTTCTTGTGTAAAACGTTTGGCTCCCTTTTCATTCAGATGTGAAGCATCACCAAAGTAGTCATCTTCATAGCAGGCAATGATTGTGTCAATCGTGATAGCAGGATAATCAGTTTTCAAAAGGTTCATATAGTCTGAATATTCCTCTACATAGACAGGATTAAGACTTTCATAAGAAGAGGTATTCATCGGTGCCTGTTCCAAAACAACAGAAATATTATTCTCAGCACATAAATCAAGTAATTTGCGCAGATACAAATCGACCATAGGAGATAAATTTAAAGCGGTATAATTAGATTCATAATTATGATCAGAACAGCCATCTGCGGTTCCAAAATAGTAATGCCCACGGTTTGCTGCTATGGCATTGTATAGTTCAATATTCGTATTATTACGTCCTATAAAACCGCTATTATACATAGCTGGAAGATATTTATTTGGCAGACGTAAACGGTAGCTGATACAGTCAAGAAGATAACCATCAGTTAATATCGCATTTTCGGAAACGATATTCGCATTATGCAGGACTTCAATAGATTCCGGTATATCCAGATAATTGAAATACATAGTCCGCTGCCAAAAAGTATCAAGAAAAGAGTAGTGATAAGGTGTGAACATAATGAATGCGGTATCTGGCGCATCATGATTTTCTAAATAGCGCTCCAGTGTATAATAAATTTCGATGGGTGTAGAACCGCCCATCGAAAGATTGATCACGTTCTTACCAAGCATATCTGGAATCAAACCTGCCTTAGCTGTTGAATCACCCAATATTAAAGTATCGTAAGAAGCGCCTCTTATGGCGGTATCTCTCTGATACTTCCAAGAAGGATATTCTTCATCCATATAGCCAAACGGAAACAATGCCGTATAAAGGCAAAGTGCCAGTAAGGGAGCTGTAGCTAATATACATTTACCAATAAACTTAGGTAGAGAAGGTTTCATTCTTAGTTCACCTCTTTAGGTAGTATTAAAAATTCATATATAAAAACTCTTGCGTTGATAGATTACAAGATAACAATACCATACTAATCAATAAATAGTAAAATCCCCATCGCACAATGGCAGGTCGAGCAGCAAGATATAAAAATGCATCCTTTTTTTCAAATACCAAGTCTACGATTAGCAATATAATAAGAGAAAATATCAAAATGTAGAGATTCATAGTTCCTAAGCCAAGGCTGTATATGGTACCATCAAATAATGGCATCAGACTAAAGCCTGTGAACATACGTCTAAAGATCTCAAATGCTTCGGCTACACTGTGGGCACAAAAGAAAACGAGTGAGATATGAAACAAAATAAAAGTAAAAGAGATGCGGATAGCCTTGCCGACTCTATTATTAAAATCATAATGCAGTATCTTACATGTCCAGGTACGAAATGGTTTTAACAAATCGCTGGCTATTTGAAAAATACCATTTATGAGACCCCACATAATATAGGTCATACTTGCCCCGTGCCAGAGTCCGCTTGATAAAAAGACAATCATAACATTAAAGTATTTTCGCCATCTTTTGACTCTGCTTCCACCTAACGGGATATAGAGATAATCCACAAACCATGTATTCAGGGAAATGTGCCATCTGCGCCAAAACTCCTTTACGCTTTTTGAAAAAAACGGTTGTCTGAAGTTTGTCATCAGATGAAAGCCCATTACTTTAGCAGCACCTATGGCAATATTTGAATAACTTGCAAAGTCACAGTAAATTTGCAGACCATAACAAAAAATACCAATAACAAGTGTTATTCCTGTATAGTCTTCAATATTTCCATAAACCAAATCGGTCAATATTTGTAATCTGGAAGCAATAACAACTTTTTGGAAGTAGCCCCAAAGCATGAGAATAAGACCATCCCGCACACGTGTGTAATCAAAAAAATGTTTTTCTTCAAATTGTGGAAGCAGATTCTTGCTTCGTTCAATCGGTCCGGCAAGTATGTTTGGGAAGAAAGAAACGAACAGTGCATATTTCAATATATTTTTTTCGGGCTTTACTTCACCGCGGTAACTATCCATAATATAAGAAAGAGATTGAAAGGTGTAGAAAGAGATACCAACAGGCAGCATCAGATTAAATCTTGTATCAGCAGGGTCACCACCAAATATTGAAAAAAGAGTATTGATCCCATCCAATAAAAAATTGGCATATTTGAAAAAGACAAGCATAGATAAATTCAAAACCACACTAAGTGCAACATATAGTTTTTTTCTTTTTGCCGTATCAGCCTGATAAATCAGCATGCCACCAAAATACGTGATGAGAGTGGAAGCCATGAGAAGAAGGGCATATTTGGGATTTAAATACATATAATAGTAGTAACTAACCAAAAGAAGCCATATATATCTGAATCTGTGTGGAATCAGAAAATACAACAATACAACGAGTGGGAAAAATATAAGAAAAGGTATTGAATTAAATAACATATTCATTCTCCTGATTGATTAAATATTAAAAATTAACTATGTAATTGTACTATGGAAAGGGCCTTATGTCAAACCTTTGAGATTGCTTTTTCATTGGCAATCGCTTATACTATTTTTTGAGATTGATTTCAGAATTCAGCAGAATAGAGGGTATTAAATATGAAGAAATCCCCACAAACAAACATTGAAAAGAAAAAGTCATGGAAGAGTGAAATTGCAGAATGGGTTATTGTAATAGAGGTTGCGATTGTATTTGCCGTAATTCTTAATATGTTTATCATTGTAAATGCAGAAATTCCTTCAGCATCTATGGAGACGACAATTATGACAGGTGATCGGGCATTTGGAAGCCGCCTTGCATATATTAATAAAGAGCCTAAACGTGGTGAGATCGTAATGTTTAAGTTCCCAGATGATGAGAGCCAGCTTTTTATCAAACGCGTTATTGGAATGCCAAATGAAACTATAGAAGTAAAAGGCGGTAAGGTATATATTGATGGAAGCGAGACAGCACTTGCAGAACCATATTTGAATGTTGTGCCCGTAGGTGATTATGGACCAGTTACCATACCAGAGGGCGCTTATTTCATGATGGGTGATAACAGAAATAATTCGGCAGATTCAAGATACTGGAATAATCCATTTGTATACAAAGATAAAATCGTAGGGAAAGCGATTATCAGATATTATCCAAGTTTTAAGAAGCTTTATTAACAGGGCGGGAACGAAAGATAATAAATGGTAATAGTAAAAATGATAAAGCAGACAGTATCTGACAAATCATACATATATGAATAGGCATCTGGAAGTTTGTCAGGCTGTGATTTGATTCCGATACCCATTAGTATATTATATGATAAAAAGAATGACAGCTCTATTAAGATTCATATTGTGATGCGTAGCCACCCAAGTTAATAGTTATTTTTTTGAAGATATTCATCAATGCCCCATTTTTCTCGCACAAGCATATACCCATCTTCTTTTTTTATGTAAACCGGCGGCAAATATTCTATAAAAAGTGAGTTAAAACACATAGTATAACTGCCAACCAGGCTGTATAAAATATAATCTCCCACAGACAGCATTGGGGCATCAGAAAGTGTCATGATACGGTCTGTATCCATGCAGGAAAATCCACAAATAACCTGTCTTTCATATGAAGCATCAGAAGTAGTAATCAGCTCATAGTCTAATCGAGTCTTTCTTAAAAAAGGATCCACATGTAGCCGACCACCATCAGTAATGATAAAGTGATCACGGTAAGTGTCTTTCACATCAATAACCTGTGTCAGATATTGTATAGGTGTTGAGATAAGTGCGGCACCTGGCTCTATCATTAGTACAGTTTCCTTCGGATCAAAGGTAGTAAGAAGCTGCTGGGTAATAGCGGCGATGTATGTGTCCGGAGCATCAAGATTGTTCTTGCCCATAAAAAAGCTACCACCAATATCGACATAGCTAAGCTTTAAATCATACTGCTTGGTCAAAAAACAGGCCTGTCTGGAAAGCTCAGAAAATATCTTGGGGGAACGTGACTTCGAATTTGTATGCATATGAAGACCTGTTACGGAAACATTCTCTAATTGACGTATTTCGGATAATGCCTGCTGAAAATAGCCGTTTTCAACATTGAAACCAAAACGATTGCTATAACCTTCTTCGTTGCTCTCTTCAGGACAAACTGACGGTAGGTTAAAGCTGACACGCAAACCAATGCTGATCGGAATACCAAGTGTATTTGCTTCAGCAAGCCATTTTATCTCTCTTGCAGAATCAATATTGACAATACTGCCATGTTGAATGGCATATAAAAACTGATCATGACTCTTTATAGGACCATTAAAAATGATATGCTCAGGTGAAAAGCCAATGCGTTGTGCAAGTGCATATTCAGTATCGGAAACCACTTCGGCATGGCAACCGTATTGCCTGACATAATTTAATAGGTAGGGAAGAGAATTCGTTTTAACGGAATACCCAAAAATAAAGTTCCCCCAATATTTTTCCAAAGCAATTGAAAAAGCATTGAGGTTGGTTTTAAGAATTTCTTCATCTATAAGAAAGCAAGGTGTATGTTGCTTTACTGTCTCAAAAGTATCCATCAAAGGTCTCCTTAGTACTATAATTTATTTAACATGTAGTATATCATGAATTAAGATATTTTCCAAATGTTTTATGAATTTATTATATTTTTATAGATATTTAATTGCCACAAATTTCTAACACGGGTATACTATAAATGCAGGAGGTGTTGTGTGTATGAAGAACATTGTGGATTATGTTTCTGATTCGGGCGGACAGACCATAAACGAAAGAGCATTTAATGATGTAGATGCATTGATTCTTTCGCAACTTGCATATTTGAAATATGATGGAATTGTACCTGGAATCGAAGGGAAACAGTCAATTAATATAGCTGAAATAAAAGAACATCAGGATGTAGAAAA
>Ga0209373_10001604_pt1 | contig 25691 bp, 28 predicted proteins | sample Higcelweek5metaG_FD_187173 | JGI IMG/M metagenome (GOLD analysis project Ga0209373, IMG submission 187173) | Freshwater pond sediment microbial communities from the University of Edinburgh, under environmental carbon perturbations - High... | ecosystem: Environmental > Aquatic > Freshwater >... | reverse complement strand
CCACGGTGCGGCGTTCAATGGCGGTCCCCAGAGTACGCTCTATCGCCTTGACCATGACGGTATCTTCGTCAGTTATCATGGTAAAGGCATCGCCGTTTCTGGCTGCCCGACCGGTGCGGCCGATGCGGTGGATATAGGCTTCGCTGGTGTCCGGGATATCATAGTTGATCACGTGAGAGACCTGTGACACATCAATCCCCCGGGCTGCAATGTCGGTTGCCACCAGAATCTGGTAGGTACCGTTACGAAAGCCATCCATGGCAGCCTGACGCCGGTTCTGCGAAAGGTTACCCTGCAGTGAGGCAGCGGTGTAGCCTGCCTTTTCCAGCTGCTCCCCCACCCGCTTCGCGCGATGCTTGGTACGGGTAAAGATCAGCACCGATTCGGTATCGGTATGCTTCAGCAACTGCATCAGCAGCCCTGTCTTTAAGTGCTGAGCCACCGGATAGAGCGCATGGCTGACCGTGGCAGCGGGGGCAACGTTATCCACCTGCACCGTGGCCGGATCGCGCAGGATTTCACGGGCCAAGCCACGGATCTCGGTCGGCATGGTGGCGGAAAACAGCATGGTTTGGCGCTGTGAAGGCAGATGTTTCAGGATACGGCGGATATCGGGCAGAAAGCCCATGTCAAACATCTGGTCTGCCTCATCCAGCACCAGCAGTTCCAGATTGGTCAGGTCAATGGTACCTTGGCTGATATGATCCAGCAGACGACCAGGGCAAGCCACGACAATCTCTACCCCGTTTTTCAGCTTCTCAATCTGTGGATTGACATTGACACCACCGTAGACCGTAATGCTTTTCAGACGGGTCTGTTGCCCCAGCTCCAGCACGGCATCATTGATCTGCTCTGCCAGCTCGCGGGTCGGGGCAATTATCAGGGCGCGCACCTGCTTACGCGGCCCCTGCATCAAACGGTGCAGGATCGGCAGGGCAAAGGCAGCGGTCTTGCCGGTGCCGGTCTGGGCCAATCCCATCAGGTCATGACCTGCCATGATCTTCGGTATAGCCTGGGCCTGAATCGGTGTGGGGGTGGTGTAGCCAAGGGCGGTGATTCCTGCTACGACTTTGGGGTGAAAACTGAATTGTTGAAACGGCATCTACTTCCTTCTTTCTGAGGTGCTCAAGAAAAAAGCCCCGAAATTGTCCGGGGCTACAAGTGCTATAAAACTCGTGATCTTCCTGAAACAGCTTGTAATGACATAGAGAGTACCAGCTCGGCAGAAAACGGTCAAATAAAATACTGTTCACTGCTTACCGAATCTGCGTAAAGCAATGATAAGTCTGTAAGCAAGCCAAAAACAGACGTCTAATTGGAAACCAAAAATGAAAGCCCTGCAGAACAGGGCTTTCATTGGATTCGAGACTCAACAGATTATTACTTCTTGGTCTTGGAAGCCTTGACTTTTATATCTTTCAGCCCTTTACCCGGTGAAAATTTGGCTGAAGTCTTGGCAGCTATCTTGATCTCTTTGCCGGTCTGGGGATTACGTCCGACACGGGCCTTACGGTGAATGGTACTAAAAGAACCGAATCCAACCAGCGTCAACTTGTCGCCCGCTTTCAGTGCGGCTTCAGTTGCAGCCATAAAAGCAGCCAGTGCCTTTTCTGCCTGTACCTTGGTAATTCCTGCATCTGCAGCCATCTTTGCAACGAGATCAGCCTTCTTCATGGTGGGTACCCCCTTGTTGGATGCTGTGCAGGACGTCTCCTGCACAGTAAAACTGTAGTGAACATGATAGCACCAGTTTTTACGTATGCAAGTTGGTAACAGAAATAAAATACAAACCCAGCATTCTGTTTGTGAACAAGCTGAACTGTGTGCAGATGGGCTTCTACAGTCAAGAAACAGTTGACACTACGGAATCACGGCAGTAAGTATTGGAAGGTAATGCGGCCAGATGCCGCTTCTTTTTTAAGAACTTTGCAGGAGGTGATAGATGACTATTGAAGTACTTCCCTTGGCCCCTGAGCAGATGAAACAGAAGGTGGCTGATGAAACAAAGCTTGGATTTGGCAAGTTGTTCACTGACCGGATGCTTCTGGCAGAATGGACCACAGACAAGGGCTGGCATAATGTCCGTATCAAACCTTACGAACCGTTCATCCTTGATCCGGCAACATCAGTATTGCACTATGCCCAGGAGATTTTTGAAGGATTGAAGGCCTACAGGTTGGATGATGGACGGATTGCCCTGTTTCGTCCAGAGATGAATGCACGGCGTTTTAATCAGTCCGCCAGCCGGATGTGTATGCCGGAGGTGCCGGAAGAGCTGTTTCTGGACGGAATTGACAAACTGGTCGAACTTGAAAAGGACTGGATTCCGTCTGCAGCAGGCACCTCGCTCTATATCCGGCCTGCCATGATTGCCGTTGAACCTGTTTTGGGGGTAAAGCCTTCAGAGCACTACTATTTCTTTGTTATCCTCTCCCCGGTTGGGGCCTATTACGCAGCCGGTTTTAACCCGGTCAGCATTCTGGTTGAAGATCATTATGTACGTGCCGTACATGGCGGTACCGGCGAAGCCAAGACAGGCGGCAACTACGCATCATCACTCAAGGCCGGGCTTGAAGCCAAACAAAAAGGCTATGATCAGGTACTCTGGCTTGATGGACGGGAGCGACGCTATATAGAAGAAGTGGGAGCGATGAATATGTTCTTTGCCTATGGCAATCATATTGTCACCGCTCACCTGTCCGGCTCCATCCTCTCAGGTGTAACCCGTGAATCGGTGCTTCGTCTGGCACTGGAGCTGGGTTGCACGGTTGAAGAACGCCAGATTGAGGTGAACGAACTATTTGAAGATCTGCGCAGTGGCAAGGTAACCGAGGCATTCGGCAGCGGCACCGCAGCGGTGGTCACGCCGGTGGGCAAGCTCGGTTACAAGGATGAGGCGCTGCAAGTCGGTAACGGTGGGGTTGGAACACTCACCCAAAAACTGTATGACACCCTGACCGGCATCCAGACCGGCAAGCTTGAAGACCGTTACGGCTGGGTCAGAATTATTGAAGCAAAGTAGATCAGTGTCTGCTGAAAGACAGCCAAACATGTTTAACTGATCAGTTGATACGGGGGATGGACATACATGGTTCTTCCCCCCTATCTGTTTCAGGAGGTTGTGTGAAAATAGCAGAAGTATCTATTCAAACTACCCACCGAACGGAGCTGCAGCCTATCAACAATCTGCTTACGGAACTGATCAGCAAAAAAGGCTGGCAGGATGGTGTGGTTACGATCTTTGTACCCCATACCACGGCAGGCATCACCATCAATGAAAACGCAGATCCGGATGTAGCGCGGGATATGACCCGGTTTCTGGATATATTCGTGCCAAACTCTCCAGATTTCCGCCATTCGGAAGGGAATTCCGATGCTCACATCAAGGCATCCCTGATCGGTTCATCAGTGCAGGTTATACTACGGAGTGGAAGACTTTGGCTTGGTACCTGGCAGGGGATCTACTTCTGTGAATTTGACGGCCCACGTAGTCGTAACCTGCGAGTGGCATTTCAAGGGGAGGTATAATCTATGAAAAAACAGATCATACTTGCGTTATTCTGTGGCGTGTGGACAGCAACCACTGCAGGGGCAGCCGGTGATTATCGGGGAGATGAGCGCTGTCCACTTCCCAAAGACTGGAGCAACTACTCGGAACCCTATGAACCGCTTGAACATCCCCATGAGTATCCCACCTTTTACAAGGCAGATCGCCCCGGCTGGTCTTGCTCATATCAGCGTGAAGACGGGGTTGTCGTTCAGTATGGTGACAGTCGCTCTCCTCAGCAGCAGTGGCAGGACACCTATGGCGGTAACGGTGACAACAACTGACCCTATGGGGTTTCAACCTGTCCTCAGGGACTCGGAACTTACTAATATACCGTTTTACATCTCGTCTTCAGGCCGTCTTTACCACCCCTTCAATCACAAAATCCTCAACATAGTCCTGCTACGTCTGCGGTTTTGTTCAATCAGGGGCGGCAAATCTGACCTAAATCTGAGCGTAAAACTTGGTACATCAGTAAATCCCAAGTCCCTTAAAAGGTGTAAAAATCTGATTCTATTTATGTAGGGGTGACGCCATCGGCTCGCCCTTTGTGTGTGCTTACTGCATTTGCATTAATCGGCATACTCTTCCTTTTTCAAGCCATACTTTTTGATTTTACGGTACAGGGTAGCTACGTTCATATCAGCCTCTTTGGCGGCGCTATCCACAGAACCGGCATGTTTGCGCAGCAGATCCCGTAGCAGATCCCTTTCAAAACGTTCCAGCACTTCAGTAAACGGTTGGTCATCGGAAAGCACCGGCCCTGCCTGAACGGTCGTTGGCACAACCGGCCCTTCAGGCAGATCAATGACCTGGCCCAGGGTGTCAAGACTGATATAGTCGCTGCTCTCCATAGCCATGCAGGCCTCTATGACATTACGCAGCTGGCGGATGTTACCAGGCCATTCAAAGGCACAGAGAATCTGCATGGCATTTTTTTCAAATCCTTTGACTGCAATGCCGAACTTCTGGTTCTGCAGATGAATAAAATGGGCAGACAGGAGCGGAATATCATCAATCCTGTCCCGCAGCGGGGGCAGATGCAGATTAACCACGTTCAGACGATAGTAGAGATCTTCCCGAAAGGAACCGGTTCGGACCCCCTCTTTCAGATCAGCGTTGGTTGCAGAGATAATCCTGACATCAACCCTGGTGGAATGGGTATCTCCTACCCGGCGAAACTCTTTTTCCTGCAAAAAGCGCAACAGGGTTTTTTGTACATTCATCGGCAGGTTACCAACCTCATCCAGAAACAGGGTGCCGCCATCGGCCGCCTCAAGCAATCCCTGACGGTTCTCCAGTGCGCCGGTAAAGGCGCCCTTACGGTAACCAAACAGTTCACTTTCCAGAATACTCTCAGGCAGGCCACCGCAGTTGATAGCGATAAATTTACTGTCTTTCCGGTTGGAGTGGACATGCACGGCCTGAGCGATCAACTCTTTTCCGGTGCCGGATTCCCCCGTGATCAGAATTGAGGTATCCCGTCCGGCTACCTTGGCCACCTTATCCAGCACATTGCGTAGTGCCCCGGAAGCACCGATGATATTGTCAAACTGCAGTTTTTCTTCCAGCTCCCTCCGCAACTCCCGGTTTTCTTCTGTCAGGTGAGCCTGCTGCAGGGCGTTTTTAACTCTGAAGACCAGCTCTTCCGGCTCAAACGGCTTGGTGAGCATGTCATACGCCCCTTTACGCAGGGCCTGAATTGACATCTCCACCGTGGCGTAGGCGGTGATAATGATCACCGGCAGATCACGACACTTTTCCTTGACCCGTTGCAGCACCTCGAGCCCGGTCATACCCGGCATCTTGATATCGGTAATTACCAGATCCCATACACCGGGGGAAAATTCCTCCATGGCCTGCACCGGACTGGTGTAGGCACGCACCAGGTAACCGCAGTCAAGTAGCACCTGCTCCATCATCCGGCAGAGTCCTTCTTCATTATCAATCAACAGGATTCGTTGTTTTTCACTCATAACTGGTCCTCATAGTCTATCGGCAGAATGAGACATACCGTGGTTCCTTTGCCACACTCACTGGTAATAGTAATGTCACCATGATGCATTTCAATAATTTGACGGGTAATGGCCAGCCCCAGACCGGTGCCACGGGCTTTGGTGGTGTAAAACGGTTCGAAAATCTTTTCCAGATTTTCCTGGGGAATTCCGTTACCGGTATCACAGAAGCAAATTTTGATGGTCTGCTCCGGTCCGACCTCGGTGGTGATATTCAGGGTTCCCCCTTCCGGCATGGCACCACCGGCGTTCAGTATCAGGTTAATGGCAACCTGACGCATCTGATCGCCATCCAGCATAATGCAGGGAAGCCCTTTTTCAAACTGAGACTGGATCGTAACGCTACGCATATCAGTATGGTTAGCTGCAAATTCGATAATTTCGCCCAGCAGTTCATTCAAGTCGGTCAGTTCCAGGGTCGGGCGTGGTGTACGGGCATACGAGAGCAGATCCTGAACAATCTTCTTGCAACGCTTACTTTCGCGCTTGATCTCATGAATATATTTAAAATTGGGGTCGTCCGGTGAAAGTTTCCCTTCCAGATAGGCGGAGTAGCCGAGAATCACCCCCAGCGGGTTATTGATCTCATGGGCCACCCCCGAGGAGAGCACACCCAACGAAGCCATTTTCCCCTGCTGCGCCAAGGTACTTTCCATCTCTTTATTGCGCTGGATTATGTCCGTCATCCGGTTGAAGGCAGTAGCCATTTCAGCCAGTTCATCACTGCCAGTCACCTCCATCCTGGCTTCCATGTCACCCTTGCGAACATTGCGGATGACATGGATCATATGGTTAATCGGACTGGTTGCCACTGCCGACGCATAATACACCAGCAGGGTGGCCAGAAAGCCAACAATGCCGATCAGGACAAGCGTACTCAGGAAGATATGATGTTTGATCGAATTTGCTTCCTTGTAAAATTCATCTTCATAGGAACCGACAGCCACAATCCAGTCCCACACCTTGAAATACTCGTATCTGACGATCTTCATGCGGGGCTTGGTTTCACCTGCATTCTGCCAGGGGTAACGAATCCAGCCACTTCTATTCTCAATCATCTCGCGAATAAAGGGATTACCGTCCGAGTCCCTTGAGTCAATGATGTTACGCCCTTCTGACTTGGGGTGGATCTTGAGCGTGCCTTTGCGGTCAATACAGTAGATGTAACCGGTCTTGCCAACCTGTTTGTTTTTTATTTTTTCCTTCAGGGCAGCAAAGGCCTGAGATGCCATTTCATTTTCAAGGTCGCCAGAGATATCCTGGCGATAATCCTGATATTGCTTGTCGTAGGAACGCAGCAGATCAATGGTGAATTCCGCCATATGCTGCAGGTCATCCTTACTGGTCTGGGTGATTCCCAGATAGGCCTTCTGGTTAGCAATAAAACCGGTTACCAGCGCCACCACGATAATCGGCATAATGACGAGCGGCAACACCAGTAATAACAGCTTGCTACGCAATTTCAGCCTGTTGAGAAGTGGTCTTAACATAAAACCTCTGGAAATCAAGAAAGGTCTGGCAGGATTAATGTGGCTTTAACGGCCCAAGCAAGGCTTGCATCTCTGAGCGTTGCGCATCACTCACCGTTATAAATTTTACACCAATACCAGGGACTGTATGACCATCACTCCCCCATCGGCGCAGCCAGCAAATACTGGCGATGATCGGAGTTTTATCCTCAAGTCCGATAAAATTGATCTGGACCTCTTGCCCCACCTGAAACGCCGGATTGGTACTAATCAGGAAACAACCATTTGAGGAGACATTAAGGGTGACGGTTTGTTCCGGCATTTCCTGGGCAGCATCACCTACCAGTAATGACTGAAGATGCAACGGAAAGCGATCCTTTGGTCGAACTCTGCAAGGAACAACCGCCTTGCAGAGCTCGGCAAATTCCGAAAGGCTTTTGGCAGCCCCCCGTGTTCCGGTAGCGATTAACAATCTGACAGTATCTGTGGCCGGTGCGATATTGAGATAAGCACTTGGCAATGCCTTCAGAATATCTTCTATAGCCAGTTTATCAGAAGCGTTCGCCTTGATCAGCACCGGCATATCCAACAGAATACCACTAAGGGGGGTTCCTGCAGCAAGGACCGGAACCTCTTTCAAGGTCAAAACGGCCAGGCAGGAAATGCCCTCTTGTTCAAGAGCCTCACGATAGAGTTGGGTGCGACTGGCACTGCGCGAAACCAACAGCACAAGTGGATTACTCATTATCTCGCTCCATTTATTTTGTATACAGTGCGTTTGACAGATTGCTTGTTGCATAAATGCGACATTAGTGCAAAGGGAAAATTAGTCTTTGCAAAATAGCAAACAACTGTGTCTCCAACTGGTTAAGAACAGATATAAGATGAAACGTTGTTTGCAGTACTGCAACCAAGCAGTAGCAGCCATAGTGCAGTCATACCTTATGTATACTGTAACTTACTTATATTAGGCATCTAAAACGCTTTTAACAAGAGCTGGAAATTTGGCACGCCAGTTGCGTTAGGGAATCGAAGATTTTATTGCAAGCTAAAATCATCCAATCGGGAGGGTGTTCATGTCTGATCAAAATCCACACAAAAGTAAGGGCTGGCAGGTTGTTATTGCCGCTACCGGTATCAACCTGGCCTTGGGCGTGTTGTACGCCTGGAGTATCTTCAAGGAAGCTATTGTCACCTCAATCAAGACTGGTGGCCCTGGCGCGTTTCAATGGGAACTGACCTCGGTAGGTGTGCCTTATGCAGTCAGTTGTCTGGTGTTTGCCTTTGCCATGATTATTGCCGGTAAAGCCCAGGACAAGATTGGTCCAGCCAAGACAGCGCTGATCGGCGGTCTCTTGGTGGGGGCAGGTTTCGTGCTGCTGGGCTTCACCAACAGTTTTGCCGGTTGGGTGCTGGGGTTTGGTGTTCTGGCAGGGGCAGGTTTCGGTTTCGGCTATTCTGCAGCCACACCACCGGCCATCAAGTGGTTTTCCTCGGCCAAGACCGGTCTGGTTGCCGGTATTGTCGTTGCCGGTTTTGGCCTGGCTCCGGTTTATATCGCACCTTTGGCCAAGTTTTTACTGGGTCATTTTGGCATTCAGCAATCCATGCTGATTCTGGGTATCGGCTTTCTGGTGATTGTCTGCGGCTTGTCCTTTCTGTTGGTCAACCCACCCAAAGGGTATGTCCCCCGTGAAGTACTGCGCGGTTACTATCCTGCTCTGGATGCCGAGAAAAAGAAAAAAGAAGAGTCCAACGCCACCGTCAGTGAAGTGCTGCGCTCCCCCAAATTCTACGTGCTTTGGCTCTGCTTCTTTATCGGAGCCGGTGCTGGCCTGATGGTAATCGGCAGCGTGGCTGGCATGGCCAAAAAGAGTATGGGGGATATGGCCTTTGTTGCGGTTGCTATTGCAGCGGTCGGCAACGCGGCAGGACGGGTTGTGGCCGGTGTTTTGTCTGACCGGATCGGTCGTCGTGCCACCTTGTTTATCATGCTGACCTTCCAGGCCTGCCTGATGTTTGCTGCCATCCCGATCACTGCCAACCCCAGCGCAGTTATGCTGGTCATTCTGGCCACCTTTATGGGCTTTAACTATGGCTCAAACCTGGCTCTGTTCCCCTCATTTGCAAAGGATTACTGGGGGTTAAAGAACTATGGACTTAATTATGGCGCTCTCTTTACCGCCTGGGGCCTGGGCGGCTTTGTACTGGTTCAGGCTGCAGACAAGATCAAGGCAATGCCCAATGGCAACACAAACGCCTTTATCGCAGCCGGTATTCTGCTGATCTGTGGCGCGGGCCTGAGCATCTTTCTGGCTGACAAGAAGAAATCCGTTGCTGGCGAAGAAGCTTCCCGCTGGCAGGAGTTCTGGGTGGAGTTCTCCCTTGGTTTCAAGGTGTTCCTCGGTTTTGAAGCTCCCCAGATTCGTGCACCACGTAACTGGGATGCCATTGAAAAAAACCGCGCCTGATTATCAACCGCAACAGATCCAAAACAAAAGGGCCCCGCACACCGGGGCTCTTTTGTTTTGGATTAGGTCTGTTTACTGTGTAGAATGGACACAACTGACTGCAAGGAGGCTATCATGGATCGTTCCTTGGTTGAACAGATGCTGGACCCCACCATCTATCCTGAGCCAACAAAGACCGTTACCCATCTGCAGACCCATATATCTCACCTTTTTCTGACTGACTCCGCTGTCTACAAGATCAAGAAACCGGTTGATTTTGGATTTCTTGATTTTACCACCCTTGAAAAACGGCGCTTTTACTGCCTTGAGGAGCTACGCCTGAACCGCCGCCTGTCGCCGGAGATCTATCTTGACCTTGTGGCGTTACGGGATGATGGCACTGGTGGCGTCAGTCTGTCTGGAGAAGGAACGGTCCTTGAGTATGCGGTCAAGATGCTGCGCATGCCGGAAGAACGGATGATGGCACATCTGCTGGAACGTGGAGAAGTAACGATAGCGCATATTGATGCCATCGCCCGCAAGGTAGCCGGATTTCATGCAGAAGCAGCAAGGGGTAACGGGATTGAGCTGTTCGGTACGGTTGAGGCGATCCGTAACAACTGGATCGAAAATCTGATGCAGACCAAAGCCTATCTGGGACGCACACTCTCGGAGCAGGATCATCGCCTGATTGGTGATTGGGCCTTAGAGCGTCTTGAGTATGATGCGGAACGTTTCCAGCAGCGGATAACCGATGGCTATATCCGAGAATGTGATGGCGATCTACATACAGAAAACATCTGCCTGGATGACCAGGTGCATATCTTTGATTGTATTGAATTCAATGAAAGGTTTCGATACAGCGATACCGCTGCCGATGTGGCATTTCTGGCAATGGACCTTGAAAACCACGGCAGGCTCGATCTGGCACAACGGTTTGTCGAGCAGTACATTGAGCTGAGTGCAGACACCAGTCTGCAGCAGGTCTTGTCGCTCTATCTGGTCAATCGGGCCTTTATCCGTGGCAAGGTAGAAAGTTTCCGGCTGGATGATCCACTCATAAGTGACGATGAAAAGACAGCCGCAACAGCCAGGGCAGAACGTTTTTTTCGTTTGGCCCGAGGCTACATACTGCGGGAAAAAATACCCAAGACTCTTTTTCTGACCTGTGGTCCAACCGGGTCAGGCAAAACGGCGGTGGCCAACGAACTGGCCTTTCAGCTGGGGTTACATCATTATTCATCGGATCAGGAGAGGAAACGACTGGCCGGGGTGGAGCCTACGGAGCGGTGCAGCGATATCTACAACCAAAGCTGGAATCAGGCAACCTATGCGCGCCTGCTGGAGCTTGCCCAGAACAGCTTGCATGCCTCCACTAGCACCGTTGTTGATGCGACCTTCCGCACTCGCCGTGAACGGCAACAATTTATTCAAATGGCCGCTGCCGAAGGGGTATCGACAGTTATTCTCCGGCTATCCTGTCCGGCTGATCTTATCAGGCAACGGCTGGAAATACGCCAAAGCCAGGACAACGTGATTTCAGACGGTACATGGGAGATCTATCAACAACAGATGACCACATTTGAAGAACCTGCAGCCGATGAAGCCCTGTTGATGGTTCTTGCTGCAGCTTTAAAACCCGCAGCACAGGTTAACCAGGTATTTGAAAATACAAGACTTTTCTCGCCTTAAAAAGAAAAATGACGGCAGTGCATTTTTTTGGATACATAGTTTAAATAGTGTGCTAGTGTTTGACATCTTTTGAAGTTAACAATCCCGGTGACTTTAGAAAGTTTCGGGATTTATTTTTTTCGCACACCCGTGACATCATGGGTGCATTACACAAAGCAGAATGCAGAAGGAGAAGTAGGGTATGACACAAGGCAGGGTTAAGTGGTTCAATGACAGCAAGGGATTTGGTTTTCTGGAGCAAGATGGTGGCGAGGACGTTTTCGTACACTTTTCAGCCATCAACGGCAACGGCTTCAAGTCCCTTGCTGAAGGTGATACGGTTCAATTTGAAGTAGTTAAAGGCCCCAAAGGCCTGCAAGCTGCAAACGTAACCCGCGTTTAATCGCAGGCAACGTTTACCAAGCACTAAAAGCCCCGGTTTCGACCGGGGCTTTTTTTATCTGGGCCTGCCAAGATTAGTTGATGACAACCAGGAAGTTGTTTAACAGTTTTCTTGAATTCAGATACTGCCGAATAACCTCTGAACCGTCAGACAACTTGCTGCCAAGTGCATATTCAGATTCCAGCCAGACTAACCAGAGCAACGATCCCACGATTGAAAAACCGTAAACTGTTTCCATCTGACGCAGACAGGCTTCCTCCAGTTCACGTCCGATTTCCTGAGGAGTAGCCGCATAGTGGGTTGGAAAAGCAACGGTTGAGCTATCCAGTGACTCCATAAAAATCAGCTTTTCTTCTCCCGTTAAATTGGAGAAATCAGTTGAACACCAGAACGCTTCTTTGGTTGACACCAATGAACGGCAGGAAAGCGGACGCAACAGATACATGCTGCAGGCTCCGGCTTCATCAAGAAACGGACAAGAGCCTATCTGTTCACGATAGGCGGTAAGCCACTCTTTCAAACTCCCTGACCGCTCGGCTACTATTTGCATCTGTTGTACCCTGCACCTCAACCGGATGAGTTGATCTTCCGTAAGAGCTGCAGCCACCAGCGCCGCCTCGGGAAAGGTGCAGTTTACCACCAGCGAGCAGCATCCACTACACCCTTTACCACAATAAACCGCACCACCACGTTGCCGATATTCACTGCTCCAGGCGGCACAAAGCTGATCCAGAAAAAGTTGCTTGTGCCTGACCTCATCGCCCAATATATTCATCATGATCGCCTGTCCTCTCAGCTGATTATTCGTCTTTACTCTGATTCAGCAACCAAGGTATGGCTAAATGTAACGGGAACATTTGTTCTTGTCATCAATTGCGTTATAGTAACGTAAAATATCATAAAGCGACTATTGACGAGACTTACCAACCAGCTCTGTCAGCTTAACGCCCCTATTTCAATGAATTGAGAGAACAGACATCATGCATGAAAAAATCTATGTGATCGGCCACCGCAACCCTGATACCGACTCCATTGCATCAGCTATCTCCTACGCAGCCTTCAGGCGCAGCCTTGGCCAGGAAAATGTGATTGCGGCAATGGCTGGCAGCCCCAATCCGCAGACAAGTTACATCCTGAAACGCTTGGGCATTCAGCCACCACTCTATTTAGCCGATGTGCATCCCAAAGTACGGGATGTCATCAGCCGTAGTCCGATAACCGCCAAGACTGATCTGCCGTTAAAGGATGCACTACAGTTGTTTCACCGTCACGCGATCCGCGTTTTACCAGTGGTAGATCATCAGCAAGTGCCTCAGGGGGTAGTTTCACTGCTTAAATTATCTGAAAAATATCTGGTGGCAGGCAGCGACCGGCGTCGTGGTGTAGACAGCTCAACCAGATCATTGGCGTATTGCCTGGAGGCATCGGTTCTTTCTGGTGAGCTGTCTGACGACGTAGAACACCTGCACCTTTTTATTGGCGCCATGACAGAGGAATCCTTTAACAAACGAATTGAAGGATATGATCCGGCCAGTCTGCTGATTATGACCGGAGACCGACCCTCGATCCATCAATCAGCCATAGAAAGCGGAGTGCGCCTGCTGGTAGTAACCGGAGCTCTACCGATGCGAGATGACCTGCTGGCTCTGGCAAAACAACGCGGTGTGACCGTTGTCTCCACCCCCCATGACACCGCTACAGCGGCCTCACTGGCCCGTCTTTCGACACCGTTATCCTGCTTTGTTGATACCAAGTTCGAGCGGATCGGCGTAATGGAGTCCCTGGAACATTTACGCATGAAGTTGATGCACTCCGGTGAGCCTGCAGTGATTGCGGTGGAAGAAGATGGCAGCATTGCCGGTGTCGCCACCAAATCATCCCTTTTGACACCACTTCCCTACGCCTTGATTCTGGTGGATCACAATGAATTGGGCCAAGCGGTTCCGGGGGCAGAGTCTGTAGAAATACTGGCGGTCATTGATCATCACAAGCTGGGGAATCCCCCGACCAACCAGCCAATTACCTTTATGGCCGCGCCGGTGGGAAGCACCTGCTCCATGGTTGCCTCATTGTACCGCGAACGGGGTATGGAACCTGACCAGACCATTGCTGCTTTACTGTTGGCCGGGATTATGTCTGATACCGTCATCCTCAAGTCACCCACCACCACCAAACGTGACAGGGAGCTGGTAACCTGGCTGGAGCCGATTGCCGGTCTAGAACATACAACCTTTGGGAGAGATATTTTTGCTTCCTGTAGCGGTTTTTCGGCTCACAGCAGCCTTAAAAAGGCGGTCAGGGCCGACTTCAAGCAGTTTGCCGCCGGTGAAATCAGCTTTGGTGTCGGACAGGTTGAGGTGGTTGGATTTGACGAGTTCCATGAGTTGAAAGAGCAACTACGGGAGACACTCAAGCAGGTAAAAGCAGAGGACAAACTGGATATGGCCGGGCTAATGGTCACTGATATCTATAGTGAGACGACCCTGTTCCTGGCCGAAGGTAAGAACGAGCTGGCCCATTTGATGGGATACCCCCAGCAAGAACCGCACCTGTATGAACTGAAGGGGGTCATGTCACGCAAAAAACAGATGGTTCCTCATTTATTGAAGGTGTTGGGGGCGCTGTAATCTTGCTACCCATACACTGTTGTTTTGTGGCACAGGAAGTATGCAGGGATTCTGAATGTAATAGCTCTGACTCTCGACGACAGGTACCAGCTGGCAACCTCCGTACATATTAACAGCCCACGGTATCACGCAGATGCCGATGCGGGGGCCGCTACCTGCAACAGGTAACGGCCCCGCCATGGATCAGTTTGCTACTCCGGCAAGAGGTTCCCTGTGCAACATCCCTCTGTTGCAGCAGTTCTGCATATTTTATGGCTATACCCATCCCTTTGACCGTTCTACGGCCCTGCTCCAGTTGTGACGCAACTCCGCCATCCTTCCACGCTCCTGAGCCGGGATAAAGGTCTGTTCCGCCTGCCAGAACCGCCCCAGCTCCCCGCGATCCTGCCAATAGCCGTTTGCCAATCCCGCCAGATAGGCTGCTCCAAGGGCAGTGGTTTCCCGCACCCTGGGCCGCACCACCGGCACCCCCAGCAGGTCGGCCTGGAACTGCATCAGCATATTGTTGGCCGTAGCGCCGCCATCTACCCGCAATTCAGCCAGGGGAGTAGCAGCATCCAACTCCATCGCCTCCAGCAGGTCAGCGGTCTGGAAGGCGATACTTTCCAGGGTGGCTCGGGCAATGTGCCCGGCGGTGGTACCACGGGTAATACCCAACAAGGTACCGCGTGCGTAGGGGTCCCAATGGGGCGCCCCCAGCCCGGCAAAGGCCGGGACAAGATAGACACCGCCGTTGTCAGGCACCGAGGCAGCCAACGCTTCAACCTCCTCCGCACTACGGATGATCCCCAGACCATCCCGCAGCCACTGCACCGCTGCCCCGGCCACAAAGACGCTGCCTTCAAGGGCATATTCGGTTCGGCCCCCCAGGCGGCAGGCCACGGTGGTAAGCAGGTTTCGCTCCGAACTGACCGCCCGTTCACCGGTCTGCATCAGCATGAAACAACCGGTGCCGTAGGTATTCTTTACCATCCCAGGTCGGTCGCAAAGCTGGCCGAACAGCGCAGCCTGCTGATCCCCGGCAATACCGGAGATAGGCACCCGTGCAGCAAATAAACAGGCAGCAGTCTCGCCGTAAACCTGACTGGAGGAAACAACCTCAGGCAGGACTTCAGGCGGGATCCGTAGCAGCTGAAGCAGATCCTGATCCCAGCCCCCCTCGTGGATATTAAACAGCAGTGTACGGGAGGCGTTGCTGGCATCGGTCAGATGTCGCTCACCTCCGGTCAGGTTCCAGACGAGCCATGAATCAATGGTACCGAAGGCCAGCTCTCCCGCCTCTGCCCTGGCCCTGGCCCCAGGCAGGTGATCGAGCAGCCAGGCCAACTTGGTACCGGAGAAGTAGGGGTCCAACACCAGCCCGGTCTTGGCGCGGAAAGTTGCTTCCAACCCTAACCTTTTGAGACGATCACACTCAGCGGCAGTACGCCGGTCCTGCCAGACAATGGCGTTATGGATCGGCTTACCGGTACGGCGATCCCAGACTACTGTTGTCTCCCGCTGGTTGGTGATGCCGATAGCTGCGATGTCAGCAGCACTCAGCCCGGCCCGGGCAACCGCCTCCACTGCCACACCCAGCTGGGAGGCCCAGATCTCCTCGGCATCGTGCTCCACCAGCCCGGCCTCTGGAAAGATCTGGCGCAACTCCTTCTGGGCCAGACCACAAACAATTCCGTCATGATCAAACACCAGAGCTCGGGAACTGGTGGTACCCTGATCAAGCGCAAGAACGAAGCTCATAATTCATCACCCCTCTGCGAAGTATCTGCTGACTGGAGTATACCGTGGTCTATCCGCTTGGCAATTGCAAGGCAGCTATTTCATCATGTCTACAAGAAGATCAGCAGGCGCCACATACGCCATGCTGGTCGCAAACAAAGCAAAAGCCCCTGATTTCTCAGAGGCTTTTAGACTTATCTGGTCTATGCCAGGCTAATAATTGGGGCGGTCGGAGTCGAACTGTTTTTATAACATATGGTTATAAATATGCTTTTAAAGTTCAGCAAAGCAAGAAACTCCTAAAAACACTATTCCTTCAATTCTCCTGTTGGGCTTTTCTGGTGTAGTACCAAATATCAGACCACCATAAACAAAATTAAAATCAATATGTCAATTTAGACTATAGGCTAAATTAACACGACTACACCCCCCTGAAATGCGTTATTTTAGAGTTTAAAAAAATTTTTATTGACATTATTGCAACAATGTCTAAAACCTAAATTAACAAAACTGATTTTCAGGAGGTAACACATGTCAGGTCAAATTATCGGTTATCGTCGTGTAAGCTCAGAAGGCCAGAACCTTGACCGGCAGCTTGACGGCCTGCAACTGAATCAGGTCTTTGAGGAGAAGATCAGCGGCAAGGATACCAACCGGCCAGAGCTGCAGCGGTTAATTGAGTACGCACGTAATGGTGATACCGTAGTTGTGCATTCTCTGGATCGTCTGGGGCGTTCGCTGCTTGATCTGCGCAAGATCGTAACGGAGCTGAACAGCAAAGGTGTTGCTGTCCGGTTTATCAAAGAAGGTTTGGAATTTGATGCGGGCAGTGACGATCCGTTCAAGGCGCTGATGTTGAACATGCTGGGCAGCTTTGCAGAATTTGAGCGTAGCCTGATAAAATCCAGACAGGCTGAAGGGATCAGGCTGGCCAAACAGAAAGGCGTCTACAAGGGCCGGTCAAAATGCCTGCAACCTGAACAAGCCGAAGAGGCCAGGGCAAGGGTAGCCGCTGGCGTATCCAAGTCACGGGTGGCCAGTGATCTGGGAGTGACAAGACAGACCTTGTACAAGTACCTTGAGGGTAAGGTATAGCCAAGGCGGCAAAAGCCTGATTCGGTTTGTAGCATAAACCTGCTGTTACGCTTGACGTAATAGCAGGTTTATTTTATTCTGTATCCCGTGATCAAAACATTCCACGACAAAGACACTGAAGCCTTGTTTAGTGATCGGCTTGTCAAGCGGTTCAGCTCTATTGAGCGAGCTGCAAGACGCAAGTTGTATTTTTTAAACGGTGCAAAGAATATTCAAGATTTACGTGTACCACCAGGGAACCGGCTTGAAGGATTAAGCGGGGACCGAGAAGGGTATTACAGCATAAGAATCAATGATCAGTGGCGGATATGTTTTAGATGGCTTGACGGCAATGCCTACGATGTCGAGATAGTTGATTATCACTGAAAGGAGTTGGCCTGATGAATGCCAATCTTGACCCTATACATCCCGGTGAAATTCTGCTGGAAGATTTTTTAAAGCCGATGGGTATAAGCATAAACCGGCTTGCCAGTGAGATAGGCGTAGCACCGGGAAGGATAAGCACCATTGTTAACGGGAAACGGGCAATTACGGCAGATACCGCTTTGCGGCTTGGCCTGTTCTTCAGCATGTCACCCGAAACATGGCTTAACCTGCAATCGGATTATGATTTAAGGATTGCCAGAAATAAAACCGAACTGCATGTTACCCCATGGAAGCTTGCCGCGTAAAACAGTCTATCCGGCGCCCCGCTACTTGCCCCCATAAACAACAAGGGAGCGGTCAGCTCAATCAGAAAGTGGCTTGAAGAAAACGGGGTAGCACCATGAACACTATGACCATAAACGGCCACCATGCCGTTGTTGCCTATGATGAAGAGATAGACCTGTTCAGAGGGGAATTTGTCGGGCTTAACGGTGGAGCTGATTTTTACGCCGCTGATATAGCCACCCTGCGTAAAGAAGGTGAAACCTCATTACAGCTTTTTCTGCAATCCTGTAAAGAGCGGGGGATTGATCCTTACAAGCATTATTCCGGCAAGTTTAACCTGCGTATTCCGCCTGATCTGCATGCAAAGCTGGCAGCCCAGGCAACCGCCCACGGCAAGAGCATAAACGGCTGGGTTGTCGATATCCTGCAAGGCAAGGCCCCGGAATACGCCTGACCCCACCCCTGCACCAGGCAACGGCAGAACTGTCGCAAAATGTCGCCTTTTTCGCAGTTAGCAGTAAAGCCTGTATCCTTCGCCTTTTTTCGCCTGTTTTTCAGCATACCCACACACACCAAAGGGCAACCGGTAACGGCTGCCCTTTCTGCTTAAATCCTTCTTGTTTTTTCTGCTTTTTCCGGGAGAAGAGAAACCGGCTATTCCTTCTTCTTATTTCTCCTGTTTTTCTGTTTACTGTTTTTATTTTGAGCTAATCTACTATTGTAAATATCAATTTCATCGGTGGTTAGACTGTCTTTATATATAGAAAATAAAAACTCCATTTCATTAAAATCAATTGTTTCTAACATCTCAAAATATTTATCAATTGCTTTTGCAGCATATATTTTGAGCAACAATTTTCCATGGTCATTGTTATTACTTTCTTTTAAAATATCAGCCACAACATATCTGTAAAATTCATTACCAGCTTCACTGTTTACATCATTTTGAGCAAGCAAAATAAATGGTTCGAGAATACCAACTGCATAATCTTCTATTTCCTTAATGGGAGTATTAGATATTACTCCATTCTCACTTAAAGAATTAGCAGCGGTTAAATTATCCCAAAACATGTCTATTTTGTCTAAGGACGATAGAGCTAGTTTGTAAATACTACGCACAGCAAAAATATTTTTATCAATAGTACTATCTTCGCTAAATACATTGTGGAACAATTTTAACAATCGCCAATAGCCTCTTTCAGGCAAGTAAAGAGGTGATGAGTAGGTATCATCAAACGCTACAGGTACAAAATAGCCCTCCCCCCTTAATTCAGAAACACTCACTCCAAAATAGTCAGACAACCTCTTTAAATTTTTATCTCTAGGTTCACCAACTCCCTTTAGGTAGCGCTGCACAGTCAACAGAGTGAGCCCCGTCTCTCTAGCTACAGCACTCTGACTTTTTTCAGATACAGCTTTAGTCAGTAATTCAACCACCATAGGTGGAGTTTTGCCCCCGCCTTTATCTTTCACTTATACCTCTCCACTTATTTTTGAGTTGACACCAACTTAATAATAAGTGTACCAACTCATTATTGAGTAATCAACCATAAACAAACAAAGGAGGAGACCATGAACACAATAACCCAGCTAACCCCCGGTACACTTACCACCGATAAAAATGCCGCAGCTGCACTAGGTATTTGCCGCACCTCAATATGGAATCTGGCAAAGGCCGGACACCTCAACCCGGTCAAACTGACTGGCAAGACCACCCGCTTCAGAACGGACGAAATTTTAAACCTTATAGAGCATGGGGTGACCCAATGAGCCGCGCACGAATTGACGAGCTGATACGCCAAATCGAAGCCCTGCAGGCACAAGAACCACCAGGGCCACGCGGTGATGATGGCCCGCCGCTGCCAGACTTTCACGGCTTCGGGTGGCGGGACGCTGCCGCCGATCCTGACCACCGCCCTACGATTGGCGGCGAGGTACCCCGTAGCGTGAGGACCGCGATCCATGATGCGTTCCGCCGTAGCCGAATGCTACGGCGGGCAGGCTATCGCGAGCTAGCCGCGCAGTGGATGTGGCGTGGCTCTGACCTGATGGATCTGGCCATAGAGGCCTACGGGTGGGATGCCGTCTGGCGGATGGATGATGAAGACAATCCAGACCTGCAAAAAAGTTAGGGGAACTTAGGTATTTGCGGATTGAGGCCGGGAGGTTTTGGGCTGTTGCCTGAAACTGTCGCAAAATGTCGCACATTTTAAAACGTCTTAAAATGTCTTGTTTTTTTTCGGTTTTTTCCGGTTTTTTTTACTGTCCCAGGAGTATTCATGGCCCGGTGGGCACCCATAAACTTAACACTGCTGCAACATCTGAAGTCGGGGACAACCCATTCAAAGGTTGATGCTGCTCTAGTATTGGCTTCAGATCGCCTGAACGGTGTCGAACGATCTGCAAGAGAGTATGCAAAAATCTGGGCATGGTCTCCAGACAAGGCAAGAAGGTTTTTGAATGATCCTGAAAGCGTCATTAATTTGGCACAAGTCACCAACGAGACAGGCAAAGCAAGCAATGATGCGGGTTTGCCGGGAGATACAAGTCAGCAACGAGACAATATGTCTACAAAAGTCAACAAGTCAGAGACGAGTCAACAACGAGTCAGTAACGAGACAGGCAAAGCAAGCATTGATGCGGGTTTGCTGGCAGGCACAAGTCAAATACAAGTCAGTAACGAGTCAGCAACGAGTCACGTATTTATTAAAGAAACAAACAGACTTTCTCTTGTGCAATTTGAAGCGTTTTACAGCTCCTACCCCAAACGCAAAAACCGAGCCGCAGCCGAGAAGGCGTTTCGGAAACTCGCCCCCTCCCCAGAACTCCTTGGTCAGATGATGGACGCGCTTAACTGGCAGGCCCAACAGCCGGAATGGTTGAAAAACAACGGCCAATACATCCCGCTACCGGCTTCGTGGCTGAACGGTCGCCGCTGGGAGGATGAGCGCCCCGCCACCATGGCAGCACCCCCCGCAACCAGCACCGCCGATACTGGCGCGTCTGCTGACTATCTTCGTCAGGCAGGGCTAATTGCATGATACCAGCAAGCCTGATCGATAAATTTTCAGAGCGGGAGATCATCGGCGGATTGCTGATAGCGCCAGATTCGCTGGTACATGTCCACGATCTGCTACGTGCCGGTCACTTCTACTGGCCGGAAGGTGGCGCAATCTATGCCGCCATAGCCGACCAATACCAGGCCAACAGCGAACCCAGCTTTGCTGCCTTGGCAAAAGCTGCCGGGGTTAAGCCCGATATACTGGTTGAGCTGGCTGGAGATGCGATCCTTGGCGCACGGCGGCAAACTGCCCAACGTCTGGTTGATCTTGCCCAAAAAAGAACGCTATTGCAGCAACTGCAGGGCATAGCCGCACGCCTGCCAGAAATGACAGCCGAAGAACTGCCCGGCGAACTGATCGGCCCTGCCATCAGCATCAACATGGACGGCACCACCAAGCGGGTCTATGGCTCCGCAGAGCTGGCAGCAAGGGCTGGTGAGTTGCAGCAACAGCGCAAAAATGAACCGGGGATTATCCGTGGTATCAGGACCAATTACCCGGCACTCGACCTTACACTGAGGGGACAGCGACCGGGAAACCTGACTACGGTTGCAGGTGGCACCGGCATGGGTAAGTCCACCCTTGGCCTTAATCTCGCCTACCAAGTGGCCTCGCAAAACATCCCAACCCTGCTGATCAGCACCGAAAATAACGCTGATGAAAATCTTGATCGCCTATCGGGAATCATTAGCGGCAAAGATATCAGAGATATCGAGTCGGGCAGATATGCTGATGAAATCACTACGCGAGTCTCCCAGTCGCTTCAGGCTGCTCCCCTCTACCTTACCGATAATCGCCCCCGCAACATACAGGAGGTTGTCGGCACCATGACCCGTTACGCCCTGCAGCACGGCGTCAAGTACGTGGTACTCGATTACATCGGCGAGATCGCCGCCGAAGCCAATAGCCCCCGCAACGAATCAGAAGAACAACGCCTTGCCAGATGGACCCAAATGTTACTGGATTGCGCCCGAATGTTGGATATCCATCTTGTGTTGCTGGCGCAGCTTAACCGCAGCGGGAATATGCGTGGCCGTCCAACCAAAACTGAACTGGGCGGTTGTTTCCGCATTGCGCAGAAATCCGCCGCGCTCTTGATCCTTTGGCAAAACGAAAAAGGTCAAGACATTGTAACCATTGATAAAAACAGGCAAGGGGCCGCCAAGGTAGATATAGCCGTCAGATTCAGCCGACCAAACCAGCGTATCCGAGAAATCGGCTACTGGATCGAGGCAGAGGACAGGATCGTACCGCCCAGTAACGCCCCCGGCAACGTTGCTGATTACGTTGACCTCGACGCCGAGGAGGTGACCCCATGATCAGGATACTGCGCCCCTGTAGCGTAAAACTTGACAACGTGATTCAGCACTTCAGCCCCGGTGTAACGCTCCATCTACCCGCAGAAAAAGAGCAGCGGATCATTAAGGCCGGATATGGAGAGATGATCCAACCGGATGTTTCTGAATACCGCAAACTTTGCGACGAATTGGCCAACCGTGACCCGCACGGCGGTTGCTGGGACTGGATTACACACCACCAACCGGACATGTGGCAACGCTTTCTACAGGCCTTTTTTATTGGTGATTTTGCAACAGCCCGTACCGCCTTTGACGAAGCGGTAACCGCCTGGAGCTTGCGGGACAAACCCACAGAATAAGCACAACCCAACCCAAAAAAGAAAGGAGCACCACCATGTTTTTTGAAGATCTTGTCTCAAACATAGAAACCATCGCCCAGGATCAGCGTTTACTGCTTTTAAGCCTTCAGGCCATGCGGAATGAGCAACACGTAGAACGTCACGACTTTAGCCTACGTGCCGCTGCCAGAATGGCCGAAGTTATCGGAGAAGACCTTGCCCGACTGGTGGATGAACTAGAGACCGACAAGACCGTCACCCACGCCGGAGCCTAACAACCAAACCTGAAAGGAGCACCACCATGGAAACCTCAATCAGTGAACGACTGCAGCAGCTTAGCTACAAGCACGCGATCTTGCGCCTGGCGCTCTGCGCCATATCAAACGAAGGTATCCAAGATTTTGAGACGGAAGCGCTGGGGCATTTCGCCCTTGACTTGGAAACTGAAGCCCTAAGCATCCAGAAGGCATTTGACAACAAGGAGGTGGCAGCATGAACCCCAGCGACCTGATTGGCGCACTGGAAGCCATAGCAGAAGACCAACGCCTGATCTGTTTGAGCCTAGATTCAATGCGTGGCGAGCATCCAGTGCCACAGGCCTTCAGCTTACGGGCTGTCGCAAACTTTGCCGACCAAGCTGAAGACCGGCTTGCCCGGCTGATTGACAATCTGAAAACAGCCCAGGACGTAACCCATGCCGAAGCCTGAGACCACTGCTGAAAAATTCCACACCTTAACCACCGGCCAAGCCGGAATAAACAACAAAGGAGTAGCAACCATGCAAACAGCAACCAGCAACAACACACAGACAGCCGCCATCCGGGAACTAAAAAGCCTGACCACAAAAGCCTACAACAGCCTGATAGAGGGCAATCCCGATGATGTTATCGACTATCTGGGTGCAATCATGAACCTCGCCGATATGTTCAAAACCGAAGTAACCCCCGGCCCTGCATACAGGACGGCCTTCCGCGATGCTTACGCTGCATATTTGCATACAGCTAACAACACTGACACGCCAGAACCCCCTGCTGTTCTTCTCACTGATTATCCTTGTGTGTATGAGGATTTGGGCAAAATTGAAACAGACGAAGAACGCCTTGCCGTAATGCATCAGACGCAAGATGCCATTATTGACGGCGGTTGCGACCCGATGCAGTTTCTGGAGGTGCTGGAAAATGTGTATCAACGCGCTCTCAGCCACGCCGAAGCCGCTGAGACGGCAGCAGAACGGGCAAAGCAGGCCGAAGCCAGGCTTTCGGATTTGTCGATGCGCTATCAAAGTCTATCAAAAGCTATGTACCTCCTGATGACACAGCCGCCAGCAACAGACAATTAAAAGGACCAGACACCATGAACAAACAACAATTAATTGACGAACTTCAGCGGGTTACTGATGCAGTGGATAGGCTGTATACCCGCCGGGACACAGTGCAAAAGCGGATAGAGCAGATCGACCAGAACTTCCCGGCGCTGCTGGTGGAATATGCCAATGGCACCAAGGGTGCCGCCGATCTGCAGGCGGTAGAGATGGAAAAAATCCACCTTACCACAGCCCAGCAGGCCCCCTACCGCGTTGCTGCAAGCCAGTTTGAAAACAGGATCAAAGCGATACGACTTGCCCTTGATAGTATCGCGAACATTGAGCGTCTACGTAAACAAGATGCCGAGTTTTGTGTCTTCTTCAACAGCATTTTACACCGCCGCAGCCTGAAGTCCGATGATGAAGAACAACTTCGGTCGTATGCCTTCAACACACCAAGATTCAAGGAGCCGGTTACCAACCTGATAAATCAGCTGAACGATTACAACATACGGGGATTTGGGGCAAACCCCGTGCCGTTTGAGGTGATTGTCACGGTGGATGAACTGCCGGAAGAATCTGACAACAGCGAGATAACCGTAAACATCTAATATGTCTAAAGAAAGGGAACTAACATGGCAGAACCCACCGCAAAACCAATAAGCGTTGCTTCTGATGCCCCAACCATGAAACAGGGCATTGCAGGTGCAGGCAGTTATGATCAATCAAAAGTATTCGATCCTTCAAAGTTAAAGGGGCAGACACCGGCTGAATCCCCTGCTATTGCAGGGTTTCCGGCAGGGCCGAAAGACGGCGTTTCTACCTTGGCCGGTAGTAATTATTACCGGCAGAACCAGATCCCCGGCACTGATCTGCTGAACCGGAAAATTGCCGGATATGAACCGGGGACATCGCCAGCACCCCAGGCACCGGCAATAGCTGGTGATCCCCGGACAGCCGCCCAGCCGCTGGGGGGTAATCAACAACCCCCGGCAATTGCCGGACCATTGGCAACAGCACAGCAGGCAGCACCGGCAATTGCCGGTTTCGGTAGTGCCGGTGCTGGTGCTTCGGCTCCCGGTGGAGCAAGCCTGTTTGGTTCTTCTCGCTCTATTGCTGGCATGACACCGGATAATCTGCAGATTGCCGGTAAGATGATGGATACCGGTATGTCAGGAAATGGTATCCGCAGGATGGACAGCCTGAACCAGCAGGCTATTGCCGGTATCGGCCAGTCAGGCAACAGCTTGATGGATAACAGGGGCCGCAGCTACAACGAGCAGGTAGCCCATGCTGCACAGGTGAATGAGGCAGGCCAACGCGATCTGATGCGGATGTCTCCAAGGGAACAGGCAGCAGCAGAAACAGCCGGAAATGCAAACTTCGGAAGCTTTATTCGTGGTGGCGCAAGGGCTGATCTGACAGCCTATGAAGCCCGTAAAAACTCAATAGCTGGCCAGCTGGCTGATAATCAGGCCCAACGGATCGCCGGTATCAAGGCTTCTGGCGATAAATATGCATCTGATCAGACTCTTGCTGGCCACCTTGCCACGGCAAACGCCACTGTTGCTGCAGCCGGGGTTAAAGCCGATGTCGATACCAACAAGGCCACCCAGACCGCCCTTGGTAAACAGCAGGAGCAAGGGCAAAAGGAGTATAGCGAACGAGTTAAAGGCTTGATGTCTGATTGGAGCAAGCTGCACCTGCCGCCAGAAACTACGCCAAAGCTTAATTATTACGCCCGAATTCATGCCGAATCCGAAAACCCCAACGGCAAGCTGTTCATGATGGCCCCCAACCGGGATGGTGGCCAATATGCCGCCCTGCACAAGGCGTATGAACCTCACTACCAAGGCCTGCTTAAATCCGGCATGAGTCATAATGACGCTGCAGCCCGTGTGTACGGCGTAGCCAAGAAAAACGGCCACGTGGTCGATGTGCCTGACTTCAACCTCTTTAAGACCAAGAAATCATTGGAGGGGTAGACCATGGGACTCTATGACCGATTGAACATTTTTGATGACGTGAAGATCGATGATGCAC
>Ga0209373_10001603_pt1 | contig 25694 bp, 26 predicted proteins | sample Higcelweek5metaG_FD_187173 | JGI IMG/M metagenome (GOLD analysis project Ga0209373, IMG submission 187173) | Freshwater pond sediment microbial communities from the University of Edinburgh, under environmental carbon perturbations - High... | ecosystem: Environmental > Aquatic > Freshwater >... | reverse complement strand
TTACATCTTAAACAAATGCCTACAATTCATTATTCAAAGTTGGCATTGCATATGATTTTTTATAATTTAATTGATAATTCACTAAAATATAGAAATCAAGAAAGAGTTTTAGAACTAAAAATTAGCTATAAATCAGATTTATTTCATTATTACTTTGAAGTTGAAGATAACGGAATTGGTATTTCAGCAGAATACTATGATATTATCTTTAAGCCTTTTAAAAGATTACATGCAAAGTCTGAATTTGTTGGGAGCGGGTTAGGGCTAGCCTCCGTGAAAAAGATTACACAAAAATTAGGAGGTACAATTTCAGTTAAATCTACCTTAGGTAAGGGAACTAAGTTTACTATCACAATTCCGAAAGAATAAGTAAAGTGTTATAATAAAATTAATTATCTTTATAAGATCTAAAGTTAAATTAACGAGATGAGATTAATAAAAGCCATAGTTGTAGATAGTAATATAGATGTAATCAATCAGCTTTCAAAATTTGCTGATGAAAATGCTATTATAATTGATGTTTGTGGTTTTTGCGATAATTTAAAACAAAGTATTTCCTTTATTAAAGAGCATAAGCCCGAGTTGATTTTTTTACAACCAACAGCTGATAATTTAGCTTCATTTAGTTTACTAAAAGAATTAGATTTTAATATTCCTAAATTCATATTTATTTCAGACGATCTTACTAATGCCTATGATGCTTACAAGCATAGTGCGGTTGATTTTCAAAAAAAACCACTAGATTTTAACGAACTCATAATTTCTATTTATAAAGTAATTAAATTAATAGAAATGGAAATTAGTTTTCAAAATCAGAAAGTAAATCAAATAAAAAGTTTAAGTGTTGAAAACAGTGATAATGGGTTTATCGCTATTTCTTCTTCAGATAAAATTGAATTGATAAAATTAGAAGATATTGTTTATTGTAAGGCAGAAGGTAAGTATACTGAGTTTGTTTTGTCAAATAAACAAAAAATACTTTCCAGTAAGAATTTGGGTGAATATAGCTCTATTTTAATAAGTAATTATTTTTTCAGAATTCATCATTCTTATGTTGTGAATGTTAAGCAGATAATTAAGATTACAAAAAAAGACGGTTTATATTGTGAGTTTGCTCATGGAATATCACTTCCAGTGGCAAAAAGACGACAAGAAGAATTTGTGAAATTTATTAAATTGTAACGTTAATGAATACTAAAGTTAAAAAAGTAATGATTGTCGATGATAATGAGTTTGATTGTTATATAACATCGAAAATCATAAATAATTTAGACCCAACAGTCGATATCATGGAGTTTAATTCTTCATTAACTGCGATTGGATATTTAGAAGAATTTCAAAATTCTCCTGAAAAATTACCTAATTTAATTTTTTTAGATATCTATATGCCAATTTTAGATGGGTTTGATTTTATAGAAAAGTTCAATGAGTTATCGGGTGTTATTAAAGAGTATACTAAAATATGTATTCTTTCTACAACTGTAGATGATTTATATATTCATAAAGCAAGAGTTAACGAATCAATACTCTTTACAAGCAAACCAATTACTAAAGAATTTATCCAAGGTATTTTCAATTAGATTTAACTTGGACAAGTTTCCTTGGATTTTTTGTGCATAATTGTATATTTACATTTTATCTTAATAGAATGAAATTTGCAATTATAACTCATGTACAGCACATCAAAAATGATAATCAATATTTTGGTTATGCTCCTTATATTCGAGAAATGAATATTTGGTTACAATATGTGGATGAGGTAATTGTAGTAGCTCCTTTAGTTGATAAAGAGCTAAATCCTATTCACGAAAAGTACAACCATTTAGGTGTAAGTTTTCATCAAGTGAAAGAGTTTGATATAACTTCTATAGCTAATATATTCAAAACTATAACTAGGTTACCTAAGATAATAACTCAAGTTTATAAGGCTATGTCTCAAGCCGACCATATTCATTTGCGTTGCCCTGGGAATATGGGATTAATTGGAGCTATGGTTCAAATTTTATTTCCTAAAAAACCTAAAACAGCTAAATATGCTGGCAATTGGGATCCAAAAGCCAAACAACCTTTTACATACAAACTACAACGTTGGATTTTATCTAATACTTTTTTAACAAAAAACATGCAGGTATTGGTGTATGGAGATTGGGAAAACCAAACTAAAAATATAAAACCATTTTTTACGGCAACATACTCCGAATCGGATAAAAAAGCAATACAAACAAAAACATTAGAAGAATATATTGATTTTTTATTTGTTGGAACATTGTCAAAAGGAAAACAACCCTTGTTTGCTATTCAATTGGTTGAAAAATTGCATCAACAAGGAAAAAAGGTTCGACTAAATTTGTATGGAGATGGGATTTTGAGACCAACTTTAGAAACATATATAAAAGAGACCAACTTACAAGATATTGTTTTTTTGAATGGAAATCAGTCAAAAGAAACGGTTTTAATATCCTATCAAACTAGTCATTTTTTAATTTTACCATCAAAAAGTGAAGGTTGGCCAAAAGTAGTTGCTGAAGCTATGTTTTGGGCATGTGTACCGATTGTTTCCAAAGTGTCTTGTGTGCCTTATATGTTAAATCATGGAGAAAGAGGAATTCAATTAGAAGATCAATTGGAAACCGATGTAAGTCAAGTAATGTGTTTGCTAAATGACCAATTATTGTATCAAAAAATGGCTTTGGAAGGACAAAACTGGTCACGCCAATTTACAACTGATAAATTTGAAGAAGAGATTAAGAAGTTACTCTAAACTTTTACTAAAATCTTTTGTATACCCAATTACTGTTGCAGGATTTCCTCCAACTATAGTTCCTGGCAATACATCTTTAGTGACAACTGCACCAGCACCAATTACGGCACCTTTTCCAATTGTAACGGGTTTGATAATTAGCGCATTCATGCCTATAAAAACATTGTCTTCTATAATTACATTGCCCATGCTAAACTCAGAAACACCTTCTGGGGTAATAATTGGAAAATGATTTAAAATTTTTGCTCCAGAAGTAATTAAAACATTATCTCCAATAGATGTAGAAACGTTTTTTAAATTGTCGAATAATACATTAGTTCCAATAAAAACAGTTTTGCGATTTTTAAATTGAATACCATAAATTTTTAGCAGTTTAGTTCGCAATGAAGGCGGAACAAAAAATTGCATTGAAAGGTGAAGTAAAATAAATTTAAAACCTTTTTTAAAGAAAGAAAGAGAAAGTTTATTCCAAGTAGCACTATGCTTTTCCATAATTTATTTTATTTCGATACTTTAAATGCTTCGCAGGAACACCTGCAACAATACTGTAATCTTCAACATCTTTAGTTACAATTGAACCAGAAGCAATTACAGCTCCTTTACCAATTTTATTTACACTATTTGTAATAATTACATTATTGCAAACCCAAACTTCATCACCTATTTCTAAGGAAGATGATGATGTTTTGTTTTCATACAAACTAAAACCATCATATTCGTGTTTATGGGTTTGTATTGTAACATGGTCAGAAATAGTGACATTTTTTCCCATAACAATACCTCCACAAATATCGACTTCAATGTTTCTAGATAAAACACATTTTCCTAAAAAAGTAATTCCAGAATTTTGATTAGGCTTATCAAAATTAGTGATTACAACATTATTAGTGGCTTCAATGTAAGTTGTTTTAAAACGTATAAAAAAATAAGCTTTTTTAATTAATTTAATTATTGGAAAAGTAAATAACAACGAAGTTAAAAATCGTTGTAAAACATAATCTATTTTGTATAAAAATTTCTGCATTATTTATAGACGTAGAATTTTGAAATAATAAATCGTAAAGGTGTTAAAATCAAAATAGTTATAAAAGTACTTATCAAATAATTTATTTCAAAATAATTAAAAGTATTGTATAAAACATTTGCTAATACGTAAAAGAAAACTAAGCTTAAACAAAACTTAATTAGCTTACTGTTACTATGAGTGGTTTTAAAAAGCAATCTTAATTGAAGCGTATAAAGCATTAAGTAAGAAATCCCATAAACAATCATGAATGCAATTGATTTATTGATTTTTAGAATATCAACAAAAACATATAACGATACAAATACGAAACCATAACCAAAAAGACTGATGATAATGTATTTTAAAACTTGAGATTGTAATTCTTTATTTTTTAGGATCTTCAAAATGCGTTTGTTTTAAGAAATATAATATTTTTTCTTGGTTTTTTCTTATTCGTCCTAACATATCAGCCATGAAAGCAAAAATGGTGATAATAACGCTCATGCCCAAAAGAGACAATCCTATGATTCCAAAACTTTTGTAAGGTGTTATTGTATTGTAGATAATCCAATGTAATAAAGCCCATCCGCCAAAAAACATAGCAATTAGAAAAATAACGGTTGCAATTCCTAGGAAAAACTGTAGCGGGCGATAATCTTTTAATGACTTGAAAATTATTGACGAAGTTTTGTAAGCATATTTAAAAAGATTGTTAGCTACTCTGGAAACTCTATCTTCAAAATATAAAACGGTAATTGGAATTTGGGCTACCTTAAAGCCTTTATCTAATAAATCCAGAATTGTTTCATGTGTGTAAGTGAAACTTCCATGTAAGTTCAAACTTAACAAAGTGTCTTTTGAATAAGCTCTAAAACCACAAGATGCATCATAAATTTTAGTTTTACTTACAAAACTTACAATTTTATTAACTTGTTTATTTCCCCAAAATTTTATTCCAGGCATATTATCTGGTTTTCCGCCAGAAAATCTAATGCCTAAGCAAAAATCTGCTTGCTGAAGAACTATTGGATTAATTAATTCAGCAATTTGATTTACATCAAACTGTCCATCAGCATCGATACTTACTAACACATCCGCTTTTGTTTTTAAGGCGTAATTAAGCGCTGTTTGAAATGCTTCTCCAACTCCTTTATTTTTATTGTGACTTAATACTGTTGCGCCTGCTTTTTTTGCTTCTTCAACGGTATTGTCTGAACTCCCATCATTAATGACCAAAACTTCGGTTAGCTTAAAACCTTCATAGCTTTTTGGTATGGATTGAATGACCTTAAAAATTGTTGCTTCTTCATTTAAAGCAGGCATGTAAATGACAAGTTTTTCTAACATCTTAGATTATTTTTTTTATCAACAATAAGGTTATTCGGAATTCGTTAAGCAACAAAACAATAAAAAATAAGTTACTAGCATAAATAAAGTAGTTCCCGTTTTTTATAAATAAAGTATAAATATAATAAAAACTTAAATAGATAATAGGTAGTAATACCAACCAATAACGACTAAATCCTGTTCCGGCTAATACAAAACCTAAAAACACTAATCCAAATGCAATACTTAACTGTTTAGTTATTGGGTTCTTCCAGTTCTTATAAAGACCAAAAAATACAGCTAACAAAAGAACTAAACTAATAGCAAAATTTCTAATTCCTGTTACTGGAATAAAAAGTGATATAAATGCAGGAATGCCATTAACTCTATTTACTTGATAATGTTGCTCCAATCCCAACCCACATTTAATGTTATACCATAGTGGATTTTCGTCCATTTTATAACGACTAAAATAGCTTATTTCGCTTAAATTTTGAGATTCAATATTATAAACATATTTAAACCAAAAGAGTAGAGGAGTGGTTATAATTATTGAGTAAAGAATTATTTTTCCAAAGTTTTTTCTATCCTGTTGGAAATAAGAATAATAGTAAAGTAATACCATTAAGCCTAAAACGGCATAAACATATCGGGTAAAAACCAAAAGAATAAAAAGAGCAAAAAGACGCTTAAAGTTTGAAAGGTTTTTTTCTGAGTTAAGGTAATAGATGAACCCCCAAAATGTCACAAAAACAATTGCTTCAGGATATAAGGAAGGTAAAAACGATAAAAACCCCGAAGAAACACATGTTAAAAGCAATAACGTGTAAGTAATTGTAGGTTCTAAATTGAGTTTTTTGAAAGTTAAGAAAGCAAATCTAATTCCTAAAATGCAAAGACTTATGTGGAATAACTTATGCAAAGCAAAACCTAACAGAGGAATTTTTGGAGTCGAAAAAAAAGCCATTAAAAAAGGAACAATAGGAATAACCGAAGAGGGATTTTTAGTTTGATAATACTTACCTTCTAATATATTTTGAGCAATTTTGTTATAGGTGAGTTCATCCCCTTGCAAGGGTAAAAATAAATTCCTCAAAGAGAGTAATATAAGTATCCCAAAAAGAATGTAATATAATCTTTTACTTTCTAATAGCTTTTGTAATTGATTCATATAGGTTTGTTTTCATTGGTAAAAATAGTATTTTTTACTAATTAATTGCCTAATGATTGATTAAACATAGGTTTTATGACTAAGATGAATAAAAGAAAAGATTATATTTGTCGATGAATTTAATTGTATTCCAGCTATTAAAACAGATATCCGCATAATTCAACTTATCGACAGCCTTGAAGCAGGTGGTGCCGAGCGTATGGCTGTTAGTTATGCTAATGCGCTTCAAAAAAGGGTCTCTTTTTCTGGTGTAGTGGTAACGCGTAATGAAGGTAGTTTGCAAAATCAATTAGACAAAGATGTTTCTTATTTGTTTTTGGCTAAAAAGAGAGTTTTAGATTTAAAAGCATTATTTAAGTTAAGAAGTTTTTTGCAAGCAAATAATATACAATTCATTCAAGCTCATAGCACCTCTATTTATTTTGCTTTTTTACTAAAATTAGTGCTTCCAAGTATCAAGATTATTTGGCATGATCATTATGGCAAAAGCGAAATGTTAGATAAAAGAAAGTCTTTTGTATTAAGGATAATTTCTATTTTTGTTTTTGGAATCGTTGCTGTAAATCAAAAATTAGCAGCATGGTCTTTAAATAAATTATTTTGTAAAAAAGTAATTTATTTGGCTAATTTTACGGTATCAGCTAATGAAACTTCTTTTATAAAGACAAAATTAAAAGGAACTTCAGGAAAGCAAATAGTTTGTTTAGCAAATTTAAGACCTCAGAAAAATCATATCCTTTTGTTAAAAGTAGCAGAGAAATGTAAAATTAATCATCCTGATTGGTCGTTTCATTTAGTTGGAAAAGATTTTCAAGATTCTTATTCTGATATGATTCGAGATTTAATTGTTGAGAAAGGACTTCAGGAAAACGTTTTTTTATATGGTTCATGTGATGATGTAACTTCAATTTTACAGCAATGTCAAATAGGAATTTTAACATCTGATTCTGAAGGGTTACCCGTAGCACTTTTAGAATACGGATTTCAAAAATTAGCAGTAGTTTCAACCGATGTTGGAGAAATACCAGCGGTTATTGACGATAAAAAAAGTGGGTTGTTAGTTCGTCCTAAAGATGCATTATCATATTCAAATGCTTTAATTGAATTAATAGAAAATGATACTTTACGACTTTTGTTAGGGGAAAATTTAAAAACAACTATTTTAAATACTTACTCAGAAGAAAAAGTGTTGTTAAAATATATAAATTGGGTAAATGAAAAATAGTCAATTAACATATTTTAATTTAATTATAGTACATGTAATTATTGGATTTGTAATTTATTTATTGCCATTCCTGGCAAAGTTATATGCTGTTTTTGTTTTTGTTTTTGGTGTTATGTACATGCTAAGAACTAAAAATAAGAATAACGAAGCTTTGCTTATATGTGGTTATATCGTAGGGGTCGAAGTTTTTCTGCGAATGACAGAAGGAAATCCAATACACGAGTTATCCAAGTATTTAGTTATTGTCTTTCTCGTTTTTGGAATGATTTATAAAGGATTTTCAAAGAATTCATTTATTTATATTGTTTTCCTTTTATTGTTAATTCCCGGAATTATTATTGGTGCTAATGAATTAAGTTTTGATACTAATGTTAGAAAAGCAATTGCATTTAATATTTCTGGTCCTGTTTGTTTAGCAATTGCATCTTTGTATTGTTATCAGCGAGTAGTTACAAAAGAGCAATTGTTCAAGATGTTTGTTTTTATAGGGTTACCTATATTAAGCATGACTATTTATTTGTTTTTGTTTACACCAAGTAATAAAGAAATTTTCATCAGTACGCAATCAAATTTTTCCGCCTCTGGAGGATTTGGACCTAACCAAGTATCTACATCTTTAGGTTTAGGTATGTTTGTTTTTTTTGTATTAGCATTACTTTATTCAAGTACAAAAAAAATGATTATCATAAATTTAATAATTTTTGTATTAGTTTCTTATCGCGGAATCTTAACTTTTTCAAGGGGAGGAGTTATAACAGGGATAGCAATGATTGTTTTTTTAGTGTTAGTTTTATTTTATTATTCGGGTCCAAAAGTTAAGAGTAAATTGTTGACTATAATATTGTTTTCTGTAATTGGAGGCGGTTTGCTATGGTCTTATTCTGTTTATAAGACAAATGGTATGATTGAATATCGCTATGCAAATAAAGATGCTAGAGGAAGAGATAAAGAAGATAGGCTTGGGGGGCGCGAGGCAATAGCAGGAACAGAAATTAGTGCTTTCAAAGAAAATCCTATTTTTGGTATTGGAGTGGGTAAAAACGCAGAATATAGAGAAGAAATCATAGGGCATAAAGTTTCCTCTCATAATGAAATTACACGTATGTTAGCCGATCATGGCTCATTAGGATTGCTTGGTTTACTAATATTGTTTATAACTCCAATTTCTTTGTATTTTGGAAATAAGCAAAATGTGTTTTTGCTTTCCTTTTTTGTTTTTTGGGCACTAACCATTAATCATGCTGCCATGCGAACCGCAGCACCCGCATTTATATACGCCTTATCACTTTTAAAAGTTAAATTTGTAGATGATGAAACGCCTGTTATACATAGGGAACCAGCTGTCTAAACACGGATATAACAAAACTTCAATTGAAACACTGGGTGTTTTTCTTGAGGTTGAAGGATATAATGTTGAGTTTACTTCTGATAAAAAAAATCAGTGGGTCAGAATGTTGGATATGATTCGGGTTACTTTTTTAAAAGTAAGAAAGGTAGATTTTATATTAATAGATACTTATAGTACTTCAAGTTTTTGGTATGCTGTAGTTTGTAGTCAAATAGCTCGTGTTTTTAAAGTTAAGTATGTTCCCATCTTAAGAGGTGGTGATTTACCAAATCGTCTTAAAAACAATCCCAAGTTATGCCGAATGGTGTTTGCTAATGCGTATCAAAACGTTGCGCCTTCCGCATATTTAAAACAGGCGTTTGAAAGTGCTGGATTTACAAATGTAATTCATATTCCTAATTCTATTGAAATAGATAAATATGGGTTCAAATCAAGAGAAAAAATAACACCAAAACTACTTTGGGTACGCGCTTTCGCATCTATTTATAATCCTGAAATGGCGGTTAAAGTGCTGCAACAATTGCAAGAAAAACATCCTTCAGCTTCTTTAACTATGGTAGGTCCTGATAAAGACGGAAGTTTGCAAACTACAAAAGCATTTGCCAAATCTATTGGAGTCGCTGTAAATTTTACAGGACAATTATCAAAAGAAGATTGGTGGCAATTAGCCTCAGAACACGATGTTTTTATCAACACTACCCATTTTGATAATACACCTATTAGCGTAATGGAAGCGATGGCTTTAGGTTTGCCTGTAGTGAGTACTGATGTAGGTGGGATTCCATATTTATTGACCGATAAAGAAAATGCTTTGTTGGTTACTGATAATGATGATAAAACGATGACAGAAGCAATTTTAGATTTGTTAAATGATGAAATAAAAGCCAATCAGTTGTCTAAAAATGCTAGAATTTTTATAGAGCAAATGGATTGGCAAGTAGTGAAACAAAGTTGGATTTCGTTATTGAAATAGTTTAAGATACTTCTGAATTGATTTTAAAGTTTCTTTATTAATCAGTTAAAAAATCCTCTTTTAACCAAACTTATGAATGATAAAGCGTTACTCTATTATCAAATTAATAAAAAAGCGACGCGAGTTTCCTTATTTCTTTTAAATTCGTTACTTTGCATTAGAATAATAATAAAATGAGTACCTCCCAAAAAATACATTTTGAAATTTCCGAACGCAAAATCTTATTGCGTGTTATGGATGTTGTATTTACGGTGCTTACATTAGCATTAATTGGACATTACACCCAATTCGATTATTTCAGAGTTTCTCAAACTAGTTTTTATTGGACTATTGTATTAGCACTCTATATCGTTTTCTTTGGAACTATATTTGAAATGTACAATTTGCAAACCGCAAGTAATCGTTTTCAAATTTCAAAAAGTATTATTCTTACAACTTCTGTTACGGTGTTATTCTATTTGTTAACGCCATTTTATACGCCAGTATTACCTTCCAATCGTTTGCAGATTATCTTGTTTTTCTTTTCTATTTTAATTTCATTATCTGTTTGGCGCTATTTTTATATTGTTTTCTTGGCTTCGAATCGTTTTATGAAAAAAGTGCTTTTTGTAGGATGTAGTAAGGATGTAGATGGTTTGGTAACCGAATTAGCCAAGTTTAATCCACATTATAAAGTGGTTGGATATATTGCTATCGATGAAAATCCAAATAAGACTCAAGTAGAACGAATTTCAACAGAAGAATTAGATGAGTTTATACGTTTGCAATATGTTTCTGAAATAGTAGTTGCGAATATAAAAAACAAATTAACATCGGTTGATTTATATAACCAGTTATTACGATTATTAGAGAAAGGAATCGTTATTAGAAAATACAATCAGGTATACGAGCATAGTACTTATCGTTTACCTATACAATTTGAAGATAGAGAATTGTACAAGTTTTTCCCATTTAGTAGAAGTAATCAAAACAAGTTATACATGTATTTTACTCGTCTTTTTGATCTTGTTTTTGCGGTTGTTGGGTTGTTAGGATTCTTTTTGATTGCACCTCTTTTATGGATTATTAATCTTTTTGTAAACAAAGGAAGTTTCTTTTATACGCAAGAGCGCATAGGTAAAAACGGAATTCCATTTACCATCTACAAAATGCGAACTATGGTGCAAAATGCAGAACAAAACGGAGCTGTTTTTGCTACTACAAATGATAGCCGAATTACTCCTTTTGGGAAATTTCTACGCAAAACAAGATTAGATGAATTACCGCAATTTATTAATGTGTTAAAAGGCGAAATGGCTATTATTGGTCCAAGACCAGAACGACCAGTTTTTGTAGATCAAATTGCAGCTTCTATTCCGTTATATCAAACGCGTCACGTTATTAAACCAGGACTTACAGGTTGGGCACAAGTGAATTATCCATATGGTTCAAATCTTGACGATAGTTTGATGAAACTCCGATACGATTTGTACTACATCAAACACAGAAGTTTGTTTTTAGATGTAAATATCGTAGTAAAAACATTGAGTACAGTATTGTTTTTTAGAGGACAGTAATTAGTGTTCAGTTATCAGTTGTTAGTCTTCGGTTGTTGGAGTTTGAGAGTATATGAAGAAAAAATTAATTGATAAAAATCTGTGTATTTCAGCGTTTCGCAGCAGCGAATCAGTTTTATCCGCGTGCTGTGCTTGATTTCTTAATCTGTAAAACAATTTTCCCAATCCAATAAAAATGTAAGACAATAAAAGGCCAAACAATTCCTAAATGAATTTTTGTAGTCATATAAGCTAAATAAACTAATAGCATTGCCAAAATTATTTTTCCAAAAAGCAGTATTTTATCTTTAATTCCTTTTTTAATGTACCAAGCCAATACTAGTAAAAGAGGATTGAATAATAAAATGTTATAATTCCATAATATCTCTTCATGTAATGAGTATAATCCTACCAAAGAGAAGAAAAGACCTAATAATCCAGCAAAGATAAAGTAGCTAATTTTTATCCACTTCTTATTTAAAAGTGCTAAAATTAAAAGCGCCGTAATTAAGGAATAAATAGAGTTTAACCAATTAAAAGGAATTTCAGGTTTGGTTACTTGAAGAATTTTTGAATCACTCTTTTCAATTTTGTTTCCATTTACTTTTGTAGCTGAAATGGCATCTTTGAATTCGTAAGGTAAAAATAGGCGAGTGGCTGGTTCATCTACTTTTGCTCCAAAAATCAATTGAATCCCTAATTTCATATAAAAATCGCTCATGTATGGATACAGGATTTCTCTATACGATTGGTTGTAAGTGTCCGATTTTATGTATTCTTTACCTAAAATGCCATTGATTTTATCAACAACCATTGTGGTACAATTTCTATCAATGAATTTATAAGTATAAAAACGTTCATCACTATAAACCGAATGATTTAATTGTTGGAATAACGTATTAATCTGAGAAGGATTAAGGTCTAATTCTTGTTCAATTATTTCACGATTTTCCGCTTGATAATTGTAATAGAAATCGATGAAACTACCATTGGTAACAAAATATTGTAAATCGCCTTTTATGAATCTGCCAATGAAATTAGGTGTACTAAAGTCAAAAGCACCATAATTGTAAACCACATCAATAGCGTGAATATTATCTTGAATACGAATACCAGTGTGACCATACATAGCATACGATTCTGGTCCTAAACCACAAGTTAAAATACTAACTTTTGCTTTTTCAGAAAGAGTGATGTATTGGGTAAACCCATTAAAAGAAAATAAAATAAGTAAAGCGAAAAGTAGTTTTTTTGTCATTTTATATAAAGTCTTTCTTCTTGTTTCTTTTCTCTTATTTCTGAAATTATCTAAACAATTCCCAATCTACTTTTATGGAAAAAATATTGGAATATAAAGCCGCACTTTGGTCACCTAAATCGGTTAAAGCATAATCAACTTGAATGCCTTTGTATTTGAATCCTAATCCAATATTCGGTTGAAAGCTTAATTTTTTAGAATCGTCAATTTGCGTAATTTGCTGAAAATTTCCAACACCCGCTCTCAAATAAACCAAATCGATATAACCAAATTCCAATCCAAGTGCAGGATCAATACTCACAGTGTTGGTTGAAATAATATCATTGGTTCGAGTAAATTGCATGTTTAAATTGGTTGCCGCTAACAAACTATAATCGTAACGAATAATCCATTTTTTTGACATTCCTAATTGTGCTTTTGGAAGCGTAATTTCACTAGTTTCGGGTAACTCTTGATTTTCACCTGGAATGGCATCTGCAATTTCTTGAAACTTTTCTTCATCAATTGTCCATGTGTTGTAAGTGGTAGTAATGTCACGAATCATTAAACCAAATTTCCAATCTTCGTCATCACTGATATACTGAATTCCCAAATCCAATCCAAATCCCCATGAATTAGCAAAATCCCCAATAATTCTTCGGATTACTTTCGCATTTACTCCGTAATTCAATCCTTCAATGGGTAAACTTCTAGCATAAGAAACGGTTAAGCCATAATCTGCAGTAGAAAAAAGCGAAATTCTATTGTAGTCGATGTTTCCTTCGCTATCAATTAATTGTGTGGTGTTTAAAATATCATCAACTCCAAAACGAATTAAGGAAATTCCAACCGCACTTCGGTCGTCAATCGGCATGGCAAAACCTGCATAATCGTATTGTGCTATATTGGCAAAATAATTAGCATGCATCAATGAAAACTGTTTATCTTCTAGTTTCAACAATCCAGCAGGATTCCAATAGCCAGAATTTACATCGCCAGTATGCGACACGACAGCGTTAGACATTCCCAAAGCAGCTGCATCAACGCCAATATTCATAAACTCATTTGAATATTTTCGTACGGTTTGCCCATAGGTTGTCCCACAAAAACAAATTAAAAGTAGTAAAATGGTCTTTTTCAATGCCAATTTTTTTACAAAGATGAAATAAATTTCTCAAATAGTAAACTCTAAAAGTATTAACTTATTGTATTACATTTGCTGTAAATTAGGGAAGGCTTGTTTTTAGGTCTTTTTTAGTTGTAATTTTGCAATTCGTTTTAGTTGCAATAACAGCGTCAAATTAAGTAAAGAGTTTTAAAGTTACATTATATGAATATCAAAAAACACATTCCCAATCTAATCACTTTGCTAAACTTAGCAGCAGGATTGTTAGCTATCATCGCTATTTTTAAAGGCTATTATGATGAAGCGTTTATTTTTGTTTGTTTGGGTATTTTCTTTGATTTTTGGGACGGATTTTTAGCTAGAAAATTCAATGTTGCCGGACCTTTAGGTGTGCAATTAGATTCTTTAGCAGATATGGTGACTTGTGGCGTAGTGCCAGGATTAATGATGTTTGTATTGTTTCAAAATATTCAAGAAGATTCTACTTCGGTTTATTATTTAACTGAAGAGTATTTTTATATGGGATTTGTGCCTTATTTAGGCTTCTTAATTACGTTAGCTTCTTGTTATCGTTTGGCAAATTTTAATATCGATACACGCCAAACGGATTCTTTTATTGGATTGCCAACACCTGCAAACGCTTTGGTAATTATGAGTATTCCGATGATTCAGTATGCTAATGACTTTGAAGGATTGACTACCGTTTTATATAATCCTTATGTGTTGTTATTTATCACGATTTTGAGTTCGTATATCTTAAATGCCGAAATTCCTTTGTTTTCATTGAAAATTAAAGAATTTACTTGGGCGAAATATAAAATGCAAATCTTGTTTTTAATTGGTTCGTTATTGTCCTTTTTTATTTTAGGATTTTTGGCGATTCCATTGATTATCATTAGTTATGTGCTGGTTTCGGTAATCAGTAATAAAACGATGGCTAAGGCGTAATGGCGTCCAAAAATTACAGACGAAAACCTACTACAAAACGAAAATCCAACACTAAGAGTAAATGGATTTTCTACCTAATTTCTTTCGTTTTATTGCTATTTGTTGCGATTGGAATTTATAAATTCCGAGATGGTTTCTTGTATTATTTAGGTTTTAAAACCGATAAAAATGTTGAAACTTTATCCAAAGAAGAGCGAAAATTAGCCGATATCCGAATTTACGAAGTATTACACAAACACGATGACAAAGCCATAGGTTTTGATGTGTCGGAATACCAAAGTGAAATCGATTGGGAACAAACTTATCATATTGATGAATCGTTTGAGTTATCTTTTGTTTTTATCCGCGCTACCGCTGGGAAAAATAAAGTGGATAAACGCTTCAAAGAAAATTGGAAAGCATCTAAAGAGCGAGAACTTATTAGAGGTGCTTATCATTATTATCGTCCGAACGAAAATTCGATTGAACAAGCCGAAAATTTTATCAAAACCGTAAAATTACAAAAAGGCGATTTACCTCCAGTTTTGGATATTGAAAAATTACCAAAATCCCAATCAATAGATAGTTTAAAAGTAGGATTACGTCGTTGGTTGAATAAGGTAGAAAAGCATTATAAAGTAAAACCTATCATCTATTCAGGTGAAAGTTATTATACTGATTTTTTAAAAGAAGAATTTTCAGATTATCCGCTTTGGATTGCTAATTATAATTTTTGGCGCAACCATTTAGAAGACGATTGGCTATTTTGGCAATTCACCGAAAAAGCTCAAATTCAAGGTATAGAAGGAATGGTGGATGTGAATATTTTTAATGGTAATAAAAATAAGTTGTTGTTGAAGTGTATTCGATGATTTTTAACCACTAAGGTTACAAAGAATGCACAATGCACACTATTTATTTAAACACATAGTTACAATAGTTTTACTTTGAGTTGATTAAGTCCGAAGTTTCGGACGTTGCACTTTGCATAGTTCATATTAGACTATACGTATAGTTTGTCATGCTGCCAAGCATCTCTTGAACAATACGATTAAAAAAATCTTAGTGTAACTTCGTACTAAACTTTGAGGAACTTTGTGTGTCAAAAAAAATTACTCTTTATTCAAATTTAATTCTCCTTTACCATGAATGATGGTAGTTTTAGGAGCATCAAAATCAATTTTTGTTTTACGTAATTCGAAATTTTGCCCAAGGTAAACACGTCTTACCATTTCATCTGCTACTAATTCTTCTGGTTTTCCGGCTTTTAGAATGCCTCCTTCAAACATTAAGTAAGTTTTATCGGTAATCGCTAAAGTTTCTTGAACGTTATGGTCAGTAATTAAAATTCCGATGTTTTTATTTTTTAATTGCGCTACAATTCGCTGAATATCTTCTACTGCCACTGGGTCAACACCTGCAAAAGGTTCGTCTAAAAGAATAAACTTTGGATCAGTTGCTAAAGCACGTGCAATCTCAGTACGACGACGTTCTCCACCAGAAAGTAAATCACCTCTATTGGTTCGAATATGTTCCAATGCAAACTCTGCAATTAATTCTTCCATTTTAGCTTCTTGCTCTTCTTTTGAAAGCGTGGTTAATTGCAAAACACTCAAAATGTTATCTTCGATACTTAATTTTCTAAAAACAGAAGCCTCTTGTGCCAGATAACCAATCCCGTTTTGTGCACGTTTGTACATCGGGAAGTTGGTAATGTCCATATCGTCAAGATAGATATTGCCACTATTTGGTTTTACTAAACCTACAATCATGTAGAATGAAGTGGTTTTTCCAGCACCATTTGGACCTAATAAACCCACGATTTCCCCTTGATTTACTTCAACGGAAATTCCTTTTACAACACTTCTTTTTTTATAGGTTTTAACTAAATTTTCTGCTCTTAATTTCATTCTAAGGTTTACATGTTTAGAAGTTGAATTGTTTAATCGATTTACAAATAAACGAATAAACAATTTAACAATTTATCTTTTAACAATTATTTAGTTTGCTCCTCTAAAGCTTCCCAAAACTCGTAAGCTCTTCTTAAGTGAGGAATTACAATGGTTCCGCCTACTAATGTAGCAATTCCCATGCTTTCCATCATTTCTTCTTTCGTAACGCCGTTTTTGTAAGCCGTTTCTAAATGATATTTGATGCAATCATCGCAACGTAATACCGCCGAAGCTACCAAACCTAATAATTCTTTGGTTTTTACGTCTAAAGCGCCTTCCATGTAAGCATTAGTGTCTACATTGAAAATTCTTTTGATGACTTTGTTGTTATCGGCTAATAATTTTTCGTTCATTTTTGAACGATAATCATTGAATTCTTTTACTAAATCTGACATAATTTATGCTTTTAATTTTTCTCTTTCTTGACTTTTTACAACTAAAACACTAATCAAAATACTAGCTTCGTACAATATCATAATTGGAATCGAAACTATGATTTGACTTAAAACATCTGGCGGTGTAATAACTGCTGCCACAATTAACACGATAACCAAAGTATATTTACGGTATTTTCTTAAAAATTCAGGAGTTACTAATCCTATTTTTGTAAGGAAGAAGATTATAATTGGTAATTCAAATAATAGTCCACTAGCTATAGCTGATGTTTTCATTAAACTGATATACGAATTAATATCAATAGAGTTGCTAATTTCAGGACTCACAATATAACTGGCAAAGAATTGAACAGATAAAGGTGCAATTAAATAGTAGCCAAACAGTACTCCAACAAAAAATAAAAAGGAAGAAACAATAATGAAAGATACCGCATATTTTCTTTCTTTTTCATACAAAGCGGGACTAATAAATTTCCAAATTTCCCATAAAATAAATGGAAAGGCAAAAATGAATCCTACAGTAATGGATGTCCACATGTGCATCGAAAACTGTCCGCCCATTTCCCTGTTTTGAATTGGAAGGTTGATTTCGGTGATGCATAAAGTTTCTTGTAAATCAAATTGTTTTCCTAATTCACAAAATAATTGGTAAGTGATAAAGTTTGGATTCTTAGGGCCAAAAATAATTTCATTGAAAATAAAATCGCTAAAAAAGAAAGCGACTATTCCGCAAATAATAATGGCTGCCGAACTTCTAACTAATAACCAACGTAATTCTTCAAGATGGTCTAAAAACGACATCTCTTTTATGTTTTTTTCTGCCATTATACGATTCCTTCTTTTAAAATATCGTGTAAGTGAAGTATTCCTTTGTATTCGTTGTTGTCAATTACGACTAACTGCGTAATTGAATTATTCTCTAAAATATCCAACGCTTCTGAAACTAAAATACCAGAATTAATGTTTTTGGGATTTTTGGTCATAATATCTTGCGCTGTTAAATCGGCAAAAGTATCACGATTGTTTAACATTCTACGAATATCTCCATCCGTTACTATACCAATTACTTGATTGTTTTCAATAACTGCTGTTACTCCCAAACGTTTTTCGGAAATTTCCATAATCACTTTTTTGATAGAAGCATCTGGAGTTACCATTGGTTTGTGAGTAGTGTCCAACATATCTTTTACACGAAGTAATAATTTTTTTCCTAAGGCTCCACCTGGATGATAAACTGCAAAATCTTCACTTTTAAAGTTGCGCATTTCCATCAAGCAAACAGCTAAAGCATCTCCTAATACTAATTGAGCCGTAGTACTATTTGTTGGTGCTAAGTTATTCGGACACGCTTCACTCTCAACATACGCATTTAAAATATAGTGTGATTCTTTTCCTAAATATGAATTTTTATCAGCTGTCATTCCAATTAAGGTATTACCAAAACGTTTTAATAACGGAGCCAATACTTTAATTTCCGGACTATTGCCGCTTTTTGAAATACAAATGATGATATCTTCGGGTTGTACCATTCCTAAATCGCCATGAACGGCTTCTGCCGCGTGTAAAAACATAGAAGGTGTTCCGGTAGAATTTAAAGTAGCTACAATCTTTTGAGCAATTAAGGCGCTTTTTCCAATTCCGGTAACAACCAATCTTCCTTTGGTGTTGTAAATTTCGGTAACACTTTTGGCAAAGTCTTCATCTAAGTAATTTACAAGATCTGCGATGCTCTTACTTTCGGAAAGTAAAGTTCGTTTTGCGGTAGCTAAAATCGTTTCAGTTGTGCTCAAAATAGAAAAATTAAAAAATTTGTATGTGTAAAAGAAAGTCGTATCTTTATGTTTGCAAATTTAGGTAAAATCATATTAATAGAGAATGAATCCACACGAAATTGATTTACATAAAGAATTAAAGAAATATTTTGGTTTTAACCAATTCAAAGGACTTCAAGAACAAGTAGTTAAAAGTATCATTACAGGGAATAATACCTTTGTGATTATGCCTACTGGTGGAGGAAAATCGCTTTGTTATCAGTTGCCAGCATTGGTATTAGACGGGACCGCGATTGTGGTTTCTCCGCTGATTGCCCTAATGAAAAACCAAGTAGATGCCATTCGAAGCTTAAGTTCTGATCCAGGAATTGCGCACGTTTTAAACTCTTCTTTAAATAAAACTGAGATTGCCAAGGTAAAAAAAGACATTACTTCGGGCATCACTAAACTATTATATGTAGCACCAGAATCCTTAACTAAGGAAGAATATATCGAATTTTTAAATAGCGTTCCCATATCTTTCGTTGCGATTGATGAGGCACATTGTATTTCGGAATGGGGACATGATTTCCGCCCGGAGTATCGTAATTTAAGAAATATTGTTCGTCTTTTAGGCGATGTACCGATGATTGGTTTAACAGCAACGGCAACTCCAAAAGTGCAAGAAGATATCTTGAAAAACTTAGATATGCCTGATGCAAATACTTTTAAAGCATCGTTCAACCGTCCTAATTTATATTACGAAGTACGAACTAAAACTAAAAATATCGAATCGGATATTATTCGATTCATCAAACAACATAAAGGAAAATCAGGTGTTATTTACTGTTTGAGCCGTAAAAAAGTGGAAGAAATTGCACAAGTTTTACAAGTCAATGGTATTAGCGCTGTTCCATATCATGCGGGTTTAGATGCTAAAACACGTGCCAAACATCAGGACATGTTCTTAATGGAAGATGTGGAAGTTGTAGTCGCAACCATCGCTTTTGGTATGGGAATCGACAAACCAGACGTTCGTTTTGTTATTCACCACGATATTCCTAAATCATTAGAAAGTTACTATCAAGAAACAGGTCGTGCTGGTCGTGATGGTGGCGAAGGACATTGTTTGGCGTATTATTCGTATAAAGACATTGAAAAGTTAGAAAAATTCCTTTCAGGAAAACCCGTTGCCGAACAAGAAATTGGTTTTGCGTTGTTGCAAGAAGTGGTAGCGTATGCCGAAACTTCGATGTCACGTCGTAAATTCTTATTACACTATTTTGGTGAAGAATTCGATGATGTCAATGGAGATGGTGCTGATATGGATGATAACGTTCGCAATCCGAAAAAGAAAGTCGAAGCACAAGACCAAGTGGTTACTTTGTTAAAAGTGGTTCGTGATACGAAACAATTGTTTAAATCGAAAGAAGTGGTTTTAGCGCTTGTAGGTAAAGTCAATGCGATTATTAAAGCGCAAAAAATTGATACACAGCCTTATTTTGGAAGTGGTGCTGATTTTGATGAGAAATATTGGATGGCTTTAATTCGTCAGGTTTTAGTAGATGGATTGTTAACAAAAGATATTGAAACTTATGGTGTTTTGAAAATATCAGAAAAAGGAGATGCGTTTATCAAAAAGCCAGTTTCTTTTATGATGTCGGAAGACCATGAATACAATGAAGAGGAAGATGAAGCAATTGTAACCGCAGCAAAATCTACAGGAACAGCTGATGAAGCTTTAATGAGCATGTTGCGCGATTTACGCAAGAAAGAAGCTAAAAAGTTAGGTGTTCCACCATTTGTTATTTTCCAAGATCCTTCTTTAGAAGATATGGCATTAAAATATCCTATTTCAATTGATGAATTAAGTAATGTTCATGGAGTAGGAGAAGGGAAAGCCAAAAAATATGGAAAACCTTTTATTGATTTAATCAATAGATATGTAGAAGATAACGACATTATTCGTCCTGATGATTTGGTGGTGAAGTCTACTGGAGCCAATTCTGGATTGAAGTTGTATATTATTCAAAACGTTGATAGAAAGTTAGCTTTAGACGATATTGCCAAGGCAAAAGGTTTAGATATGGATGGTTTGCTGAAAGAAATGGAGCAAATTGTATATTCCGGAACCAAATTGAATATCCGCTATTGGATTGACGAAATTTTAGATGAAGACCAACAAGAAGAGATTCACGATTATTTCATGGATTCCGAATCTGATAATATCAAAGACGCTTTAAAAGAATTTGATGGCGATTACGATATCGAAGAACTTCGTTTAATGCGAATTAAGTTTATTAGCGAAGTAGCGAATTAATTCTCATTTTTTTGGAATAAAGAACACAGATTGTAATAATTTGAGAAATTCTAAAAATAAAAAATACAAACTCCATTTTAAAAAGAGTTTGGATTTTCTTTTATACCGAATAATCCTTAAACATATAAATCCAAATAATTCGCGATAGTTTAATGTTGACTAAGGTTAAACTTAAAATCACAACTCCAATTATTGGGATAATTCTCAAATCGAAGGTTTCTTCAAAAAACGGCATGCAGATAAAGTAAGTAATTAAAGCTTCTCCAACACCTAGTCCATAGCTTACAAACATTGCTCCGAAGAAAAATCCAGGTTCTTTTTCAAATTTCGTACCGCAATTCGAACAGTTTTCATGCATTTTCGGGAAACTAAAACTAAAATGCAACAATCCTTTTTCAAAAATCTTTCCTTTGTTGCAATTTGGACATTTGTTTCCAAATGCATTTATAATGGTTTTTAACATTTATTTTTATTTTCAGCAAATTTAGAAGATTATAATTTAAAATTGGTTTCGTATTTTCGCTTATTATAACACAAAAAGGACATTTGCTTATGGAAAGAGATGAAGTTTACGAGATTAAGAAGTTCAAGCGTAATTTTTTTCATCATAATTTATACGTCAATACGTTTCAAAATCACTTGAAAGAACACCGTTTTATAGAGTCGTTGCACCGACACGATTTTTATGTTTTGGTTTTATTCACAAATGGAACTGGATTACATAAAATTGATTTCGACACTTTTGATATAACTAAAGGAAGTCTTTTTTTGATGCAACCCGGACAAATTCATTTGTGGGAACTTTCTTCTGATATTGATGGTTATATTGTTTTCTTTTCTAAAGAGATTTATAATTTGCATTTTAGAGATAAGAAAATAGAGGAATATTTGTTTTTTCAATCGTCTAAAAATAAACCAGAATTGGTTTTGAATATTGATGAAATGAAACAAATTCAACCTTATTTTGAATTAATGGTAAATGAAAATCAAGAAGATCAACTTCAAAAGAAAGATAAAATGCTTAATTTATTGGATTGTATCTTAGTTGAAATTTTAAGGATTTACAATATAGAATCCAATCATTTAACTTCAACATACAATCATAAGTTAAAAGAATTTGAAATACTATTGGAGCAATTTTATAAAACCGAAAAATCGCCTTCGTTTTATGCTGATAAAATGGCTATTACATTAAAACATCTCAATAGAATATGTAAAAATATATTGAATATAACTATTACGGAGTTAATTACAAGAAGAGTAATTTTAGAGAGTAAGCGAATCATGGTTGATAAAAACAGAAATATTGCTCAAATTGCTGATGAATTAGGCTATTCCAATTATTCTTATTTTTCAAAATTGTTTAAAAAGAATGTTGGGATGACTCCAACAGAATTCATTAATCAATTGAAAAATTAATCTTGGTAAACTTCTCCTCGATGAGGTTTTAAAATGTCTCTGAAGGTAATCATGTCTTTTTCTTCTACCACAATGAAAGCAATTGCGTGCATTTCATTTATGATTTCAAATCCCGTTTTTTCTAACGTTATTTTTTCCTCATCTAAATATTCTTTTAAATGAATATCGTGATGTTCTGCTGTTTTTGAAGCTGCTTCTCCTCTAAAATCCCAAATTAGTTTTATTTTTCTAGACATTGTAATTAACTATTTTTCAAAGGTAAGTTTTTACTAAATTTGAAAAAACTATTTGTTATGAAAAGTGTACTTTTTTTTCTGGTTAGTAGTGTTGCCCTCTCGCAAAATTTGACAATTGAGCAAGCCAATCATTTGGCGAGTTTGCCTGTAAAATGCTTACAACAAGAATATCCCAATAAATTAAATCAACTTTTACTGAATGAAACCGAATTGCTTTCTCCAAAAGCATTACATCCTGCTTTTTATGGTTGTTTTGATTGGCATTCTTCGGTACATGGACATTGGAGTTTAGTGTATTTGTTATCAAATTTTAAAGACATTAAAAATAAAGAACTCATTATAGAGAAGCTTAAAATTAATCTTTCCAAAGAAAATATTGATAAGGAAATTGCCTATTTTGAAAAAACACACGAAAAATCTTTTGAAAGAACCTATGGTTGGAATTGGCTATTAAAATTACAACACGAATTAGAAATTTCAAATGATTCGTATGCAAAAGAATTGGCTGATAATCTGCGTCCTTTAACGGATTTAATTATCAAACGTTATATCGAATTTTTGCCAAAACTTTTATATCCTATTCGTGTTGGAACCCATTCTAATACTGCTTTTGGACTAACAAATGCTTGGGATTATGCCATTTTTTCAAAAAACATTCCTTTGCAAAACAGTATTAAAGAAAATGCTAAACGTATGTTTCTAAAAGATGAGAATTGTCCTTTTAATTGGGAGCCAAGCGGTACTGATTTTCTTTCTCCTTGTATGGAAGAAGTAGCCATAATGCAACGAATTCTTCCTCAAAAAGAGTTTCTTTCATGGGTTAAAAAATTCGCACCTCAATTATTCTCTAAAAAATGGAAATGGGATGTCGCAAAAGTGTCAGACAGAACCGATGGACATTTAGTACATTTAGATGGACTTAATTTTAGTAGAGCTTGGAATTTGTATGATTTGATTCAACAATATCCAAAACAATTTTCTCACTTGAAACCAATGGCAGATGCTCATTTGTCTTTTTCATTACCTTCCATTGTTGATGGAAATTATGAAGGCGAACATTGGTTGGCTTCATTTGCTTTGCGAGCATTTGCATCTAAAAAATAGTTTCAAATGATTACTTTTGCAAAATAATTCATTTTTAAAACCAATTTATGCCACGCGAATTTCAATTTCAAGTTTCACCCGAAGTAGCGGCAAACGAAAGTTTGTTAGCTCAACATGTTGCTAAGTTATTTCAGGTAAGTACAAAAGAAATTCAAAAAGTGGATGTTTTAAAACGTTCTATCGATGCGCGTCAGAAAGCCATTAAAATGAATATTAAGGCGAATGTTTTTTTGGTTGGAGAAGAATATGAAGCGCAAAAAATAGAATTACCTGATTATCCAAATGTTGCCAACAAACAAGAAGTAATTGTAGTAGGAGCAGGTCCGGCTGGATTATTTGCTGCTTTGCAATTAATTGAATTAGGTTTAAAACCAATTGTTTTAGAACGAGGAAAAGACGTTCGTGGTCGTCGTCGCGATTTAAAAGCGATTAATGTGGATCATATTGTAAATGAAGATTCCAATTATTGTTTTGGAGAAGGTGGTGCAGGAACATATTCGGATGGAAAATTATATACACGTTCTAAAAAACGTGGTGATATAGACAGAATTTTAGCGCTTTTAGTTGGTTTTGGAGCTACGCCAGATATTATGGTGGAAGCACATCCGCACATTGGAACTAACAAATTGCCACAGATTATTCAAGATATTCGTGAGAAAATCATTGAATGTGGTGGACAAGTATTGTTTGAAACTCGTGTGACCGATTTTGTAATCAAAAATAACGAAATGCAAGGCGTTGTGGTTCAAAATGGGGATGTGATTTCGGCTAACAAAGTGATTTTAGCTACTGGACACTCGGCTCGTGATATTTTTGAATTGTTACATAAAAAAGGTGTTCATGTTGAAGCAAAGCCTTTTGCTTTAGGTGTTCGCGCAGAACATCCACAGGAATTGATTGACCAAATTCAATATTCATGTGACTTTAGAGGTGATTATTTACCACCAGCGCCTTATTCGATTGTAAAACAAGTGAATGGTCGTGGCATGTATTCGTTTTGTATGTGTCCGGGTGGTGTTATTGCGCCATGTGCTACAGCTCCAGGAGAAGTAGTTACGAATGGTTGGTCGCCTTCAAAACGTGATCAAGCAACGGCCAACTCAGGAATTGTAGTGGAATTAAAATTAGAAGATTTCAAACCTTATGAAAAGTTCGGACCGTTAGCTGGAATGGAATTTCAAAAAGCAATTGAACAAAAAGCATGGTATTTAGCAGGAGAAACTCAAAAAGTGCCAGCGCAAAGAATGATTGATTTTACTCAAAATAAAGTTTCAAAAGACATTCCTAAAACTTCTTATGTTCCTGGTACCGCTTCAGTGGAATTAGGTCAAGTTTTTCCTGGATTTTTATCACAAATCATGCGCGAAGGTTTTGTGCAATTTGGAAAAGCCATGAAAGGTTACATGACTAACGAGGCTATTTTACATGCGCCAGAAAGCAGAACGTCTTCTCCAGTGCGCATTCCAAGAGATAATTTTTCATTAGAACACGTTCAAATCAAAGGTTTGTACCCTTGTGGAGAAGGTGCTGGTTACGCTGGCGGAATTATTTCAGCGGCAATTGATGGTGAAAAGTGTGCTTTGAAAATTGCGGAGAGTTTAAAAGTTTAAATTTCTACCAATCAGCAAAAGAAATTCCTATTCCTAAAGTAGTTTGTCTGTGGTTATAATCAATCATGGTTTCTCCATATCCGTCAAACAATTGTACTTGACCACGTAAATGTCCTTTTATTGGGAATACATAATTCAATTGAATGCTTCCGCCTTCCCAACTAGAAAATGGGTGTGTAATGATGGTGTAAAATTGATGTCTGTTGTAGGTATAAGCCACATTTAGTTCTCCATCTCCAATATATTTGGTAATTTTTGGATTTTCATCTTCG